>Ga0209530_1000503_pt1 | contig 27238 bp, 29 predicted proteins | sample BlaSpr_A8_Ref_O1_FD_187987 | JGI IMG/M metagenome (GOLD analysis project Ga0209530, IMG submission 187987) | Forest soil microbial communities from Thunder Bay, Ontario, Canada - Black Spruce, Ontario site 2_A8_Ref_O1 (SPAdes) (version 2) | ecosystem: Environmental > Terrestrial > Soil > Boreal...
TTTTCCGGTCACCCCGTAGTCGCCTGCCCAATTCCGGTGTGAATTGGGTTTGCGGCCCCTTCCGGGAGCAGGTCATCACCATTTCCACCCCCATTACCGTCCCGCGTTCGTCGAGCAGCTTGCCAATGTAACTAGTGGTCGGTGAGCAGCCCGTGATTTGCCGAGCTACGCGCACGAACGCCGCCACGGCGCAGCATTCGATGACACCGACAACCAAAGCGGCCCCGGCACTGACCGCATCGGCCCAATCGTTGAGCCTTTTCAGGAGGCTTTTAAGCAGGTTCGGGATCGATTCACTGCGATTCCTGGATTACGCCGGAAGGGGCACGCTTGAGCGCGGACGTGGTTCGTGCGCTAGCTTCCATCGCGCCGGTAGCTCCGATGTGCATCGTGCGCAGCGGCGAGAGGCGGTCCGCTGATGGCCGAGCGCCGCACCGCCGGGCACCGCACCGCCGTTCGCTTCCCGCCGACAGTGTGGCGGGGGCTGAAACTTCGCGCCCTGGACTATGGCACCAGTGCCGTGGCGTTGGTGCGGCAGGCGCTGACCGACGCGCTGGACGGGGACACCGCCGCGCTGGCGGCCAGTAGCCACCAGTACTGGGACATCCCCGGCGGCCAGCTGGTGACGCTCGATCTGCCGGTCGTGCTGTACCGCCGGCTGCGCCTGGCGGTGATCGCGCACGGGTCGACGGCGATGGCCGTCGTGCTCGCGGCGATTTACGCCAGCTGGCCCGAGCTGGTGCCACCTCCGGGGCTGGCACTGGCCGTTTGCAACGCGAAACCACAACCGACACAAGGCGATTGAGTATGGCGACTGACACTGACGCCTACGCCAAAGCGATCGCGGCCGCCGAGGCTGCTAGCGCTGTGGTCGTCTCGGCGTCGCTTCGGCAAGTTGGCGTCGCTCACTCTTGCGCCGCTTCCAACTCCTCGCTGGTCAGCGTCATCCACTGATAATCGATCAGCACCTGCCCCGCCGCGTCGGTCACCGTCACACGGCCGGCCTCGCGGCTGCCCGCGTGGCGAAGCGCCCCGCCAATTGCGTTCTCCCGGTGAACCTTTCGCACATAGTCGAGCATGGTGCTGTGCGAGTACCCGACCCACTCAGCGGTTGGGTACGGGTGCCAGGCGCTACCGCTGATCTGATCAATGAGCACGACGGTGAGGTCCAGGTCGAGGTCCATGCCAGGGATCATGCCCGGGACCGGTGACGGCTCGGTCATCGCTCAGCCCCGCCCGCCGCCACATCATGTTGGTGTTGTTGATGTACTTCCCGCCGCTGGGATCGACGTTGATATTCAACGGTTCCAATACGACCGGAGTTCCGGGGGCAGTTCCTGGGTAGCTCGAGCTACTCTTCACGTTCAGGCACAGCGGGGCAGAGTCAGGGGGGCTCATGGCGGTAGCGATCGCAGTGACCTGGTCGCAAGGAACGCACAGCGGCTCGATCGTCCACAAGCTATTGCTGGAATCGCCAGCCGTGTAGGTGATTATCGATGCGCCGTTCGTGATCGAGTCCCCGTCGACGTTGAGACTCTGTCCAGATTGCCGGTTCACGATCTGAGCTACTGGAAGCTCGCCCGATGGTTCGCCCGCCGCCACGAGATCCCACAGCTGGCTGCTGTCGTTAGCCGCGTAGGTCACCAACTCAACCCTGGGCCACCCGCCTCCTGAGGAGTCGACTCCCAAGACCAGCTGATCATCGAGGGCACTGACGATGTGACCGTCGGAGCTGAACAGCCAGAGCTCGTTCTGCGGCGCCTGAGGCGCGAGCACCCAGAGGATGACCGAGGTGCCATGGCTAGCAACGTAGCCCGCAACATTGAGAACATAGGGTTGAGACGCGGGACTTGCATAGGACTTGATGTACGCATACTGGGGCATGTGTCCCTCCAGAGTGATCAGCGCCGGTCAATGGCGTGCCGGTAAAGGGCATCTGTCGCACACATAAAATGCGGGGAGCAGAGTCGGGGAGACGAGGAAGGCGCCGGACGGCCGGGTGTTGACGACGAGTCTCGTCCTGACGACCAGGTACGTTCGGCCCGGTACCAGCAGGTCTCGCTCATCGGGAGGCGCATCCGCGCACTTCGACGAGAACGCATGACGCTAGCGGAGCTGGCCGAGGCTAGCAAGGTCAGCGTCGGCCTGCTCAGTCGCCTTGAGAACGGCGTGGGGAATCCTTACTTCGCGGCCTTGAGCGCCATTGCTCGCGTACTTGACGTCGATGTTAGTTCCTTCTTCGAACCACCTGCTAATGGCGAGATCGTGCTTGCTAGCGACGCTCGGATTAGACTGCGGGCTCTTCGCACGGATGTTGAGCTCGAATTGCTCGTCCCCAATTTTCGCAGCCGTATCATCGGCATGCTGCTAACTCTGCCGCCGGGCTCCTCGCCACCGCAGGTGTCGACCGACCCTGGCCAGCAGTTCGAGGTTGTGTTGGACGGCGGTGTGGAATACCGTATCGAGCACGAGGTGCATCAGCTCGACTCTGGTGATCTCATTCTATTCGACGCCAGCCGCCCGCATTCTCGTCACAATATGAGCATCTTGGACAGGGCCATCGTTCTTACTTGTTCCACGGAAGCTAAACTGGAAAGCTATTTCCCTTCCGGCTCATAATGCCTAACCCTGCCGCGGCGTTGCCGCCCCCGCATGTTCGCCGCCTAGCTGCTCGGTGCCGGAGCCGCGTTACCGGCATTCGGCGTCCCCCGGGAGGAAGGGGCCCCCTCAGTAGTTGCCAATGTCCTTGCGATGCTCTACAGACGGCCGGGCAGCAGCAGCGGCATCGGGCTCGGCGTGGCCCGGGTCGGAGAGCTCGTGGCCCTCTGGTCGCGTCGCGCGGAGCCCGGCTGGACTGAACCGAGATGCTGGCGGAAGCGGAGGCACATGAAATGTTCAAGACCGCAACGGTCCAATGGCGCGCATCCGCGGGTGGGTGAAGCTGGATGACCGCAACACCGTCCGCTCCTCGCTGAGCCCTCATCCGCTGCACAGGCCAAACCACGGGCGCCGACAGCGGCCCCCAGCTTCCTCCCGCGTTGCTCGCTCAGTTCGTTGTCCCGCAGGTGCAGGTGGATCCGTTTCCTTCCTCCCCGAGGCGGAGCGCATCGTTGCTCGCACCGCAGGCGCGATGGCCCTCGCCAACCTGCTACGTCCTCGCCCGTCCCACGAGCCGGTCCGTGCAGATCTCCCGGGCTCGCCACGCAGAACGCCAGATTAGTCTCAGGTTCCAGGGTTGCTCACTGGCCTAACATTGGTTAGGTTAGATGCAGTCCGGGTGGTATTCCGCGGGGCGATCGGAGGCTTGATGGAAGTTGATGGGCAGCTGAAAGGTCGCACTGCCCTCGTCACTGGCGCATCTCGGGGGATCGGCCGCGCGATCGCGGCGGCTTTTCTTGCGGCCGGTGCGAACGTGATGATCACTGGCCGGAACGAGCAGACGTTGGCCGCTACGGCGGAGGACCTGGGCGAAGGCGTCGCCTGGTTTGCCGGCAGCGTGCGGCATCCAGAAGTTGCGGAAGCGACGGTGCGCGCGAGCGTGCAGCGCTTTGGCGCTGTAGACATTCTGGTGAACAACGCGGCGGTCAGTCCCTATTACGGTCCGCTGATGGGCATAGACGCGCCGCAGATGGCTGCGAGCGCCGAGGCAAACCAGGCGGCTGTAGTGCAGTGGACCCAATGCTGCTGGCGTGCTTCTATGCAGGAACGCGGCGGCGTGGTGATCAATATAGCTTCTATCGGAGGCCTGACCACAGAGGCGGGGCTTGGTTACTACAACGTTACTAAGGCTGCGGTGATCCACCTGACGCGGCAACTGGCGGTCGAATTGGCGCCAGCTGTTCGAGTCAACGCAATCGCTCCCGGCGTTGTTCGCACCGATATGGCGAAAGTCCTATGGGTGGGGCAGGAAGAGCACTTGCGAAAGGCAACGCCGCTTGAGCGCATCGGTGAGCCAGAGGATATCGCCGCCGCAGCGCTCTACCTGGCAAGCGACAATAGTAACTGGATGACGGGCTCCGTTTTGGTCATTGACGGAGGAGCGTCGATCGCCAGATGATGCCGAATTCCATGGGCGGCCGGGCCCCCGCCATGGGGGGCGCTCCGCGCGTGCACAATCGATAACTGCCGTCAGGAAGACGGCCCGAGCTTCTGGAGGACAGATGGCTGGTAAACTCAACCTCAACTGGCTGATTTCGGTAGACGACCACGTACTCGAGCCGCCTGATCTGTGGCAGAAGCGCGTTCCGAAAGCGATGCGCGATAAAGCTCCCAGGCTGGTCCGCGATGACGCGGGGGAGTGGTGGGAGTACGACGGTAAGCGGGTCCCCACCCCTGGTCTCTCCGCGATGGCCGGCAAGTCGAAGCGCGAGTTCAGTCCGCTGCCCGTGACGTATGCGGAGATGCGCCCAGGCTGCTACGACGCTGCGGCGCGCGTCCGGGACATGGACGAGGCGGGCATTCTAGCCTCCCTGTGCTTCCCGTCCTTCCCGCGGTTCTGCGGTCAGGTCTTCACTGAGGGCACTGACAAGGAACTGGGGCTGGCCTGCATACGGGCCTACAACGACTGGATGATCGAAGACTGGTCCGGCTCGGCTCCAGGGCGCTTCATCCCGCTGATCATCATGCCGCTGTGGGATGCGGAACTCGCAGCTGCGGAGATTCGCCGGTCCGCAGCCATGGGCGCTCTCTCCGTCGCATTTTCGGAGAACCCGGTGAAGCTCGGTCTCCCCTCGATATATGACCCGGGGAAATTCTGGGAGCCTGTCTGGCAGGCGTGCGACGAGACCGGGATGGTCGTGTCGATACACATCGGATCGTCCAGCGCCTATTACTGGCCGTCTGAAATTTCGCCACAGGTCGTGAAGTACATCACCAGCTTCCCGGTGGGCATCGCAGGAGCATTCGTGGAGTGGCTCTTCGCGCTCCCGCTGCAGCGGTACCCGAATCTCAAGATCTCGCTCGCTGAAGGCGGGATCGGCTGGCTGCCTTACTACCTCGAACGCAGCCAGTACACGGTAGAACAACATCGTGCCTGGATGTCTCATTTTCAGAAAGACGCCGCAAGCATTCCCGGGGCATCACATTACGAGGAAGTCACGGCCGAGCAAATGGGTATACCCGACCTCGAACACTTCGATGTCCGGGAGGTCTTCCGAAACCACATCTTCGGATGTTTCATCGATGACATCCACGGCTTGAAGAACATCCGAGAAATCGGTGTGGACAACGTCATGATAGAAACGGATTACCCACATTCCGACTCGACGTGGCCGAATTCGATTCAGCATGCCCACAAGCAACTCCAGGTCGCCGACCTCACCGATGAGGAGAAGTTCAAGGTTCTGCGCGGCAACGCGGAACGGGTATTCCGCTTTACGCCGGCAGAACCGCCGACGTTGAAGTCGTCGCTGTCTGATTGATGGTGTCGTGACGGATCTGTTCGAGCGGCGGGCGATTATTTCAGGCATTGGAATGTCGCCCGTCGGTCGCCGCCTAGGTGTTTCCAGCCTGAATCTGGCCATCGATGCTTCACTTGCTGCCATCGCCGATGCCGGCCTCCAGGTCGCGGACATCGATGGAATAGCCACTATGGGTGAGGCATCCAGTAGTGATCTCAAGGATGCCCTCGGGGCAAACGTTTCGTGGATAGGGACAACTGGGTTTCATGGCTCTGGGGGCCACCTCCGCTACGTGATCGATGCATGCATGGCGGTGGCTACTGGCCTCTGCAAACACGTGCTCGTATTTCGGTCGGTCAACATGCTGTCCGGCGAATGGCCCGGCGGCATGACCGACGAGTGGGCTTGGTACCTGCCATATCATGAGTACTCGGCCGCGTCGCTGGTCGCGCGGTATGCCCGTCGACATATGCACCTCTATGGCACCACCCGGGAGCAATTGGGATCGATCGCCATCACCGCGCGGAACCATGCCATGCTCAACGATGCTGCAGTGTTGCGCACCCCCATCACGATGGAGGACTACCTCACTGCTCGCTGGATCGCTGAGCCCCTTGGCCTGTTGGACTGCGACCTACCAGTGGACGGGGCGGCCGCGTTCGTCATCTCGACGGCTGACTACGCTCACGATTGCCCGCAGCCGGCGGTCCGGTTCGAGGCGGTCGGCTGTGCGCTTCACGGCGACTCGAGCTGGGATTATCGAGACTCGTATCCGGCTATGAGCAGCACGGAGGCCGCTGCGCAGGTGTGGTCGCGGACGGATCTGAAGCCGTCTGACGTTGACGTGGCCGAGATATATGACGGCTTCACGTTCCTAACCCTTACCTGGCTCGAGGCGCTCGGATTCTGCGATGTCGGCGAAGGAGGGCCGTTCGTGTCGGACCCGGGGCGTATCGCAATCGGCGGGCCCCTCCCGTTGAACACATATGGCGGTCAGCTTTCCGCCGGGAGGCTACACGGCTACTGGGTCCTCCACGAGGCCGTCCAGCAACTCCGCGGTCATGCGCATGCGCGCCAGGTCCAAGACGCTGAGGTAGCCGTGGTGACGGCGGGGGGAGGGCACCGCATGGGCTGCCTGTTGCTCACGCGCTAGAGAGGAACCCGCACATGACTCATCAGATCCCGCGCCCCGAGGTGGCCCTGACGCCATTGAGCCGAGCTTTCTGGACCGGCGGGGCGAGGGGCGAACTCGTAATCCAGCGGTGCCGGGGCTGCCAGGCTTGGCTGCACCTCCCGCGAGGGCGCTGCCCGCGTTGTGGCAGCGGCCACCTGGGATTCGACGCAACCAGCGGGAAGGGGACACTCTTCACGTACACCGTTGTTCATCATGCGTACCGGGAGGGCTTGATTCTCCCCTTCGTCATCGGACTCGTTGAGCTTCCAGAGCAGACGGGATTGCGAGTCACGTCTAATGTCGTCGGGTGCGGACCTGGCGACATTTCCGTCGGTATGCCGCTGCACGTCGTGTTCGAAAGGCAGAAGGACGATATCTACGTGCCGCTCTTCGAGCCCACGTCGTAGGAAATCCCGTACCTGGGCGGGCTTCGACGGGCGGCGCTGTTGACCGATATACCTAACGCGGGTTAGGTTGTAATCGGTTGTCACCGCTCATCGACACGGCTTCGATCGTGTTGGTGGACGGGGAGATTACTGGCTCACGCGGTGAGCTCACAAGACCGCAATGGCGAGGGCCGTCGACGCCGACGGGGAGCGCGACTCGGCCCGGGACGGAGAAGGCGATGGTTGACAAGCGTGAGGAACTGCTCCGGCCGCAGCTTCTGATAGGGCGCGACTGGATAAGCGACGCCAGCGGCGGGGTGATGGAGCACGTAAATCCGGCCACCGGCCAGGTGCAGCAAGCCATCCCCGTGGCAGGCCGGGAAGAGGTCAACGCTGCGGTCGCCGCAGCCTCTTCGGCACTGCCCGACTGGCGCTCTTGGACGCCCGACCAGCGCGGGGCGGCCCTTCGTAGGATTGCGGACGGGCTCAGGTCGGCTGCAGCCGACCTGTCAACCGTGGTGACACTGGAGAACGGCACGCCAGTGCGAGCAACGGCGCTCACGGCAGTGGGTTCGGCCAGGCATTTCGACTACTACGCAGGCTGGACCGACAAGGTGACCGGCTCGGTGTACCCGGTGCCGACTGGATTCGATTACACCATCGCTGAGCCGTACGGAGTGGTTGCCGCGCTGCATGCCTGGAACTCTTCGCTCCAGCTCATCGCCATGAAGCTCGCTCCAGCGCTCGCGGCCGGATGCACGGTCGTGTTGAAGGCGCCAGAGCTGGCGCCGTTTTCGGCAGTCCTGTTCGGGCAGATCTGCATGGACGCGGGACTCCCGCCCGGCGTCGTGAACGTCATTTCGGGCGGCCCGGCCACCGGGGACATGCTGGTACGCCACCCCGCGATCGACAAGGTCAGCTTCACCGGAGGCCCGGAGATCGCGAGGCGGATCCAGGCGGCCTGCGCCGAGTCGTTGACCCCGGTCGTGTTCGAGCTCGGCGGAAAGTCGGCGAACCTCATCTTCGAGGACGCGGACCTCGATCGTGCTGTGGAGGCGGCGATCACCGGCTTCACAACCCTCTGCGGCCAGGCCTGCGTCGCTCCAACGCGCCTGCTTGTCCACAAGTCAATCTATTCCGAGGTGCAGGATCGCATTGCGGCGGGGACCAGGGCGGTGACGATCGGCGACCCCTTCGATCCCAAAACGACGGTAGGGCCTCTGATTTCGGCGAAGGCGTGTGAACGGGTTCTCGGCGCAGTACAGCGCGCCACCGCGGACGGCTCCGGAAGACTCATACTCGGGGGCCAGCGTCTCGACGGCGATTTGAGCGCCGGCTATTTCGTCAGCCCGTCCGTTTTCGCCGATGTCCATCCCGGCAGTGACCTGTCGCGTAATGAGATCTTCGGGCCGGTACTATCCATCACTCCGTTCGGCAGTGAAGCCGAGGCCGTGACGCTGGCCAACGATAGCCCATTCGGGCTAGCCGCCTATGCCCACACCAGGGACCTGGCGCGTGCGCACAGGGTAGCCGCCCAGCTTGACGCCGGCAATGTATCGGTCAACGGGGGGATCAAGACCTCACAGAACTCGCCCGTCGCCCCGTTTGGCGGCTTCAAGGATAGCGGCTACGGCAAGGAAGGCGGTCGCGAGGGGCTGTCGGAGTTCCAGCGGATCAAGAACGTCAACATCACCTTCTGATCCGAGGGGCCCCACTGTAGGTCGGCGGGTGATCCGTGTGCTTACGCTGGCGAAATGTCTACTTCACCCGTTGACCATCGAGTTCATTCAACGTAACGAGACCTGGGCGGGCGCCGATCGCGTCAAGCCCGGTGCGGGCCGGTCGGCGGCATCCCGAGGCCCTTGTCCACTCGGAGGGGGAGCTGCCGTGGAGAACGCAGAGCCGTCAAGCTGGCGGGATACGCAGCGGCGCGAGCCGTCGGTTCGCGCGGGGCAGCGCTTTGAGTGTCTGACGTGTTCACTCCACGTAATCATCCTTGACCCAGGATCTTCGGCTGACGTGCTTTGTTGCGGGGGTCTGCCCATGAGAACCGGGAAGCCCATGCCCTGCGGCGAAGTCGGAAGCAGCGTGTCCGGTCACCCCGCGATCCTGGCTGGCGACATCTACAAGGACGCGCGCACCGGGCTCACTGTGCAGTGCACGCGCACAGGCGGCGGCCCGCTCAGTCTTTACGGTCGTGTCCTTCAACTACACGCTACTTACGCAGCGGGGCTGCTGGCACAGGCGAGTTCCTCAGAGAGCTAAGGGCTGCGTATTTCCGCTACCCCAACTCGGCCGCTTAGGCGCGGTCTGGTTGCTGGGATCCTGGCTGTCGTGCCCCAGGCCGGCGACGCGTGGCGCCGGGCCAGGGCCGGCATGTCTTAACGACGGCGACCTCGGGCGTCTGTGAGGCCGGCAACTCTCAGACGAAGCCCCTAACTTCGTCTTGCAAAACACCCTAAACATTAGTATGTTTCTACACGACGAGTCACCCAGGGAGCGAGGGATGTCGGAAATGCGAGCTGGTGGCATGCTCGAGGGCCTGCGGGTCGTCGAGCTCGCGGGGCGCTCTTCCGCCCGTGTTGCGGGCGCGCTTTTGGCGGCTTTGGGAGCCGACGTCGTCCGCGTGGAGTCTGATTTCACGCGGGACGCGCGTATCGGTGGTCTGCACCCAGTCGTAGCGGAGCATGCGATGCGGGTGTCCTGGGACCGGAATAAGAGGGTCGTCACTCTGGGGCCGGGTGACAAGGAGGCGTTCGAGCCGCTGGTTCGCGAGGCAGATGTGCTACTAACCTCTGCCGAGTCGGGGGCGGATGAGCCGTTCGTTAGCAGTCGCGGCGGAGTCGCGTACTCCGGCATCCAGGTCCTGCTCACGCCTTTCGGGGCAAGCGGGCCGTATAAGACGTTCCGCGGCGACGAATTGAACACCGTCTCCTACGGGGGCCTCGCGGTTTACGTGGGCGAGGCCGGGAGAGAACCTGTCGTCCCGCCGTTCATGATTGCCTCGTTCCAGGCCGGTATGGCCGCAGTTATCGGTGCGCTGGGGGCGCTACTGGGCGGCGGTCGGCAGCTGCTGGACATCGGGGAGTTCGAAACGCTGGCCACCAGCCATATGACGGGCCTGTACAGCCTTTCTCTGTTTTCCGGTCCCATTCCGCGCCGGGCCGGACGCCGCAAGCCGAATCCGTATCCGTTCACCGCGCTGCCATGCGCGGACGGCTGGGTGTGCGTCGCGTTCCTGGGCGGCCATCAATGGAGCCGGCTCCTCCGCGCGATGGACAACCCACACTGGTCACAGGATCCGCGATTCGCTGACCGGCGTCGAATGGGTGAACTGCATGCCGACGAACTTGATTCGCTCGTCTCGGCCTGGTTGAGGTCGTACACGAAGGACGAGCTCCGGGCGATGAGCGTCGAGCACCGCATCCCGCTCGGCCCGATGCACACAATCGACGAACTGCTCGGGTACGAGCAGTTCCGTAAGCGCGGGTTCCTTGAAAGTACGCTCGTCGACCGCACCGAGATCCAGCTGCCCGCCTTGCCCTTCCAAGACCAGGTAGCACGTGCGGAGGTCACAGCTCCGCCGACTGCGGAGGATCGGCTGGTCTGCACGGCAGCGCCTGCGCGGGATCTTCCGCTCGCCGGGTTAAAGGTCCTGGATCTCAGCTGGGTGATGAGTGGGCCGATGGCAGCGCAGTGGCTTGCCGACATAGGCGCAGACGTGATTAAGGTCGAATCGCGCACCCACCTTGACGCTTCCCGTCAAGGGCTGCCGCTGATCGCTGCGGAGGCCGCGTCTGGTGACGCGGGGCTCACTCCGAATGTGATGCCGCATTTCAACGCGGTCAACCGCGGTAAACGGAGCATAGTCCTCGATCTCGCATCGGAGGGAGGCAAAGCAGTCTTCCGCAGGCTGCTGGCCGGCGCGGATGTGCTTGTCGAAAATCTCGGTGCGAGAGCGCTTGAGCGGCTGGCCCTTCCCATGGACCGCATTCACGCCCACCGACCGGGGCTCGTGGCGCTAAGGATCAGCATGGCGGGCCAGGAGGGACCCGACTCGAGACTGCCTGGGTACGCGCCGCAAAGCACCGCGATCGGTGGCATGGACGCGGTCACGGGCTATCCGGGTGAGGATCCTGTAGGCACTATCTCGCTTAACCTCGGCGATGTCACTGTGGCTGGAATGGGCGCCATCGCGGTCCTGGCGGCACTGCGCCGAGCCCGAAGGACTGGAGTCGGGACGACCCTCGACCTGTCGATGATCGAGGTTCACGCACTGACCATGTCTCCGCAGTTCGCCGCGCGCCAGCTGGACGGGGCCGATCTGAGACCAGTCGGCAATCAACACCGTAGCTACTTTCCGCACGGAATCTACCCCTGCCTCGGCGAGGATGAATGGGTCAGCATCGCGGTACGAGATGAAGACGAGTGGCGCGCGCTTGCCGCAGCCATCGACGCGCCGAGCCACGCGGCGGAACTTGACAGCGTCGACAAGCGACGCGTCGTTGCGACCGAAATCGAGGGCTGGATCAGCCGCTGGGCCGCCTCGCGCACGAGCCTCGATGCGTTCTTGCAGCTGCAAGACGCGGGGGTCCCAGCGGCGCCGGCGTGGGGGGTGGAGGAGTTGATGACGGACGCTCACGCACGCGCCCGCGAGGTCGTTGTCCACCTCGAACACCACCTCATGGGATTCGTCCCTGTCTACGGATCGCCGCTGCATGGCCAACCGTCGATGGTGCGGGTTGACCGCCGCGCCCCAGACCTGGGTGAGCACACTCAGGAGATCTTGGCAGAGGCCGGTTTTGATGAGCAGGGCGTGTCCGCCCTAGCTCGAGACGGAGCTTTCGACGGCCTCGCCCCCGGACCACACGCGTGAAGGACAAATCATGACTGAGCCTGAGATCCAGCCCACGCGGCCCGGCCCCCTCGCCGGCATCCGTGTTGTCGACCTCACCCAATTCGTGTCCGGGCCGATCGCGTCCATGGTGCTCGGCGACCTCGGTGCCGAGGTCATCAAGGTGGAACCGCCAGCCGGCGAGCCGGCGCGGCACCTGGGGAAGACATTCACAGCGGGCTGGAGCACATTTTTCCTGGCCGTCAACCGGAACAAGCGCTTTGTCAGCATCGATTACCGGAACAACCAGGGACGGGAATTGCTTCGTGAGCTAATTCGCACTACGGATGTGTTCGTCGAGAACTCTCGCCCGGGCACGTGGGCCAAGCACCAACTCGACTACGAGTCGCTGCACGCCATTAATGACCGGCTAATCTATGCGTCAATCAGCGGCTTCGGCCAGACGGGGCCGATGCGTGACTGGGTGGCGATGGATCCGGTTGCCCAGGCCGCCGGCGGCCTGGTCGGAATTACCGGCTCGACTGAAGGAGGCCCGGCGAAGGTAGGCGCCGCGATCGCCGATGTCATGTCTGGGCGCCTTGCGGCCTTCGGCATCGTGACCGCGCTATATGACCGGATGCGCACAGGGAAAGGACAGCGGATAGATACATCCCTATTCTCGACCGCTATCGGGATGCTGTCGATCCGCGAAACTGAATACCAGTTCACCCAGGAGAACCCAGAGCTTCTCGGCACCGGCCACGGGCAGATCGTTCCGGCGCAAGCCTACCTGACAGCCGACGGTCGGCGGGTCATGCTTTGCCTTTACGCGCCGGCGCACTGGATTCGATGGGCGCAAATAGCAGGCGCTGAGCCCCTGCTCGACGACCCTCGTTTCGTCGATAACATGACACGCTGCGCGAATAGAGATGCCGCGAACGAAGCCGTCCAGGATGTGATGGGGCGTCGAACCGAGGCGGAGTGGACGGAGTTGCTAGCCGGGGAGGTTCCGTACGGGCCGGTCATGGAATTCGACCAGCTCTGGTCACACGACCAGTTGTCCGCAAACGACTTGATCATGACGTATGACATGCCGGACGTTGGCGAAGTCCGGACGGTAGGCAGTCCGGTGCAGTTCTCGGGATTCCGGCCTGAGGTTTCGCGGATCCCGCGGCCGATTGGCGCCGACACCGTAGAAGTGCTCCAGGCCGCAGGATTCACGGATGCCGATATAGCGGACCTTCTCGCGCAAGGCGTCGTGCACGTCGACACTTCTGATTCCCCATCGCTTGACTAGCCGTAGACCAAAACCTTCCACCAACAGGAATGAAAGGAAATCATTTCAATGACAGCCAAGACCGATCTGCCTTGGGGCGAGATCACCGACGAGACCATCGCGCACGCGGCCGAACTGCTCGACACGGACATGCGGCGCGACCAGTTCGGCTGGATCACCGAGATCAACGTCGATGCTATTCAGCACTTCGCCGAGGGTGTCGGCGACCGCAACCCTTTGTGGCGAGACCCCTCCTACGGCACGACGACAAAATGGGGGGACATGATCGCGCCGCCAAGCATCCTCTACGCCGTTGACGGCACGACGGTGGCGCCGCGGCTGGCTGGAGTTCAGTGGATCTACGCCGGCACGGACTGGACGTGGTATGACGTGATCCGCCGTGGCGACGCTATCGATCGAACGGTGGTCTTCACCAGGCAGCAGGTCAAGGGCGGCGAGTTCGCGAGCCGCTGGGTGTTGCAAACCGGCCACGTCGCGTACAGCAGGCGTTCAGACGGCTTCCTCGTGGGCTCAGCAGATGGTCACTGCGCACGCACGCCACGCGGGCAGGCGCTGCAGAAGGACGGCAAGCAGAAGTACAAGTCACGCGACTCCCACGCCTACACCCCCGAGGAGCTCGACGATATCGAGCGCAGGGTGCTCGCGGAGAAGCCGCGCGGCGCCGAGCCTCTGTATTGGGAGGATGTGGCGGTCGGCGATGAACTGCGCCCGGTCGTCAAGGGGCCGCTTACCTCCACCGACCTCATCGCCTGGTACGCCGGGTGGTCGGGGGCCAGGCCCTACGGTGGCGCCCTAGCCGACGTCGTTCACTACCGGCAGCGCCACGCCGACTATCACATCTCCGAAACAACAGGAGCCAAGGACTCAGCCGGACGCGGGCACCTTGAGCGGAAGACCGGAGAAGACGTTGGGATGGGCGGCGCCTACGACATCGGCCCGCAGCGAATCTCCTGGGGGATTCACATGCTCACCGACTGGATAGGGGACGACGGTTTCTTGCACAAGCTATCGGCGACGCTCAAGCGGCCCGGCCTGCTTGGTGACACGGCGGTGTGGTCTGGAACGGTTTCGGGTAAAGACGTCGTGGACGGATATTGCCTCGTCCACGTCGATGCGCGGTCGGTGAACCAGCGCGGCGAGACGACCACTGTGGCGACGGCAACGGCGCTCCTGCCTTCGCGCGAATACGGCGGAGTGACCACCCCGATTCCGCGCGACCTCAGTCAGAACGGCGAGGGCTGAGATGGTCCGCGGCCTCGGCGCGGCTACCACCTGGTGCATGCGATGACGGCCGCCCTCAGCGCTGCCGTCGCGGGCATCGGGGAGACCGAGTTCACGAAGGAGTCTGGCAAGAGCGATCTGCGCCTGAACCTCGAAGCCTGTCGGCTGGCCTTGACTGATGCCGGCCTGAAGGCAAGCGACATCGACGGCATCATCATTCCGACCGTGATCGGGGCGACGACCGAGGATCTGACTACGAACCTCGGTATCGAGGACGTTAGCTATCACGCCGCGGTGGTGATGGGCGGCGCGGGCCCGGTAGCCGCCTTGAAGCACGCGAAGCTGGCCGTCGAAACAGGGCGCGCCAGGAATGTTCTTGTCAGTTACGGCTTCAACGGTCGCTCCGGCGCCCGACTGGGACGGAAGCCGCCACAGGTCATGTTCGGTGAAGCACCAACATTCCGCCGCAATTACGAAGGTGTGCACGGACTCCTCCTGCCCGCTCAGTATTACGCACTGTGGGCGCAGCGCTATATGTTCGAGCACGGGTGGGCCACCACAGAGCCGTTCGCGCACGTAGCGGTCGTTCAGAGCGAGCATGCGGTGATGAACGATAAGGCGGTGGGGGCCAAGGCCATCACCGTCGCTGATCACCAGGCTTCGCGAATGATCAGTCACCCGTTCCGCCTGTACGACTGCAGCCGCGAAACCGATGGCGGAGCGGCGTACATCGTCTCGGCATGCGACCCCGATGACCAGGACGCCGTCGTGATCCGCGCCGCCTCCGAGGGGCATCCCGGACAGGCAGATCAGTCAACTACCCGGAAGGAGTTCATGCGCACGGGGATGGCGGCCGCCGGAAAGCGGACATTCACGGAGGCAGGCTGGGCGCCTGCGGACGTCGACTTCGCCGAATTGTATGACGCATTCACGTTCAACGTGCTGTGGCAGCTTGAGGACCTCGGTTTCTGCGAGCCAGGTGGGGCTGCGCAGTTCGTGCAAGACGGAAACACGCGGGTCGGCGGACGCCTGCCGGTTAATACGCACGGTGGCCTGCTGTCGCAGGCGCACCTGTGGGGAATCAACCACATCACCGAGGCCGTTAAACAGCTCCGCCGAACGGCAGGCGAGGCCCAGGTGCCCGGGGCGAGGCGAGGGTTGGTTACCGGCAGCGGCGACCTCGGTGACGCGGCCGTGGCCCTTCTCGAGCGAGGTAAATAATGGAGCCGTATTCCAAACCGCTGCCGAAGCCCACGCGTATTGACAAGCCTTACTGGGAGGGCCTGAGCCGACACGAGCTGCTGGTGCAGAGGTGCGACGACTGCCGCGTATTCCAATGGTACCCACGCGAGATGTGCAGCAACTGCACCAGCTTCTCGCTGTCTTGGACCCCGGTGAGTCCGGACGGGACACTCTATTCCTTTACCACCCAGCACCATTCAACGGGATTCAAGTTTGACCAGGACCTCCCCTATACCGTTGCCCTAGTGCAACTGTCGGATGTGCCGGAGTTGCGGCTTGTCGGCTACTTCGACAACGCCGAGGCGGACCCTGTGCGCATCGGCATGCCGGTTGAGGGTGTCTTCGTGAACGCGACCAGCGAGGTCACGTTCCTTCACTTCAGACCCGCGCGAAACGACCCTGAGAGGAAGTCATGAGCGAAGCAGAAAACAAGGTGATTGTCCAGCGCCTAGAGGACGTCGGGGTCATCAGGATAAACCGCCCAGAAGTCCGCAACGTCATCGATGCTGATGTCGCGTCCAGTATCGAGAGGGCGCTGGATGAATTCGAAGAGGCTCCCGAGGTCAGGGCGATAGTTCTGACGGGGGAGGGGGACAAGGCCTTCTCCGCCGGAATGGACCTGAGGGCGTTCGCGAGGTTGGGGCCACGTGGAGGCTTCTTCACGGAGAAGGGCGGATTTGCTGGGGTAGTCCAACGTGCGTTCCAGAAGCCTTTCATTGTGGCTGCGAACGGCCTCGCCATGGGTGGGGGAATGGAAATCATCCTGGCAGCGGACTGTACTGTGGCGGCCCAGAACGCCACCTTTGCGCTACCAGAGGTCAAGGTGGGAATGCATGCCGGAGGTGGCGGCGTAATTCGACTCGCCAAGCGGATTCCAAGAGCAGTAGCCCTCGAGATGGTGATGTCAGGCGATCCGATAGGAGCGGAGCGTGCACAGCAACTAGGGCTGGTGAACATCGTTACGCCCATCGGGGAGGCACTTGATGCCGCTATCGCGATGGGGCAGCGAATCGCAGCTGCTTCGCCAACAGCAGTCACCGTATCGCGCCGCCTTCTGCTGGACAGTCTGGATTTGCCAGAAGAAGACGGCTGGGAGCTCAACAAGGCCGCGGCGAGGGTCGTCCTGAAGTGCGAGGACGCGAAGGAAGGACCGCGGGCATTCATGGAGAAGCGTAAGCCTGTCTGGGCCGCTCCGGCCCAGGTGACCCTTAGATAAAGGAGGAAGCGTCATGCTCCTGAAACCAGGCGCCCGGCTCCGCAGTATTGGCGGGACCGTCGAGATTATCGTTGTTCGCGCAGCTCCCGCCGATATCTCCATTACTTTCAACGGTCAGCCGATGGTGGCTGAAGCAGACGCTGATCTGGAGACGCGCGACGCCACAGGCGAGGTCCCGGCGGGGGCTGTCGAACTCGGCAAGAGGTACGCGGACGACGAACTCAGCCTCGAGGTTCTCTGCGTGAAGGCAGGCAAAGGCGAACTTGCGGCCAATGGCCGAGTGATGACAAAGAAGGAAGCACGCCCTCTGCCTGCGTCCGATTGATTGGCGCGATTATATTTCGAGGAAGCAAGTTATGAACCTCTCGATGCTTCTAGACATGGCCTCCGACGGGTTTGGTGACCGGGTAGTAGTAGGCCACCGCCGTACCGCTATCACCGCATCGCGTTTGCGTTCACTCAGCATCGGCGGCGCGCAGATTGTTCGTGATGCGCGTGCGGACGCTATCGTTTATGCGGACGTTAATGGCCCTGCTTTCCCCGTCGCGATGTTCTCGGCGGCGCGTGCGGGGGTGCCACTCGTTCCCCTCAACTACAGGCTAGGCAGCGAGAAGCTAGCCGCTCTGGCCGCTAACCATCCGAATGCCGTGTGTATTGCCGCCGAACAGCTGACGACAGTGTTCGAGAATGCACACATGCAGGTCTGGAGCGCCGGCGATTTTATGATCGCCGCAGAGGACCGATCAACGGGCACAGAGCCTCTTGAGCCGACAACTGAAGCGGCAGCGGTCATCATCTACACCAGTGGGTCGACCGCGGAGCCCAAGGGTGTTCTGCTTCATCATCATCATCTGGTCAATTATGTCCTCGGCGCCGTGGAGTTTGGGGGGGCCGGCGAAGACGAAGCTTTCTTGGTCAGCGTGCCGCCTTACCACATCGCGGCGGTCGCCAACGTTATCACTAACCTTTTCGCCGGTCGGCGTTTCATTGTCCTCGAGCAGTTCACCGGACAACAATGGATCGACCTCGTACGTTCCGATGCGATCACAAATGCACTGGTGGTACCCACCATGCTGGCGCGCATCCTGGCCACAGACGGCGACAAATCGGTACCCACCCTCCGGTCGTTGGCCTACGGCGGGGCGGCTATGCCCCGCATGGTCGTCGAAGAGGCCCTTGCAACCTGGCCGGATGTCGGCTTCGTCAATGCCTATGGGTTGACCGAGACCAGTTCAACGATCTCGATCCTCGGGCCGGATGATCATCGGGCGGCAATTGCAAGTACCGATCCGAACGTCCGCAGTCGGCTCGCTTCAGTCGGTCGTCCAGTGCCGAATGTCGAGCTGAGTATTCGCGACGAAGCCGGAACGATGGTCCCTCCGGGGGAGGCGGGCCGTATCTACGTACGTGGCGAGCAGGTGTCCGGAGAGTATACGGGGACCGGCTCCGCCCTGGATCAGCATGGCTTCTTCGACACGAGGGACGAGGGCTACCTGGACGAAGACGGGTTCCTGTTCGTGCTCGGGCGCGCCGACGACACGATCATTCGGGGCGGAGAGAACATCGCGCCGGCTGAAATCGAGGAGACGTTGCTGCTTCACCCGGACATTGCCGATGCGGTGGTAGTCGGTGTCCCCGACGCGGAATGGGGGCAGCGGCTTGAGGCTGCAGTTGTGCCAAAACCCGGCCGATCCGCAGACCCCGATGATATTCGGGCCTATGTTCGGACGCGCCTGCGCGGCTCCAAGACCCCCGACAGGATCGTGATCTGGGACGAGCTTCCTCGCACGGAGACGGGGAAGCTTGTACGCCGACTTGCCCTGGAGCGCCTCGTCAAGCAATACGGGACCAAGGGCAGTCAAGCGGATCAGAAGGGCGTCTGATGGCCAAGGGAACCCGCGCCGCTATCGTCGGAATCGGCGCCACAGAATTCTCGAAAAACTCCGGACGCAGCGAATTGCGCCTCGCTCTCGAGGCCGTAACAGCCGCATTGGCCGACGCGAGCGTTTCGCCGAGAGACGTCGACGGCCTCGTGACATTTGCCATCGACAACAATGAAGTGCAAGCCGTCGGTCGAAATCTCGGGCTGGAGGAGCTGACGTTCTTCGCCCTTACCGCAAACGGGGGCGGCGGCGGACCAGGCACGGTTGCCTTGGCTGCCATGGCGCTGGCCACCGGCAAGGCCACGACGGTCGTCTGCTACCGCGCCATGAACGAGCGCTCACAGTTGCGCTTCGGGCGCCCGACCGCGTACGAGGGAGGACCGGCCAACAGCCACACGGTGGACCGCTCCTGGACGGCGCCGTTCGGTCTGACCACGCCGGCCTCATATATGGCGCAAAGCGCGCAGCGCTATTTGCACCAGTACGGCGCCTCGAGCGAGGATTTCGGTCGTGTAGCGGTGGTGCAGCGAAAATATGCGAACAGCAACGCGAACGCGTTCTTCCGCGACGTACCGCTGACGCTCACTGATCACCAGACCTCCCGCATGATTTCCGACCCACTCCGGTTGTTCGACTGCTGCCAGGAAAGTGACGGCGCAGTCGCTGTCGTTTTGACAACCAGCGACCGAGCAAAGAATCTCGCGCATCCTGCTGTGCACGTAGTGGCCTCGGCCATGGGACTTGGACCCCAGCAGCACGGAATGGCGTCCGTTTACCGCGACAACATTGCGGACGCGCCCGAGACGCGGATCGTTGGCAGGCAGCTATGGGCGCAGAGCGGGCTTCAGCCGACCGACATGGATGTGGCGAACATCTACGACCATTTCAGTTGCGCGGTCCTGATGCAGCTGGAAGCTCTCGGTTTCTGCGGACTCGGAGAGGCTCCGCAGCTGATTCGGGATGGAGGCCTTGAAATCGGCGGCCTTATCCCTACGAACACGAACGGCGGACAACTAAGCGAGGCCTACATGCATGGATTCAATGGGATAACCGAGGCAGTCAGACAGTTGCGGGGAACAGCCGCCAATCAAGTACCCAACGCTAGACTGGCCCTAGTTACGGGCGGCTCGCACGTTCCGACCAGCGGCATGGTGCTCGGGTGTGACTGAAGACCTGCAATCCGGATCCTTCGCACCGACGTCCGGACGGGTGCGCCCTGCCATGAACCCCGATACTCAGTTCTTCTGGGACGCGGCCGCTGAGCACGACCTGAGCATCCAGCGATGCCTCGGTTGCGGACAATTGCGGCATCCGCCCGGTCCGGCATGCCCGAGCTGCCATTCCCTCGAGTGGCATGCGGTGTCGGTTTCCGGTCGCGGCGTGCTCTACAGCTACACGGTTCTGTATCATCCCCCGACACCTGGTTTCTACGGGCCGGCCATTGTGTGCGTGGTCCAATTGGACGAGGGAGTCCGGCTGGTCAGCAACGTCATCGACTCCGAACCGAGCTTGCTCCGGATCGGGCAGCCGCTAGAAGTGTGTTTCCTTGACCAGGAAGAAGGCTGGACCGTGCCGCAGTTCCGCGTGGTCGGCTTTTAGCAGCTTGAGGTCCCCCGCCTGAGCGCTACGCGTCGGGAGCTTTGAGCGCCTCTGGAATCTTTGGCAGATGGAGGTAGCACATGTGGGCCTGTACCCTAGTGGCACCAAAGCGATTTGAGCGGCAGGAAGTTCCCCAGCCGGCGCGTGCAGAACTTCCACCGGGTTACGTGCTGCTCAGACCGCAGGTGGGAGGCATCTGCGGCATGTCAACGGCAGCGATCTCCCAAGTTTTGCCGGTCATTACTCCGGTATGGAAGGCGATCGTGGGCCGTTCGCGCCGAATTATCCGGGTTACCCGATGCATGAAATTGTAGGCGAGGTACTCGCATCCCGCGATCCTCAGGTGCCGGCAGGCGCACGGGTGGTCGGGTGGGCATCGGAAGGGAATGCCGTAGCTGAATATGTGATTACTCGAGGCGATATGGTCGTTGAACTCGAGGCAGACGATGACCCAGCGCAAACAATCGTGATCCAGCCGCTCGCGTGCGTTATATATGCGGCCAACCAACTAACCGCGGTGGAAGGCGCCCGCATCGCTGTCATCGGTCAGGGATCAATCGGGCTGCTTTTCAACCACGTTTTGAAGCATCGGGGCGCCGCATGGGTCACAGCAGTGGATGTCATAGACCGGTCTGCCCTCGCACCCCGTTTCGGGGCAGATCAGGTGGTCCACAGCACGAGCCACCGCTGGGCGAGACAAGTCGAGCCGAGCGCGCGCCCGGACATCATTGTCGAAGCAGTGGGACACCAAACCGGAACGCTTTCCGATGCCATCAGCGCAGTGGGGCAGTGCGGTCAGATATATTACTTCGGCATACCGGAGCTCGTTCCCTATCCCCTGGATTTGTGGGCGTTTCTTCGTAAAAATCTCACGCTCCGTTCGGGGGCAACCCTCGATCGCAGAAACTCCCTGATCGAGGGCAGAGCGTACCTACGTCGATTTCCGGATCTGGCCTCTCTGTTGGTCAGTCATCGTTATCCCGTCCGTGAAGTTGGGGAGGCATTTGAGATGGCAGGGCGTCCCGACGCAGAGGGCGCAAAGGTGATCGTCGAATTTTCGTAACGATGGGACTGCATGTCTCACTGCGGCGTGGCGGACTTACGTGAGCACTGCCGGAAACGCTCGCGCGCATGACCAGCCGCTGACAGGCCCTCTGTTACGTGGCCAGTTCAACCGCGCGTTCCACTAGCTCGACGGCTATCGAATGCAACCTCTGCCCCACAGCGGGGTCCGCGAGACCTTGCCGGGCGCGCCCGTGTGTCCCTTCGAGAAGCACGGCCATCCGGTACGACGCGAGAACAATGAACCAAGGGAGGCCCTCGGTGCTACAGCCTGCCGCCTGGTAGGCCTCGAGGATCGGCTCGTGTCCTGGATCGGACCAGCCCGCTGCCACCGGGAGTGCGGCCAACCGGCCTGGCCAGAGGATCAAGAGATGCGCCAAATCGAGCAACGGATCGCCGACCGATGCAAGTTCCCAGTCGACAATCGCTGTGAGGTCGCCAGATTCGCTGAACAATAGGTTGCCCATGTGGAAGTCACCGTGCAGGAGCCCCATAATGCGAGGACCCGGGGGGTGGGCGCCAAGCCACCGGCTGAGCAACTGACAGCCCGGTGTAATGGTTGGGTAATAGTCTCCGGCTGCGCCGTGCGACTCGAGCAGCCGCAGCCACCGGCTCGCTTGACGTTCGTGCCATCCGTCCGTGCGGCTCAAACCAGCCAAGCCAAGGGCGTACACGTCTAGGCCGGCAAGTTCAGCCGCCACGCGCCCGACCTCACCTGCGAGATGCGCCCTTACGAGCGGATCAGTGCGGATAGAGAGAGGCACTTCCTCGGCAACGTTGTGTCCCTCAACGTACTCGGTGACATAGAACGGGTGCCCCATTGTGGTGGTATCTGCCTCGCCCCCGATTAGAGTGGGGAGCGGCAGATCGCTGTGGGCCAACGCCCGCAGTAGCCCTAGTTCGCGCTCGACCGTTTTCTGCGCAGTGAAGCTGTCGTGGGCGGGGACAATGCGAACCACCAGTGTGCGGTCGGCCGCGGTGAATCGCATCATCAGGTTCTGGGTGCCGCCGCTCAGCAGTGTCCGTTCGGACAGTTGATCCGCGGCCACCCCATGTTCCCGAAGCCAGTCGCGCAGCCGCTCCCACTCTTCGTCTGTGATCGAAGGAGCCGCCGTCGTCAACGGAATTCCGGTTCGTATCGCCGTAGCTCCCGCAATGCGAGAGATCGCCGGTGTACCTCGTCGGGCCCGTCGGCGAACCGCAGTGAACGCTGCAGCACGTACAGCCGAGCCAATGGGGAATCATCGGACATGCCCGCGGCGCCGTAGACCTGGATCGCCCTGTCGATGATCTCTCCCGCGATGTTGGGGCCCGCGATCTTTATCGCGGCGATCTCTGTTGCAGCCGCCTTGTTCCCGCTCGCGTCCATCAGCCAGGCCGTCCTGAGCGCGAGAAGACGCAACATCTCGATGTTCACGCGAGCATCCGCGATCCAGTCTTGGACGTTGGCCCGACTGGCGACGGCTGAGCCGAAGGTGACACGATCAAGCGCCCGCCTGCAGAGCAGCTCGAGCGCCCGCTCTGCGGCGCCGATCGAACGCATGCAGTGGTGAATCCGTCCGGGGCCTAGCCGCGCCTGGGCCATCATGAATCCTTCACCTTCGCCGCCTAGCATGGCCGATTTCGGGACCCGGACGTTGTCGAACGCGATCTCGCAATGAGTCTCGGGATCCCAATAGCCCATGAGAGGGAGGCGCCGTACGATCTGTATGCCTGGAGTTCCAGTCGGCACTAGGACCATGGACTGCTGTCGGCGGACCGGGGCCTCTGGCTCGGTCTTACCCATGACGATGAAAAGCGCGCACAGAGGGTGCTCCGCGCCCGTGATCCACCACTTCCTTCCGTTCAGCACCCACTCGTCGCCATCGGCGCTGATAGTGAGCGAAACGTTGGTAGCGTCGCTGGAGGCAACCGCAGGCTCGGTCATCGCAAACGACGATCGGATCTTTCCGTCCAGCAACCGACGCAACCAGCGGTCCTTTTGCGCCGGTGTTCCGAACAACGTGAGCAGCTCCATATTCCCGGTGTCGGGCGCGCTGCAGTTGCAAGCCTCTGAAGCGAGCATCGAACGCCCCATTATCTCGGCAAGCGGCGCATACTCGAGATTCGACAGGCCTGCGCCCCAATCGGGGTCACTGTGGAACAGGTTCCACAGACCTCGGTTTTTCGCCGATATTTTCAGCTGCTCCATCACTTTGGAGTACTCGGACTGGGATTCGCTCGCCGCACCCTTTTCAGCGGGCAAGACCTCTTCCGACATAAACTCCTCGAGCTGCCCCCCCAGCTTCCGGGCGCGTTGCGAGATTGTGAGATCCATCTCGTTCCCTCCAAATGAGTTCCGGACGCCGTGGCTGAGAAGAGACCTGCCGGCCGCGACAGCGACACCGCGTGCCTTGCCAAGGGTTTGAAGCGTTGGCTCCGTCAAGTCGTCCTGGCTCAAGCACACGTCGGAAGTGTGGGGTCGATATTAGTTTTTGCGGTGAAGGGTGATACGGCTGATCGTTCGAGAGGGGGTTGGGGCGAGGCTCTTGACGACCGGGCACACCCCGCTACGCACCTCGCCTCGCAACCGAACCCTTGTTAGGTTAACCTACCCAGCGCGGGCGCCGCGAGTCAACCCGGTGGCGGAGCCGACACTGTTGACGTGGTTCCTAACCACTGTTAGGTTGAGTTGATTCGAGGTGCTCGCCGCTGACGAGCTTGGTACTTCCATCGAGTCTCGGTGAAGGCGCTTCGGTGCTGACACGGCGTAGTTCCCTACTTGGAGGGCGAGACATGAGGGTCGGGATAGATTCCTCGATCTGCAGCGGGCATGGGCGTTGCTACGTGCTGCACCCCGAGCTGTTCGAATCCGATGAGGAGGGTTTCGGGCGCGTCATCGATGTCGATACCCCCGAGCCGGTGGCCCGCGGGGCGCTCCTCGACTGTCCGGAGGGCGCAATCGTGCTCGACGGATCCCCCGAATCGGTCGAGGCTTGAATCACGGTCACCGCTAGGAAGGGACAGTTCGTGGGTTCGCGGGCATTGGAAGGCATTCGTGTTGCGGATTTGTCGGGCCAGCTTGCCGGAGCCGGCGGCACGCGGTTCCTGGCGGCGATGGGCGCAGACGTCATCCGGATCGAGGATCCAGTCCGGCAGGGCATGTGGGACACCCAACGCGGGGGCCACTCGGTGCGGGACGGGACGTCCGGTATCGATGTCAGCGGATCGTTCAACCAGCACAATGTCGAGAAGCGCGGCGTCACCATCAACTTGAAGGACGACGACGGGCGGCGGCTCTTCGAACGCCTGGTTGCCATCTCCGACGTAGTGTGCGAGAACTTCGCGGCAGGCGTCATGGACAAGCTCGGCTACGGGTACGAGCGGTTCCGCGAGGTGAAGAGCGATATTATCTACGTCTCGAACTGCGGGTTTGGACACACAGGACCCTACAGCTCATTCAAGACATGGGGCCCCGTGGTGCAGGCGTTTTGTGGGCTCACGTTTTCTAGCGGACTGCCCGAGATGCCGTCCGCCGGAATTGGCTACTCGTATATGGATCACCATGGCGGTAACTTTTATGGCCATTGCGATCCTCGCCGCCCTCGTACATCGGCGCCGCACAGGGGAGGGCACCTGGGTCGATATGGCCTGCACGGAGGCTGGCGCGGCGCTGCTAGGGCCAGTCGTCCTGGACGCGACCGTCAATGGCCGCAATCTGCGCCGCCCCGGGATGCCGAATTCGAATCGAAGCAGCTCCCCCTTGATGGCTCCGCACGGCATATTCCCGGCCGCGGGCGAGGACAACTGGGTGGCGATAGCCTGCCGCGACGACGAAGACTGGGCTCGGCTCGCTCGCGTCGTCGGTGAGCCATGGGCAACCGGCGCTAAGTGGGTTTCACTGGCGCAACGTGTAGCATGCGAGGACGAACTCGACGAACTCATCCGTGCGTGGACAGTGCTGCACGACCGCTTTACCTTGTCCGAGAAGCTACAGGCCGCGGGCGTGCGAACCGCCGCCGTCCAGCGCCCAAGCGACCGAGTACTCGAGATCAGCACTGTTGTCTCGAGTAGGCGCAACGGGGCCGATTCCGCCAGTCAGCGGCGTATGCAGCTCGAGGACCAGGCCCGGAAACGCGTTGGGGTCATTCTGGAACTTGAGCGAACTGTGAGCTGGGATCATGCAAAGCTCCAGCGCGACTAGCCCCGGGGACCGCATCGCACTAACTTTGGCAACCAGTCCTGGTGGCAGGAACCGTTACATCCACTCAATGATGCTGTTTGCCAATTCCGGGGACTGCTCCATCATCCGCTCACCAAAATCACGGAGATGCTCGTCCATGAGGGACTGCGCTTCCAGACCTCTCCCGGCTGTGATCGCATCCATGATCTCGCTGTGCGCGGTATGAACGTCATTGCGCCATGAAGTCGGGCGATCAAGGGGGAGGTCTCGGAGGCGCCCATGGTAGATATCTTGGATCGCCCGGCCCAGCAGATCGATGACGCGAGTCCCGCATGCCCGCAGAACCGCGGAGTGAAAGTCGCTCGAGGCGGCTAGCCATTGTGGTGTCGGCTCGGGGATGAGTTCATAAGCGCGCTCCGCGGCCTCGGCGAGCTCGGCGGCGGAGTCAGCGCTCCTGCGCTCGGATGCGAGCTTAGCTGCCATCGATTCGATGGCGCGCCTGGCGTCGATCAGGTCGGCGAACGTAGCTTGATAGCCGTTAAAGTACAGCGTCAGCATTCGCCCCATCTCTTCACTGTGGACTCCGTTTACGCATGGCCCGCCTCCGATTCCGGGCTTCATGTAAATGAGACCCTGAACCTCGAGGATCCTCAGTGCCTCCCGTACCGTGCCGCGCGAGACATTGTATTCCTGCGCCATGTGCACCTCTTTGGCCAGCACAGTGCCGGGTTCGATATTCCTGGTCGATATTTTGCGTATAATCTGACGCGCTACTGTTTCGGCTAGCTTTTCCGGCCTCTTCGCGCGGTCAATCGCGCTAGCGGCCGCGAGCGGAGGAATCTCCGCACGTGGCATGGCGTGCCTCCGTCGCGGTGGTCGGTGAGTGATCGTGGTGGCGGGGCACCCGTGGAGGCGCCTGACGCCCACATCGGAGCTCTCAACGCAATCGTGCAGGCGGGCCAGATCCCGCACGGATGTCCATCGAAGACCTGCCCGCGCTGTCCAAGCCTCCTGCTTGCGCGTTGTCCACTATAGAGCCTGTTTCCAAAGTCCGCTCCGGTGATGTGGTTGCGGTGGTTTGGGGGTGTATGAGTCATGTGTGGGCCGGGGTTTTCTTGGGGGGCTTTGCGGCGCGGCGGGTCATCTGGATGATGGCGGCCCATTCGACCATGGCGGCGTGGTGGGAGGGGAGGCGCTCGTAGTCGCGGGCGCAGCGTCTTCTGCAGGTGATCCAGGCGTGGGTGCGCTCGACGACCCAGCGGCGGGGCAGGACCTGGAAGCCTTTCTGCCCTTCTGCCTGCTCGACGACCTGGACGGTGACGGCCAGCTCGCGCTGCGCCCAGTGCCGCCAGTCGCCGTTGTAGGCCCTGTCGCCCCAGGCCAGGGCCAGGAGGCGCCGGCCCCGGGCACGCCCGAGTACGGACACGCGCCTGAGCCCGACGGCAGAGGGATCACGCGGAACCGCGGGGCAGCCCTGAGTTGCCTCGCCGCGGCAGATCCGACCCACGGCGGCTTCGATCTACGTCTTGCCAGACCAGGTGCCATTGATCCACCGCAGTTTCCCGTAACAATTCTGTAGCCCGGCGTTGACCTGTAGCCTAACCGTCGTTAGGCTACGGTACAACGCTAACGCCAGATGGATCTCGTGAGTCGTCGACAGCGAACGCCCCTTGCGATCGTGAAAATGGGCCGACGCGATGACTAACCCTGAACGAACCAAGGCTGAGGAGCCGCGATGGCGCAGGTTCTGATTTTCGTGGTGG
>Ga0209530_1000504_pt1 | contig 27101 bp, 21 predicted proteins | sample BlaSpr_A8_Ref_O1_FD_187987 | JGI IMG/M metagenome (GOLD analysis project Ga0209530, IMG submission 187987) | Forest soil microbial communities from Thunder Bay, Ontario, Canada - Black Spruce, Ontario site 2_A8_Ref_O1 (SPAdes) (version 2) | ecosystem: Environmental > Terrestrial > Soil > Boreal...
GAGCCGAAATTTGGACGGAAATTCGGTGTTCAGCGGAAAATAAGGAGTCATTTCAGACTCTTTTTCTTCCGCCTGGCGCGGATGTTCCGTCAAAGTCGTCGGTCGAGTTGCTGCTGGGCGCTGGACAGGACGTGGTTGACGGCGGCACCGAAGCGGACGTCGCACGGATGCGTCACCTGCCCTGACCTGGCATTCGCGGCGAGCTCGGTGAGTGCGGTGCGCAGTGCGCCGACTCGGTCGCCGTTGTCGGGGGGCAGCGCCGACGTGCCGGGCTCGCCCCACAGGTAGAACTCGAGGCCGCCGGCGGCCGCCGGTGCGCTGCAGGTGACCGTCACCGTGCTCGTCACGCCGCTCTCGTGATGCAGGATCAGGTGGGTGATGTCGGCGAGGCCCGCGTCGGCAGTCACCGACGTGACCGGGCCGAGGCTGGCCCACAGCAGCGAGACGGCGTGCGGTCCGACATCCCACAGTCCGCCGTGCTCCCGGCGCCATGGCGTGTTGAACGGATTCGAGTCGTTCAGCGCCCCGCCTCGCCAGGACGCGGTGCCACCCAGCCACCCGGTGCGCGCGGTCACGTCGGCCAGCCAGTCCCTGATGTGCGGCTGGAACCGGGTGGTGAAGAACACGACAGACGCGACCCCGGCCTGGTCGACCGCGTCGACCAGGGCGTCGGCGGCGGGTCTGGTGAGGGCGATCGGTTTCTCAAGCAGCAGGTGCTTGCCTAGGCGTGCCGCGCGCTCGGCGATACCGGCCTGCACGTCAGGCGGCACGGAGAACGCTACGGCGTCGACGCTGGCCAGGAAGGCGTCGAGGTCGTCATACGCGACCGTGTTGTACTCTGCCGCGAGCTTTGCCGCGCTTGCGGGGTTACGGCCCCACACCGCGGCGAACTCGATGCCGTCGGTGGCAGCGAGCGCGGGAGCGTGCGCGATCTGCGCCCAGTAACCGGTACCTACCAGCCCGAATCTCATGCCCCTACGTTAACGGCATGCCGTGCTTCCGCGCTTTGCGGACCGCGCAGTGTCAGGATGGATACATGAACGCACCACCGGAGGTCATCTACATCATCAGGCATGCGGAGAAGCCGCTGAAGCCGCCGCTGTCTGGCGTCGATTTCGCCGGCGGCCAGAACGAGCACTCGCTGCTGCCGAAGGGGTGGCAGCGTTCCGGTGCGCTCGCTGCCCTGTTTCACCCCGACTTCGGTGAGGCGCGGGATGGCCTGCGCACCCCGACGGTGCTGATCGCGCCCAGCTGGGGGCATCCGGGCAAGACTGCCGCGCACCGCTCCTATCAGACGATCCAGGGTCTGAGCGAGCGCATTGACGTGCCGATAGCGACTCCATTCGCCCAGGAGCACGAAGAGAAGATGGCCGCCAGCCTGGTGCGCGACTATTCCGGCGTGGTGCTGATCTGCTGGGAGCACAGCCACATCCCGGTGATCGCCTCGGCACTGCCCACCGCCAACAAGGCGGACATCCCGCAGAAGTGGCCAGGCGACCGCTACGACGTCATCTGGGCGTTCACCCTCGACCCGGCTGCCGATGCTCCCCGCTACACCTTCGGCCAGCTGCCGCAGCGCCTGCTAGCCGGCGACTCCACCACGGTCATCCCCGCGACCCAGCACGCCCACTCCGACGCGAAGTAACACCCCGCGGGCCCACCCCGAGATTTGGACGGAAGATCGATGCTCGGCGGAAAGATAGTGGTCGTTTCTGACTCTTTTTCCTCCGCGGAGCGTGGATGTTCCGCCTAAATGTGGCGGGGGCGGTGGCCGCCGGGGGCGGGATGGCAGGATCGTGGCATGGCTGATGCCGCGATTGATGATGCCGCGCTTGATGGTGCTGCGCTCGATGTGGTGGCGTGGGTGCACGCGGACGCCGGGCGGGTGCTCACGGTGCGGTCCCGGGGCCGTGACCTGCTGTATCTGCCGGGCGGGAAGCGCGAGGCGGGGGAGGACGACTGGACGGCGATCTCCCGTGAGGTGCTCGAGGAACTGGGCGTTGCGCTGGACCGGTCCTCGTTCGGGCTGCTTGGCGTGGTGCGGGCCGCCGCACATGATCAGCCGGACTACGACCTGGTGCGGATGTCCTGCTTTACCGCCGGGTACACCGGCACGCTGCGTGCCTGCGCCGAGGTGAGCGAATACCGGTACCTGCTGCCAGCGGACCGCGCACTGCTGTCCCCGGCATCCCAGGCCGCCCTCGACCTGGCCATCGCCCGCGGGACGCTCACGCGTCCCGCGGGCAGGCCCGCGGGTTAACGAGGCGCGGGGACGCTGGGGCGTGGTCCGCGCAGGACGGTGATGGAGCGCGGGCCCACGGTCAGGCGGTCGCCGGTATGCGCCGGTGCCGTGGACCCAGCGGCCATCGCTGGGTCGTAGGTGTCGATCTCGGCTTGCCAGGTCTGGCCAGGGAAGATCTCAGGGATGCTGAACTCCAGCGGCTCCCACCACGCGTTGACCAGGACCAGGAAGTCGTCGTCGAGGAGCGGCGTGCCATCCGCGGCCGGGTCTGGGTCGTCGGACCCGTCCAGGTAGATAGCCAGCGAGAGCGAGCTGGTGTTATCCCAGTCCGCCTGGCTCATCCGCATCCCGGCCGGGGTGAACCAGCAGAGCTCGTCGGCCTCCGCTCCGGTGAGGAAGCGGCGACGGCGGAACACCGGATGCGACTTCCGGAACTTCACCAGGGTCCGGGTGAACTCCAGCAGTTCGATGTCGACGGCCGACCAGTCCAGCCAGGAGATCACGTTGTCCTGGCAGTACGCGTTGTTGTTGCCCTGCTGGGAGTTGCCGAGCTCATCGCCGGACAGCAGCAGCGGGACACCGAACGACAGGAACAGCGTGGTCAGCATGGCGCGGGACTGCCTGGCTCGCAGCGCCAGCACGTCCGGGTCGGTGGTCTCGCCTTCGGCCCCGCAGTTCCAGGAGCGGTTGTCGCTGGTGCCGTCGTTGTTGGCCTCGCCGTTCGCCTCGTTGTGCTTGCCGTTGTAGGACACCAGGTCCCGCAGCGTGAAGCCGTCATGCACGGTGAGCAGGTTCACCGACGCGGTGGGCCGGCGCCGCCCGAGTCCGTTGTTGCCGCCGTACAGGTCGGCCGAGCCGCAGAACCGGGTGGCGAACTCGCCGAGGCCGACCTGATGGCTGCGCCAGAAGTCCCGCATCGTGTCGCGGTATTTCCCGTTCCACTCGCGCCACAGCGGCGGGAACCGGCCGACGTCGTAGCTGTCCATCTGCCCGACGTCCCACGGCTCGGCGATGAGCTTCGCCTGCGAGACCACCGGGTCCTGCGCCATCAGGTCGAAGAACGCGGCTAGCTGGCTGAATCCGCCGTCCTGGCGAGCCAGTGTGGTGGCGAGGTCGAACCGGAAGCCGTCGACATGCATCTCGGTGAGCCAGTACCGCAGCGAATCCATGATCATCTGCAGGATCACGGGGCTGCCCGCGTTGACCGAGTTGCCGGTCCCTGTGGTGTCGTAGTACTGGCTCGGGTCATCGGGACTCAGCCGGTAATACAGCGCGTTGTCGAGGCCACGGAAGCACAAGGTGGGCCCGCTGGGGCCGCCCTCGGCGGTGTGGTTGAAGACCACATCGAGGATGACCTCGAGCCCGGCCTGATGGAGTGCCTTGACCATGCTCTTGAACTCGGCGACTTGCCCGCCGTCGTGTCCCGCCCGCACCTCCGCCGAGTACGCGTGGTGCGGAGCGAAGAACCCGATGGTGTTGTAGCCCCAGTAGTTCGTCAGGCCTGAGCGCACCAGGAACTCATCGGTCACGCCCTGATGGACTGGCAGCAGCTCGATCGCGGTCACGCCGAGCTTGGTCAGGTGATCGATCACCGCCGGATGGCCGAGCCCCGCATAGGTGCCGCGCAGCTTCTCAGGCACGTCCGGATGCCGCATGGTCAGGCCCTTGACGTGCGCCTCGTAGAAGACGGTGTCGGCGTAGCGGCGCCGTAGCGGTGCATCGTCGCCCCACTTGAACGAATTATCCGCGACGAGGCTGAGCGGCACATGGCGCTTGGAGTCCAGCACGCTCGGGCTGTCCGGATTGTCGAGGTCGTAGTCGAGCACCTCGGGTCCGAAGATGGTCCAGCCCTTGACCGCACGCGCGTACGGGTCGAGCAGCAGCTTAGCCGGATTGCAGCGCAGGCCCTGAGAGCGGTCGTAGCGGCCGCGTACCCGATATCCGTATGCCTGACCGGGCCGTATTCCTGGCACGAAGCCGTACCAGACGCCCGCGTCATAGTCGGGCAGCGAGATCTGAGTCTCGTTTCCTGCGTCGTCGAACAGGCACAGCAGGACTTCCTCCGCGATGCTGGACGTCACCGCGAAGTTGGTGCCGCCATCACGCGGTGTAGCCCCTAGCGGGAATGAGCTTCCCGGAAATGCCTGTGCTGCCGAACGTTCCATAATCACCGTCATGAAGGCCTCCCCCGATGCCGGGGTATGGATACCCGGTCTGCTGATCTGATACACACGGGTGGGCAAGATGAGGAGGGTGATGTGACCGACAATGCTGACGTCATCGTAGTCGGCGCTGGGCTGGCAGGGCTAGCGGCGACGTATGAGCTGAGCCGGGCCGGGCGGCGGGTACTGGTGCTCGACCAGGAGAACGCGGCCAACCTTGGCGGGCAGGCGTTCTGGTCGCTGGGCGGGCTGTTCCTGGTGGACAGTCCTGAGCAGCGGCGGCTGCGCATCAAGGACTCTTATGATCTCGCGCTTGCCGACTGGCTCGGATCCGCGGGCTTCGACCGGGACCGGGAAGATCACTGGCCGCGGCGGTGGGCCGAGGCCTATGTGGGCTTCGCCGCCGGCGAGAAGCGGCGGTACCTGCACGACCTGGGGCTGCGGCTGATGCCGACGGTGGGCTGGGCGGAGCGGGGTGCCGGCACGGCGACCGGGCACGGCAACTCGGTGCCCAGGTTCCACCTCACCTGGGGTACCGGGCCCGAGGTGGTGCGGGTGTTCAGGGAACCGGTGCTGGCCGCTGCCGCCCGCGGGCTCGTGACATTCCGGTACAGGCACCAGGTCGACTCGCTGATCGAGGAGGGCGGCGCGGTCACGGGAGTGCGTGGCACCGTACTGGAGCCTTCGGAACTTTCCCGCGGCGTGACCTCGTCCCGGGAGGCGGTGGGGGAGTTCGAGTTCCGGGCGCAGGCGGTCGTGGTGACGTCAGGCGGCATCGGCGGGAACCTCGGACTGGTGCGGAAGAACTGGCCAGCCGACCGGCTCGGCCCGGCACCCGCGTCGATGCTCTGCGGGGTGCCCGCGCATGTTGACGGGCGGATGCTGGAGATCGCCGAGCAGGCCGGCGGGTCGGTGATCAACAAGGACCGGATGTGGCACTACACCGAGGGCATCGCCAACTGGGACCCCATCTGGCCAGATCACGGCATCAGGATCCTGCCCGGGCCGTCGTCGCTGTGGCTGGATGCCACCGGGCACCGCCTGCCCGCACCATACTTTCCTGGCCATGACACGCTCGGCACGCTGCGCCACATCATCAGCACCGGCCACGACCACACCTGGTTCATCCTCACCCAGCAGATCGCGGAGAAGGAGTTCGCGCTATCCGGGTCGGAGCAGAACCCGGACATCACCAGCAAGGACGTGAAGCTGGCGCTGAGATCCCGGACCGCCAAGGGTGCACCGGGACCGGTGCAGGCATTTCTGGACCGGGGGTCGGACTTCGTCGTGCGCAGCACGCTGCGGGAGCTTGTCGACGGGATGAACGCCATCGCGCCGGGAGTCGACTACGCCGATGTCGAGCGTGAAGTCACCGCACACGACCGGGTAGTCGATAACGCCTATTCCAAGGACCTGCAGTCCATGTCGGTCCGGAACGGGCGGGCGTTCCTCCCGGACCGGATCATCCGGGTAGTGAAGCCGCACCGGTTCCTGGATCCCGGCAACGGGCCGCTGATCGCGGTCCGCCTGCACCTGCTCAGCCGTAAGACGCTCGGCGGCCTCGAGACCGACCTCGATTCGCAGGTGATCCGCGCCGATGGCACCGCGTTCGATGGCCTGTATGCCGCCGGCGAGGTCGCCGGGTTCGGCGGCGGTGGCGTGCATGGTTACAACGCGCTGGAAGGCACCTTCCTCGGGGGCTGCATTTTCTCCGGCCGAGCGGCGGGCAGGGCACTGATCCGGCGCCTGGCATAGCAATTTAAGAGAAGCCCGACCTGAGCAGCACGTCGAATACGGCGGGGCCGTGGTCGGGGTCGAGGGCTCGGGCGATCTTGCGCCAGCCCCAGCTCTGAAAAGCGGCCTGCGCCGCGGTGGCGGAGGGTGCGACGACGAGCGTGGCGCGTTCTTCGGCGCGGCCCTTGAGTACCAGGTCGTGCAGGGTCTGGCCTACGCCCTGCCGCCGCCACGCGGCTCGCACCAGGAGGTCGGTGAGCGCGAAGGTGCGGCCCGGATGCTCGGCAGTGACAACCTCAGGCAGCGGGGTGGTCAGCTGGCGCCACCAGGATGTGGACGGCCGCAGCGGCATCCCGGCCGCGTAGCCGATCGGGTAGCTCCCGTGGCTGGCCAGGGCCAGTATGAAGCCAGGCTGCCGGCACTGGACCCGGAACCGGTCCGCGACCCGCGGCTCTTCCCCGTAGACCTCGCTGCGGAGAGCGAGCAACTCGGGCGCGCGTGCCATGGCCTGCCTGCCATCCAGCGGCTGAAACGCCGTGTCAAGGTGATCCACAACCCACAGGTTAGGCGCTGGGCTGCAACGCAGATGTCACGCATACGTCACCGGTCCAGATAAGGCTGTATCAGGGGTCTGCCTGTTCGACAACGGCGTAGAGGTCGCGAAATGTACAGTGACGGCGCAGATAAATACCCGAGTGACGAACTGAACTTTGAATTGCTAGGAAGTTTCCAGATCTGGCGGAACGGCCAGCCGGTAGATGCCGGTCATCGACTGCAGCAGGCAGTACTCGTGCTCCTCGCGCTCCGGCGGGGGCACGTCATGCAACGTGACTTCCTCATCGATGAACTGTGGGGAGAGGAGCCGCCAGCCAGTGCCGTAAACATTGTCCAGACCTATGTCGGGCGGCTACGCAAGATACTGGAGCCTGAACGCCAGGCGCGCGATCCCGGCCGGATTCTCATCACCAGCGGCGGAGGGTATGCACTGGCGGTCGAGCCAGCGAACGTCGACGTATTCCGCTTCGAAGACGACCTCGACCGGGCCATGCGGGCGGACAGACGCGGGGATACCGTCGAGTCGGTCGCCGCACTTCGTACCGCCTTGAACAGGTGGCACGGCGGCGCACTCTCTGGCCTGCCCGGGCCGGGAGTCAACGCCGAGCGCGAGCGGCTCCGCGAACTCCGGTGGCTGGCGTTTGAGCGCTGGGTCCGCGGCGAGCTAACGCTAGGCCGATCCGAGACACTGATAGGCGAGCTGAAAGCGGCAATAGCACACCGGCCACTGCACGAGCGCCTGTGGGGTTTCCTCATGCTAGCGCTGGAACAATCTGGCCGCTGCAGCGATGCGCTGGAGGCCTATCGGCAATCGCGTGCCCTGCTTGCGGCCGAGCTTGGTGTCGAGCCCGGGCCCGAACTTCAGGAAATTCACCAGAAGATCCTGGCCATCCGGTGAGCCAGCCAGGCGCGCAGACGGGGCATTCCAGGCACATTACAGTCACGCCGGTCAGCCTTGAGGTGCCAGGACGAGCACAAAGGAGTCCCTACATGAATCTGCACGAGGCACTTCCAGATACGGTGGTCGAGGATCTTCGCCGGGACGAAATCCTTGACATTCTCGACCTCGATGTGTCGGCCGTGGGGCCGGACGTCGTCTGCTCAAACTGCGGCTGCAGCTGCAATTGCAACTGCATCGGACCGGGCACCGATGAAAATTGCTGCGGCTGAGCCCAGCCTCCTCGCCGGTATGGGGCCTCGTCTCCCGGTACGGGATCACGCCATCGGCCCGGCCCACCGGGTCGGTGCTGCTGCCCGATAGCCTGGCTGCGTATTCGGCGTCGTACGGTGACCTGAACCCGGTCATAGGCGGGATGACCGGGGGATTCCCCGGCCTAAGGACGGGACACCGTACCGGTAATGGCAGCGGGCGGGCGCTCGGGGATCCCGAGCGGGCTTCGCTTGTCGCCGTCGCCGAGGCAGCGGAGCGCTACGCCACCGGACTGCTGGCCGCGGCGCCGATGATCGAGGAGTCTGCCTACGGACTCGGCGCCGAGGCCCTGGACCTCGATACGGTCCCTCGCTGCTCCCGGCGTGAACTCGCCGCGGCCGGCTGCCCGCTCCGCGCACCCGCCAAGGGACTGCCTATCCGCTGGGTAAAGGGTGTCTGCCTGGCCACTCGACGGGAGGTCTGGGTACCGGCGGTGATGGCGTGTCACAGCCTCCCCCGAGAGGAGTTGTCCGCCGGGGAGCAGTTCTGGTTCCAGATCTCCACCGGGTGCGCGATTCATACCAGTCCGCAGCACGCTCTCGTGGCGGCCATCTGCGAGATTATCGAAAGGGACGCCATCGCCATCTCATGGCTCCAGCGACTCCGGCTTCCTCCGCTGAGCCAGGGCCTTCTGTCGGATCAGGCCATGGCGGCGATCCGCTGGAGCGAACAGCATTTCATCACCACTCACCTTTTCGACGCGACGACCGATCTCGGGGTCCCCACCGTCTACTGCCTGCAGATCGCGCCTTACGCGCAGCGCGGCGCCCAGGTCGTAGGCTGCGCGACAGATACCACGTTCCACGCGGCCGCCGAGACCGCCCTGCTTGAGGCCATGACTCTGCGAGCGGCGCTCCAGCTTGCCGACCCAGCCGCCGTCGATCTCCAGGCAATAACCGCGCTTACCGACGGTGCGGCCTACATGGGCCAGCCGGACAAGGCCTCGGCATTTGATTTCCTCACCGGCGGATCCGCGGCCAGTTCCCCGCCCGTGACACGAGGTCCGCTGCCCGAGGCTGATGACGAGCTACTCCATTACCTGGTAAGCACGCTCACCGCCCATGGCATGCGGGCAATCGCCGTGCCGGCGACCACGGATGAGCTGGCGGCAGCCGGGCTCAGCGCGGTCCGCGTCATCATCCCGGAACTACAGCCCATGTCACTGCTCCCCCTCGCGCAATACCTCGGCCACCCGCGCCTCTACGACGCGCCGCGGCTGATGGGACATCCAAGCTCAGCCGAGAAGGACCTGAATCCGTGGCCGCAGCCGTTCGCCTAGAAGTCGCCGTCCATCCGGTCGGCTCTTTCGGCCGGGAAGTGGCAGGCAGGATCCAGTCGTTCGCCTCCGGTACGACCATTCTGCCCAGCCGGGAACAATGCCTCCGGCCGCGGCCGGGAAGTCTCATCATCGTGGCGATGTACCACGAGGACGAGGCGCTCTGCGATGCCGTCGATGAGGCGGCGTACGAGACCCGGACGCCGTGGCTCCCGGTTTTCATGGATCACCCGTTTCTCCAGGCAGGCCCCCTGATCGGGCCTGGCCGTCCTGGCTGTTACCGCTGCTTCCGCGCGCGCAGAGCCCAGCATGAGAGGCATGCCAAACTGCTTAACGAGCTGAGAAACGAGCGCGGGAAGAAATGCCCCGAGGCCTTCTTCCCGCATCATGCGGCTATCGCGGCCGGCCTCGCCTGGAAACTGGCTGAAGAGCCTGATCCCATGAGCACGGTACTGGCCTGGCACGTCGGCAGTGGACTGGGATATACCGCCCGGGTCATCGCGTGCCACCGATGCTCACGATGCCATCGGCCCGGAGGTGATGGGTAATGCCGCCGCAGGGATTCACGAACGAGTCGGCTCATGCGGATATCCCGGCACGCCCGAAACTTCGCGCAGGGGTGGCCCTGGTTGCGGACGGCACCGCCAGCGTTCTGGTAGGCGGGCTATTGAACAAGGTCATCCATGGCATGCAGGCCAGCAGGGCGATCACCGCGGTGGCCGGCCTTTCTGACGGCACGCGGACTCCCGGGGAAATCGCGGCGACGATGCAGATTCCGCTACCCGAGGTTTACGCCGTCCTTGAGATCCTCTATGAGAGCGGAGCCCTAGAAGACCAGGAGCAGGCGGTCGATGTGCCCGGGCGGGACCGCCACGCGGCCGCCTTCGCCTCTCAGTATCTGAGTCCCGCGATGCTCCACTCGCATTCGTCGCAGGTCATAAACGACCTCGCCGCCGCCCAGGCACTGGTGCTCGGCCGGTCTGAACTGTCCCGGGCGGTGTCGGCTGACCTGACGGCCGCCGGAATCAAGGTCGTCAGCGACCTGCCGTCAGGGCCACGTCCGGTTGTCGTTTATCTCGATGATGGCGCCGACGCCGCCGCCCGCAGCGCGGCCGAGTCCTTCCTGATGGCCGGTCTCCCGGTGCTGCGCGCCGCTGCTACAGCGGACTCGATCGAGGTCGGGCCGCTGTTTATCGGCGGCCTGACCGCCTGTCTCAGCTGCTTCGACACCTCGTATCCGGATATAGCCAAGCCGCTGCTCGACCGCCGCCCCGCCCGCCCATGGCAGACATCCCTGGCCTCGGGCATGATCGTCAACGAGGCGGTCGCGCTGGCCGGATGCCTGATCGCCCCGATGTCCTACCGGCGGCTGCTACGGCTGGCATTTCCCGAGTTCCGCTGGGAGAGCCCGCTCCTGGTGCCCGAGCCCGGATGCCGGTCCTGCGGCGCGCCGACCGCGGGTACCCGGCACGGGCCGGCTGAGAACACCCGCCAGTACGAGTGGCTGGCCGAGGGCAGGCCTGCCGAGCCGCCGTTCCTCGCGATGAAGACCACACCGGCCAGCGCTTCTGTGGCCGCTGCCTTGCAGACCGCCCGGCGGGAGTACCCGACCTGCCCGCGCGTCGTTCTCCCCACCGTCAGTACCGGTGCCGGTGATCTCGACCGCGGGATGCTCGGCGAGATACTGGTCAGGATCTCAGGCTTCATGCCGCCGGATGCGGCCTCTCGCGATCACCACTTCCGCTGGGCACCGAGCGGCGGAAACCTCGGCTCGGCCGAGGTTCATGTCATGACCCGCGAGGCGGACGACCTTGGGCTGCCCGGGAACATCGCCAAGTACGACGACCTGGGGCACGCGCTGATCTGCGTCCGGTCCGGCGTCACGGACCTCGCGGATTTCCTGCCGGAAACCGGATTGAGCCAGGACGGCCTGCTGGCCGTCCTGGTGCTGTCCGCGGCCATCGGCCGAGTCGCCAGGAAGTACGGATCATTCGCGTACCGCCTGGTCCACCTGGATGCCGGCTGCGCACTCACGCAGTTGCTCGCGGTGGCGGCGGCTAGGGGCTATCAGGTGGCCCTAGCCGACGGCTGGGTAAACAGCACGCTGATCGAGGCCCTCGACCTCCGCCCGCCGGCCGAGATCGTGACCGTGGTCGCGGGCCTTTACCACGGAGGTGCCGATGCCGTTCGTGACTAGCCAGCAGCTCTACGACACGCTGATCGCTGCGGATCGCGGCGCCGGCACCGCGTCGGCAGTTGCCGAATGGCCGGATAAGCAGTTTGCAGACGTTGCCGGCGCGGCGGCGCTGGACCGCCTGCTGCTTGGCCGCCGCTCCTGTCGTGCTTACACCGACCAGCCCCTGGCAGAGACCGACCTGACGGCGATCGTGAATATGGCTGCCCGCGCGGCCGTAGCCACCTGGGAAACCCGAGCCCAGGACGCGATCGGGCTGTCCCTGGTCGTGTGCGCCTACCGGGTATCCGGACTCGGTCCCGGGGTGTTCGTGTTTCACCCCGGGACCGAGTCCGGCCTGGCGGCCCCCGCCGGCCCGTGGGAAGCGTTCCCCGCCGAGATCGGCTGGCCGGATAGCCGACTCGACGAGCTGAGTCAGGTCTACGTGACCGCCCCGGCGCTGATTCTCATCTACGGCACGGCCGAGCGGGCAGGCCGGAAACCGGGTGGATATCCGTCCGCCCTCATGGCGGCGTCGGCGACGGCCTACGCCGCCTGGCTGGCCAGCCTGCCACGCGGGCTGGCCTGCTGCATGTTCGGCCGCGCTCACCCTGCGATCGCCACGCTCACCCTTCCGGACTCGGCCGGGGCGAGGCGCCAGTTCGCCACGCTGGCCATCGGCTATGCGAAGGAAGGCCATGCCTAGTACGCCCGCCGCCGCCCCGCTGCGCCTGTTCCGAGCTGCTCCGGTCAGCTTGCTCCGGGCACCGGTCCTTCCTAAGCCGGCGGCGCGCGCTGCGGTACCCCCGGGCGTGGACGCAGCGAGCCCAGAAGCACATAGCCCAGAAGCAGATAGCCCAGCAGCATTGGCAGGCTATGTGCGCGAGCTGTGGCGGGACCGGCTATTCCGCGAGGCGGTCATCGCCGCCCGCCCGGACTTCTCGGCGTGCGTCGAGCGCATCCTCCGGCCCAGCGGGTCCCCGCCGAAGTCGGCGAAGATCCGGCGAATCGCGCTCACGCTGACCAAATACCGGCTCAGGATGTCATCGCGTCCGACGCCCTTCGGCTTGATGGCAGGCGTAACGCTCGCCAGGTCCGGCGACGTCCCGGCCGGCCGCCTCGGCACGCGTCACCAGAGCTGGACCCGGCCGGACATGGTTTGGCTGATGGCGGTCGTCACCGGTCTCGAGGCCGACCCCGGCATCTCGCCGGCGCTGCGAGTACTGGTATGCCCCGGACTAACCAGGTGCGGCAGCCTGGTCATCATGCCCTGCCCGTCACCAGGCTCACTCGAAGATACGCGGACCCTGCCCGTCGGTCCCCTCGAGAACGCCGCGATCACCGCCGCGCGCAGCCCCGTGCCGTTCGCGGTCGCGGTGGCGGCCGTGCGCCGGGCGGTAAGCCGGGATGACGGATTGCCGGCTGAAGTGGACGCGCCAGCGGTTGTCCGCCGACTGGTAGCCGACCAGGTTCTGCTGACGGACCTGCGGCCGCCGCCTGACCAGCCGGATCCGCTGGGCCACGTCCTCGGCCGGCTATCCGCGATGCGCGACCACCCTGTCGTCGCTGAACTCCGCCGCGTCCAGCAGGCCATCGCGGAGGTCGACCGCCGTCAGGCCGGAGAGCGAGCCGCCGAGTTGTCCAGCCTGCGGGACCGGATGCGCCGCCTGCACTGCACCGAGCACACCCTGCACACCGATCTCGCGCTTGACGCCGAGATCTGTCTTCCGGCCGTTATCGGCGACGAGATCGCGCAGGCAGCGGAGGTGCTCTGGCACCTCACGTCGGCGCCGCCGGGCAAGCCTTACCTGCGGGCGTACCGCCAGAAATTCCTCGCGCGGTACGGCACCGACAGGCTCGTGCCGCTGCTCGACCTGCTGTCGGCCGAGACCGGACTCGGGATACCCGCGCCCGACCGCGATAGGACAGCCGGTCCGGGCCAGGCCGCAACGGCGGCGGCCGAGGGCATCCGGGCCCGTGAGCTACTGCGGATAGCCGCGGACGCGCACAGGCGCCGCATGCGCGAGGTCGTGCTCGACGATGCCCTCGTGGGCAAGCTCCGGCTCCCCGAGCGCGACTATCGGCAGGCGCCCGCGTCCGCGGAGATCTACGCGGACCTGCTATCGCCCTCGATGGAAGCGCTACGCAGCGGCGACTTCAGGCTCGTCGTGGCCAACGTGCCGCGAGAGCCGGCCGGGACATCCTTCGGGCGGTTCGCCTACCTGCTCGACGATGACGGCCGCAGCGTACGGGAGCTGTTCCGGACGAGCGAGGGCTACGCCCCGGATGCCGAGCGGGTCGGTCTCTGCTACTGGCCGACGCGAGCCGATATGGCCAACATCGCCCTGGTCGCACCGTGCCTGGACCGCTACATCGCGGTGGGTACGGGAAACCTGGACACCATGGCAGCCCAGATATCGCTCGGCGAACTCGCGGTCGCGGCCGATCAGGAGCGCCTTTATCTTGTCTCGGCCACGTCCGGGCGCGAGATCGTCGCGACCCAGTCGCACGCGGCCCATTCCTTGCTCGCGCCCGGTATCGCCCGGTTCCTGCGTGACCTGGCGAGCGAAGGCATCCGGCTGTGGCGGCAGTGGGACTGGGGCCCGGCCGATTCCGCGGGATTCCTGCCTCGGCTCCGCTACGGCAAGACCGTGCTGCATCCCGCTACCTGGCGGATGGACGGCGCCACCACCGAGGCCGCCCGCACCCATTCCCCGGCCTGCTGGGACACGGCCCTAGCGGCCTGGCGGCAGCGGCTTGACGTGCCCAGCCGGATCCTGCTCAGGAATTCCGACAAGCGGATCCCGCTCGATCTCGACGACTCCTTTCATCGTGGCGTGCTCCAGCAGGAGGTAGCCCGCGGCCTGCGCCTCACGCTGACCGAGCTGCCCGGCGGGGAGGATTACCCGGACGGCTGGCTGACTGGCCCAGCTGGCTCGCACCACGCCGAGCTGATATTCCCGCTTCACCGGCGGGAATACCAGACGCCAGGCCCCCAGCAGAAGCCGGCGCTGGCCCCCCGTGCCCGTGAGCCGATCCCGATCAGGAAGTCCGGCGACGGGCTGCACGACCCGGGAGGAGACTGGCTGTACGCGAAGATCTACACGTCGGCGCGCTGTCAGCAGGAGGTCCTGTCGGGTCGGCTCCGGCCAGTGATCCCGGATCTGCTGCGCGCGGGTCAGGTCGATCGCTGGTTCTACATCCGGTACGCCGACCCGGAGCCCCATATCCGGCTGCGTTTCCATGGCGCGCAAGCAGCGCTCTGGTCGCAGCTGCTGCCGATCCTGCGAGACTGGACAACCGACCTGCGTCAGGCGCGGCTGGCCAGCCACATGACCCTCGATGCCTACGACCAGGAACTCGAACGATACGGCGGTCCGGAAGCCATCGCCGCGGCCGAGGAAGCCTTCACTGCGGACAGCGGTGGCACGCTCGACATGCTGGACGTCGTCGGCACTGGCCAGATTGACGTCGATCACCTGCTGCTCGGCGCGCTGAGCGTGGTGGACCTGCTGCGCGTGATCTTCCCGGCCGACGACGCGCTGCGCTTCGCCACCTGGGCGGCGAGGCAGGGGGAGTACCGGAGCGCGTTCGCCGCCAGGCGGCAGGACGCCATCGACCTCGCCGATGCGGGCGGCGCCTGGGACCGGCTACGGCAGTACCGCGGTGGCCCCGACGTGGTGAAGGCCTGGGAACGGCGCGAACCTCCGTTGCTGGCGTATCGCGCGCAGCTCGAAGCCCTGGCCCGCAGCGGTAGCTGCTGGGCCAGCGCTGGCCGGATACGGCGCAGCCTGCTGCATATGCACTGCAACCGCCTGTTCGGCACGGACCGCGACAGTGAGCTCAGCGTCTACGCGATCGCCGGGAACGCGCTGCGCTGCCAGGAGGCACGGCGGCGAGCCAGGCAGGCCGCCCGATGACCGGCGAACGCGCCGGTGCGACGGCACTCGGCCCTGCCGCCGGAGGCGACCGGGCAGAGCCGGTGTTCCTGCTGGCGACCGCCCGATCGTATTCGACGGTCACCATTGCCATGCTTTCGCGCCATCCGCGGATATTCGGTTTCCCTGAACTTCAGATCTTCCGGGTTCCCAGGGTTGCCGACCTTCTCGCAGCGCCGACGCGGGAGGCATCCCAGCCGCCGTGGCATTACCTCGGCGAGTGGGAGCGGACGGGCATCTATCGCGCCCTTGCCCAGGTCCACGAGGCGATCCAGGACCCGCCGGCGATCTCCCGGGCCCGGAGCTGGCTGGAACGGCACGCACAGTGGCCGATGGAACATCTCATGGATCACCTCCTCGGTGAAGTCGCACCGAGCATCGGCCTGGAGAAGTCTCCGGCCACGCTCGGATATGAAAACGGCCTCCAGCGCTGTCTCGCTGCCTATCCGCGGGCCAGGTTCATTCACCTGGTGCGGCATCCCGCTGCCGCGCAGAATTCGATGCATGAATACTGGCGGGAAAGGTTCCCGACCGACTTGCGCGCTCGTTGCGCTCAGGTCTGGTACGTGGGAAACCTGCGGGCCGCGAAGACGCTCAGGAATCTCCCGGCCGAGCGATGGATCCGGCTGAGAGCCGAGGATCTGATGACGCGGCCCGATGACGTGCTGCCGGCGGTCCTTGGCTGGCTGGGGCTGGACGCCAGTGCGGATCTTGTCGGTGAGATGAAGCATCCAGAGCGATGGGAGTTCGCCGGACGCGGGCAAGACGGCTCGCTCGGCGGCGGCGACGCCAAATTCCTGCGCCGTTCCGAGCTGCGGCCTATTCGGCTTCCCGGGCCAGTGGAGTTCGATTCGTCCTGGGAAGTGAGCAGGCCGTTCTTCGACCGCATCAAGTTGCTGGCCACCTATTTCGGTTACTGAGGAAGCAGGTTATGGACAAGCCGGACGTGTGCCTCGTATCGATGCCGTACGCAATGCTCCGCCGGCCGTCGATGGCGCTCGGCCTGCTGCAGGGAATCCTCCACCGGGACGGTATCCCGACCGTAGCCGCGCACGCCAACATCTGGTTCGCGGAAAAGGTCGGGCCTGCCCGCTACGACCTGACGTCGCGGGCACCGACTACTTACCTCATGGGCGAGTGGACGTTCGCCGCCGCGGCATTCCCAGGCTCGCCTAACCGGGATGAGCGCTATCTGAGCATGCTCAGCGAAGAGAGCGGCAAGGGAGGACGATACGCAGCCGCCCGCCAGGCTCTGGCGAAGGAGGCCAGGTGGCTGCGGGCCGCGGCGACGCGGTTCGTCGATGAGGCGGCGCAGCGGGTCCTGGCTACCGGAGCGCGGGTGGTCGGCTGCACGTCCACCTTCGAGCAGCATGTCGCTTCACTGGCATTGCTGCGCCGGATACGCGAGCTCGACCCCGGCGTCATCACGATGCTGGGCGGCGCCAACTGCGAGACGGTCATGGGCGAGGCCACCCATCGCTGCTTTCCCTGGGTCGACTATGTCGTCTCAGGAGAAGCGGACGGCCTGATAACGGATCTGTGCCGTCTCGCGCTGACCGCCGGGCGGGATGCCAGCGCCACCGAGCTGCCCGCCGGAGTTCTCGGGCCGTGTCATCGGGCAGGCGAACCGTCCGCCCTGTCGCCGGCGAACCTGCGCCGGGCGCTGTTCCGCGACCTCGACAGCCTGCCGACCCCCGAGTTCGACGATTACTTCACCGCGCTGGCTGAATCCTCCCTCCGCACCTTCGGCGCTCCCGGTCTTCCGCTGGAGACCTCGCGCGGATGCTGGTGGGGAGAAAAACATCACTGCACCTTCTGCGGGCTCAACGGCAGCAGCATGGCCTATCGCTCCAAATCCCCCGAGCGCGTGCTGACGGAGATCCGCCAGCTAGAAGACCGCTATGGGATCAGCGACTTCGAAGTCGTCGACAACATCCTCGACATGCGGTACTTCAAGACGCTGCTGCCGGAGCTGGCCGCGGACGGCCGCCGTCGACGACTCTTCTACGAGGTCAAGGCCAACCTCACCCGCCAGCAACTGGAGCTGATGGCCCATGCGGGGATCTGCTGGGTTCAGCCAGGTATCGAGAGCCTGCACAGCGCGGTGCTGGGCCTGATGGACAAGGGCGTGCAGGGCTGGCGGAACATCCAGTTGCTCAAGTGGTCAGGCGAGCTGGGAATCCGGCTGACATGGTCGGTCCTGTGGGGGTTTCCCGACGAGCGGGACGAGTACTACCAGCAGATGGCCCGCTGGCTCCCGTTGCTTGAGCATCTCCAGGCTCCCGTTGCCATTACCAGGCTGCGCTATGACCGTTACAGCGTGTACGAGGAACGAGCGCGGCGCGGCGGGATGATCCTGTTCCCGATAGCGGCCATGTCCTACGTGTATCCGCTGCCGGACCGCGACCTAAGCCAGCTCACCTACTTCTTCACCACCGACCCAGACCCGGACCACCTGGATTCGCCCGGCCGGGACATGGACCGCATCGGGCCGGGTGTGAAAGCCACCTACGGGGCGGTCCGGCACTGGCGCGAAGCGTTCGGGTCGGCGTCGCGGCCGGTGCTGTCGATGACGGACCGCGGTCATGAGCTGGACATCGTGGACACGCGCGCCTGCGCGTCGGCAAGCCGAATCAGGTTGCGCGGAGTGCCGCGCGCCGTCATCCTAGCCTGCCGGGCGGCGCCCCAGGCCGATCGTCTCGCAGCGGGCGAGGGCCTCGATCATGGCTTGCGCGCGTCGCCTGGTGAGGTCGAGGACGCGGTGGCCGAGCTGATCGCGGCCCGGCTGATACTGCCTATCGACGGCCGGCTGGTCAGCCTTCCGCTTACTGGCCGGACGCCGCCGCTGTCCGGGGAGTCCGACTTCCCCGGCGGGAACCTGAGCTTCTCGGCCGCTCCCGGCCGGTGAACGCTCTAGAAGAGGTCCGAAAGATGGCCTCGATCGTCATAACGCCTCTTGCCAGCCCAGGCTGAACAGAACGCCGAGAATGCCTCCGCCATCCGGACATCATCCTGGAGCACGCGGGAAAATTCCAAGCTGGCGTTCCTGATCTGCTCGACGGCCTCCGGGGTATCGTGGCTGAAGGCGGGACCAAGCGAGACGTTGAGACCAGCGGACTCGGCGCACCACTCCACCGCCTCCTGCAGGAAATCGGTCAGCATAGCATGCGCAAAGCCGATGCTCAGGTGCAGCGATGGTTCGTCAAGCGATTTCACGTCGTGCGCGTAGCCTGGCGGTACATAGATCGCGTCCCCTTGACTGAGAACCGCCGAGAGTACCGGTTGCTCGCCGGGGTCGAGTGAAATCGGTACCTGCCTGGGCGTCGCATGGCGCCGCTGGTAGATGTCCCATTTCTTGGTGCCCTGAATTTGCATCGCGATAACACCGCACTTATCGGAGTGGACGTTGAGGCCTTGCTCCTGCGGCGGCGTCAGGAAGGCATTCGCCCAGGCCCGGTGGGACAGTTCCGTTTCGAGACTGGCGCACAGCTGTGCCAGGGGAGCACTCACCCGGTCCACTTCCTGGGCCTGGATCGTGCATCCTTTCGCGACCAGATCCGCGATCCGCCTGCAGTCGGGCACCGCTTCGGTGTCTTGCGAGCCGAACGTCCAGGTGTTCCGGGTGAAGAACCGAGGGGGAACCTTGGCGCCATGCCTGACGATCTTGAGCCACGTCCCGCGGAGCGCACCCATCGAGAGTATCCGGTCAAGCTCGGCCAGCGAGAAAAGGCCGTCGAACCTGTCCGGCGGACCGGTGGAGACCCACGGTGCCTGGTCCCAGTGCTTAGCCAGGAATACCCGGCTGGGCCCGACCAGCGAAGCCAGGCACGGCATGAGCTCGTTGTCAGTTACCGATCGCATTCGTATCCTCCTCAGCTCAGGCCCAGGCAGCGATCCCAGCGCTGAGCCGCGGTGAGCTCTGGTACCGAAGCCCCTGGGACCAAGAGGCTGCTGGGCGTGACGGAAAGCAGCGCACACGCGACACCGGCGGCACCAGCCCGGATCCCGGCTCGGTGCCGGATCTGGCAGCAGGCATCCGCGGGCTGCGGATGCAGCGGATCCCGCTCCAGGTGCGGGACGACGAACACGTGGCTGGGGCTGGCGAAATCGAGCAGGGACCTGGCTACCCGGACGCAGCCTGCGAGGAGCAGGGGATCGCCGGAGTCGAGACCGACACGCCAGAGCACCTGGAGCAAGCCGGCGTAGCCGTGACAGAGCGTCGGCCCGTCCAGGCGCCACGCTGACTCATCGCGGTTCAGCACGTCGTGCAGGCTGCCCAGGGCTTGCTCCCGCCAGCGCGCGACATCGAGCGCGGTACCGGCCAGGTACAGGGCGTGTGCGACCCCGGCAGCACCGTAGCACCAGGCCGTACGGATGATAGCTGTGGCTGGCTCGGCGCCCGCGACTTCCTCCTCCCAGGTAACCCAGCCGCGCCAGCTGATGCCTGTTTCGTCACGTGACGCCCGGCTACTCAGCCAGTCCGCATAACGCCAGATCGCGTCTCGCTGACCCTCGATCTCCCAGCCTTGCTTCAGCGCGAGGCAGAGCAGGCTGAGCGGCGCCGCGGCTCCGTGCGCCAAGCCGAGGTTGAAGTTGCCACGAGGGAACCTGCGCTGGTTATGTTGCAAGCCTGGCGGCACCCACCAGCCGGGGATTTCATGGCCTTCTACCTGGATCGGCTCGCTGAGCCGTATGAAATGGCGCAGCGTGGCCCGCACCGCGGACTCGGCCTCGACGCTGGTCCCCAGCGGGTCGCTGGCTGCGGCCAGCAATGCTCGAAGCGGGCGAGAAAGGCCCGCGACCAGGTCATATTCATCCCACGAGACCCCGCTCAGCTGGCGGGAGCGGAAGTAGGCAATGCGGTCATGCACATAGCTCGCCAGCGCGCTGGCGAAACCACGGCGCAGTCTTGCGTAGCCATCAGGACAGCTCTGGATGGCAAGCAGGAGCGCGACCATCGCATAGCGACCCGTCGTCGGCAGCAGCTTCACCGCGGCCCGCACATGCTGGTCGGCCACCGCGAGCCAGCGCTGATCGAAGTGCGCTAGTTCCGCATAGAGCGTGGCCGCACTGGCGAGGCCGTGCGATACGGCGAGCGGGGCCGAGGTGGTCAATCCGGCGCCCTCATGGAACTCGCCGGAGATGACCTCGGCTACGCGTGCGGGGTCGGCCAGGCGCTCGGCTATCAGGGTGATGGCCTCCGCCGCCCGGTCTGCGTCACGGTCCTGATAGGTGGAGAAGACCACGCACAGTAGCCTGCCAGCGAGGACTGTAATGGCGCTGGAATGCCGGTCATCGGGCGCCGTCAGATTCCTGTAGCCTAGATGCGGGCGGGGATTTCGCAGTCTGCACCTATATTCGGGCAGGCGCGGATCGTCTGGAGAATTTAGGTGCAGTTCGGGCTCCTTGGGCTGCTGCTGGTCGATGACGGGCAATCCACCGTCGACGTGTCGGCGCCGAGACTGCGGGTGCTGCTGGCCGCGCTGCTCATGCACGCCGGCCGGGTGATGCCGGCCGACGAGCTAGTCGAGACGCTATGGGATGAGCTCCCCCCGAGCGGGGCGAGCGGCACCTTGCGGGCCTACGTCATGCGGCTGCGCCGCTCCCTCGGGCCGCTGGCCGGAATCCGCGTCATCACGCGCTATCCCGGCTATCTGATAGAAGTGGCCGAAGACGAGCTGGACCTGCTGCGGTTCACCGCGCTGTGCCAGGCCGGCGGAACCGCCGTCGATCATGGTGCGTGGGCAGATGCGGCTGGCGTACTGGGCGATGCCCTGGCGATGTGGCGCGGCCCGGCGCTCATGGACGTCCCGTCACAGATCCTGCACCGCGACGAAGTACCGCGCCTGGACCAGTTGCGGCTCCAGGCACTGGAATGGCGCGTTGACGCGATCCTGCACCTAGGGGGGCACGCCCGGCTCGTCCAGGAAGTCCAGGCCCTGGCCGAGGAGCATCCGCTCAGGGAGCGGTTTCACGCTCAGCTCATGCTGGCCCTGTACCGGAGCGGAAGACAGGCAGAAGCCCTGGATGCCTATCGTGCCGCGCGTGCCGTGCTGGTTCGCGAGCTGGGCGCCGAACCCGGCCCGGACCTGCGGCGGCTCCACGAGCGCATCCTGTCTGGCGATCCTGACCTGATGACATCCGGAACCCAGGCCGTTGCCGATCGGGCCGCCGTTCCCGTCAAGCTGGTGACGGTGCCACGCCAGCTTCCCCCACTGACCCCTTACTTCGTCGGCCGGGCGGCCGAGCTGAATAGCCTCACGAGCCTGCTGGATCAGGCAAGCAAGCCGGGAGTGGTGGTTATCTCAGCGATCGGAGGTGCGGCGGGAATCGGCAAGACTGCTCTGGCTGTGTGCTGGGCGCACCGGGTTGCCGACCGGTTTCCCGACGGTCAGCTATACGTGAACCTGCGTGGCTTCGATCCGGCCGGCACGCTATGTTCCCCAGCCGAGGCATTGCGCTCCTTCCTTGCGGCGCTGACCGTCCCGACCGACCGTATCCCCGGAAGCCTTGACGCCCAGATTGGTCTCTACCGCAGCCTGATGGCGGACAAGCGCATGCTGATCGTCCTGGACAACGCGCGCGATGCTGATCAGATACGCCCCCTCCTGCCTGGCTCGCCAACCTGTGCCGTCGTCGTAACCAGCCGCAGCCAGTTCACTAGCATGGTCGCGGCCGAGGGTGCCTACCCGATCAACCTCGACCTGCTTTCTGGCGCGGAGGCGAGCGAGCTGCTGACCCGCCATCTGGGGGCCGGGTGGATCGCGCGCGAACCCGCGGCCGCGGCGGAGCTGACAGAGCTATGCGCACGGCTGCCGCTTGCCCTCAGCATCGCCGCCGCCCGCGTCGCGACCACCCCCGCGCTGTCCCTGGCCGCCATCGTCAGGGAGCTGCGGAACTCAACGCAACGCCTGGACGCGCTGAGCGCCGGGGATGCCACCGGCAGCGTCCGGGAAGTGTTCTCCTGGTCTTACCAGCACCTGCCCCGGCAAGCCGCCGACATGTTCCGGCTGCTTGGGCTCCACCCCGGTCCCGACATCACGGTGGCCGCTGCCGCCAGCATGGCCGGCTTTCCTGCGCATCAGGCGCACCGGCTGCTGGGCCAGCTAGTCCAGATGAACCTGCTCACCGAGCACGTGCCCGGGCGGTTCGCATTCCACGACCTGCTGCGTGCCTACGCCGCGGAACAGGCCGGTGCCTATGACCGTGAAACCGAGCGGCAGGAAGCCATCCACCGGATCCTGGATCATTACCTTCATACCGGCTACGACGCCAACCGGCTGATGCACCCGGCCCGGGTACCTCGTATCGAGCTAGCACCGCCCAGGACAGGAGTCGTCCCGGAGATCCTGGCAAGCTCTGAGCAGGCGCTCGAGTGGTTCACAAGAGAGCACCTGGTACTGCTCGCTGTCGGCGCACTCGCCGCCGCGACCGGGTTTGATGCGCACGCCTGGCAGATCCCCTGGACCATGACCGATTTCCTGGACCGGCGCGGCCACTGGCAAGACTGGATCGATTCCCAGCGGATCGCGCTGTCCGCGGCTCGGCGACTGGGCGACCATGCCGCGCAGGGGTACGCGCACCGCTACATCGGCCGCGCCAGTATCCAGCTCGGCGCGGCCGACGAAGCGATAGCTCACCTGACCCGAGCTCTCGAATTCAGCTCGCAGCTCGGCGACCCGGTCGGGGAGGGTTACGCGCACATCGACCTCGGCCGCGCGCTGGAGCACCAGGGTCAGTACCGCGAGGCACTCGTCCATTCACAACTGGGGCTCGCCTTGCACACCGGTGCTGGCTGTCGAGTCGGCGAGGCCTTCGCCCTCAACGCCGTCGGCTGGCTGTACGCCCATCTGGGTAAGCAGAAGCTTGCCATCCGGCACTGCCGTAAAGCGCTCGACCTACACGACGAGGTCGGTGACCGGTTCGGCGCGGGCGTCACCTGGGACAGCCTCGGCTTTTCTTATCACCGGCTCGGCGATTATCCGCAGGCGCAGGCCTGCTACCGGGAAGCGGCGCGCATCTACCAGGATCTTGGAGAGCTGTATCAAGAGGCGGCAACCCTCATCCGGCTTGGCGAAGCCTGCCTGGCCGACGGACGTCAGCACGCAACGCGCGACGCTTGGCAGCGGGCCGTGTCGATCCTTAACGACATGAGCCACCCGGAGGCCGATATCGTCCGCTTCCGTATCGATGGCCTGACCCTGCGGAGTAAGCCCGCCTTAGCCGCGGCGACGGGCAATGCGACTTCGGATCGACGCCAGCTGCCGGATCCGGTCACCGCCGAGCAAACCCGATGCCTGCACGGCGATGTGCACGCCTGTAGCGGAGGCGACGAGCGGGGTTCCGTTCGCGGCCAGTTCGGCCCTGAGCTCGCGAAAAGACTCGTGTTCCCATACACGCGAGAAGTCGAATCCGTACCTCGCATAGAAGCGCTCGTACTCCAGCTGATTTCCCCGCAACAGCAGGGTTGAGCCTTCTTTTGCCGCATGCACGAATGATAGCGGCAAACAATGATCGAAAGCCGTCGGTGCCGCGAGGAAGCTATCAAGCGCGCCTCGATTATTCTGCAGCAGATGATGCGAGAGAATGGAGCGCGAGCCGCTGCCGAAGCCCAAGTAGTCTCCGCGCCACTCAAAATAATACTGCTCGCCCTCAAACCGATTCCGGTCGCCGAGTGAATAGTACATTGGCATGTATTCCACGTAGCCGGCTGCCGCCAGCGCCTGGTGTACCTGGTCCGCCGCACCAGCCTTGGCTTGCATGCTGGACCTGGGCAGGTGTCCTGATGATATCTGCCGGGCCATTGAGGTGCCGGGTGCCTGGCGGTAGTCGTAGGCGGTCACATGTTCAGGCGCCAGAGCGACGGCGGTATCGATCGTGCGAGCGAGACCCTCCGGTGTCTGGCGGGGAAAGCCGACGATAAGGTCGATGTTGATGTTGCTGACGTGTTCCGACCGGGCCAGGCGCACGGCCTCTTCGGCCTGGGGGGCTGAATGCGCCCGGCCCGCGCGCCGGAGTTCTTGCTCCTCGAAGGACTGCACCCCTATGCTAACCCGGTTGACGCCGATGCTCCGGAATGCCTCCAGCTTCGCTCGCGTCAGCGTTTCCGGGCTCGATTCCACGGAGTATTCCCGGACACCGGAAAGATCGAAGCTTTCTCGCAGGGCATTACCCAGTCTGGTAATTTCCTCCGGCTCCAGAATCGATGGCGTCCCGCCTCCCCAGTAGACGAGGGGTGCCACGTAGCCGAGGGCGTTGATACCGGGTGCGTAGAAACGAATTTGATCGATAACGGCGTCGACATAATGTGAGCGGACGTCCGCCGCACTGCGGAGCTGAGGGGTGTCAATCCCGGAGACCCAAGCGCAGAACGTGCATTTCGAAGTGCAAAACGGGATATGAAGATAGAGCATCAAATCCCTGTTACCGTGCTCAGGTCGCAACTCACGGTCGAGTGCCCGCAGTACCTGCTCGCCGCTGACGGACTGCTGATCGCGGTGCGCCGCGAGCGGGATAATGTTAGGTGTCAATCTCGCTACCTCCAGCACGGAGAGTCACCGGTCACCGGTGCGAGTGAGCGTACGTTCACGGGCTTGAACCTCACTGGAATGCGCCGCTCACCGGATTGCCTGAGGAGCAGCCCTCGATCCGTGCAAATTTGATCGCCAGGCTCCGCTGATGCCCCGGGGAGCCACGATGGGCCCTCGTGTCACCCTCGCACCATCCATCTCAGCCCCAGGGCCGGGACCGGTTGCCTGATCGGCACCTTATTTCTGGGTTTCGGTACGCTGCGGGCCCGATTCCAGTAAGTTTCCGCTGGACAGGCGTTTCTCGTGCCACCCGTCACCGGCTGACCACAGCTCGACGGGGCTCGCCGGGTAAACGCGAAGCTTCGCGGACGGGAGGGCGATGCGCGCCGCATCGCGACACGCCAAGCCTAAGAAGCACGCAAAGCTTAAGAAGAACGCCGTCAGGCCCAGGATATCGATCCTGGCCGCAGTGGCGGTCGCCTGCCTGGCCGCAACGTTCATCTCCCTGCACGGCGGATCAGCGGCACCCACGAGCACTGCAACCACCAAGAGCGCCACGAACGCCACGAGCGAGATCAAGGCAGCCGGCCCCGTGCCTAGCGTCACCGGCGACAAGGTAAGCCTCGATGCCTACCAGGTCGAATTCCGCGCGGTGATTCGGAAGAGAGCAGCCGTAGCACGCAAGCACCGCGCCGAGATTGCCGCCGAGCGACGCGCCCGGCCGCAGGTAGCGACGCAAGCCACGCAGCCGCCCGCGAAGAGCAGCGCAACCTTGGCCGCCGGCGCGGACCCTGCGGCTTCCGCGCTCGGGGCCTGCATCCGCGGTGTTGAAGAAGGCGGCAGCTACGCGTGGGGACGCGGCAACGGCGGCGGGGCCTATCAGTTCCTGCTGGCCACCTGGGAAAACTACGGTGGTGCCGCCAGCGAGTACGGCGTGGCGAGCCCTGCCTACCAGAACCAGATCTTCAACAACGCCGTGGCTGAAGGCGGCGCGTCCAACTGGACAGACTACGACGGCTGCTAGCCGGCGTCATGAGCAACCACAGGGCTTCATGCTGTCTTCGGGACCGTTGGTCAAGCACTTCAGCACGCGCCGAACAAGCTAGGCCAGCTGCCTGGAGCTCCGCGTCTTCCAGGACGGTCAGCGCGACTACATGGCGGAATACATGGCCACCAAGAACGAGATCTTCGAAGACATCTCCGGTGACTTCATCCACGAGCTCCACCCCCTGACACCCGCATCCTGAGCCGAGCGACTACGCGGCCGGGGCAGTCGGCTGGCCTCAGGAAGACTGGTCACCGGTATCCACGGACAAGCCGTCCCTGAATCCGGCCGCGCCGATCGGGCAGGCTGAAGTCAGCAGGGATTACCGCAGCAGGCTGCGGAAGGAGCCGATAGAGATGTCCAGGACCACCTACGAGATCCCCGGCCAGGCCGGGAAGCTAGCCGTCGTCACCGGTGCAAGCGACGGGCTGGGGCTGCAGATCGCCACCAGGCTCGCCTCGGCCGGGGCCGACCTGGTGCTGCCGGTCCGCAACCCGCGCAAGGGCGCGGCCGCGGTCGAGCGCATCCGCGCCACCGCGCCGCGAGCCAGGGTCATCACGACGGATCTCGACCTCGCGTCTCTGGAGTCGGTCCGCGCGCTGGGCGACAAGCTCCTTGCCGACGGCCGGCCGGTCGACATCCTGATCAACAACGCCGCGGTGATGACCCCGCCGACACGCCACGAGACCCAGGACGGGTTCGAGCTGCAATTCGGAACCAACTTCCTTGGCCACTTCGCGCTGACCGCCCGCATCTTCCCGCTGCTGCGCGAGGCATCCGCCCGAGTGACGACGATGTCCGCCCTCGGCGCCCGCTCAGGCTCCTTCCAGTGGGATGACCTGCAGTACCAGGGTAGGTACCAGGCCATGAAGGCCTACAGCCAGTCCAAGCTGGCCGAGATGCTGTTCGCGCTCGAACTGGACCGGCGCAGCCGTGCGGCCGGCTGGGGCATCGTGTCCAACACGGCGCACCCGGGCCTGACGCTGACCAACCTGCAGACCTCGGGGTGGAACATGGGCCGTGAGAAGCCCAGCGTGCGCACGGCCGTGTTCCGGCAGGCCTCGAAGGTCTTCCCGTTCCTGGTGCAGCAGCCGGGGACCGGGGCGTTGCCGGCGCTGTACGCGGCGACCAGTCCCGACGCGCGGGGCGGCGCCTTTTACGGCCCCGACAGCTTCGCTCACCTGACCGGCGGGCCGAGCGAGCAGAAGCTCTACCGCGCCGCCGAGGACCGTGATG
>Ga0209530_1000505_pt1 | contig 27048 bp, 16 predicted proteins | sample BlaSpr_A8_Ref_O1_FD_187987 | JGI IMG/M metagenome (GOLD analysis project Ga0209530, IMG submission 187987) | Forest soil microbial communities from Thunder Bay, Ontario, Canada - Black Spruce, Ontario site 2_A8_Ref_O1 (SPAdes) (version 2) | ecosystem: Environmental > Terrestrial > Soil > Boreal...
CGCCGGCGGCGGTGGCGGCGGCGCCGGCGGCAACGGCGGCACCGGCACCGTTGGCGGCGCCGGCGGCAACGGCGGCACCGGCGGCACCGGCGTTGCCGGTGGCGGCGGCACCGGCGGCACCGGCGGCAGCGCCGGCGGCGGCGCCGGCGGCGACGGCGTTGCCGGCGTCGGCGGCGGCGGCAGCAACGGCGGCGGCACCGGCGGCAGCGCCGGCGGCGGCGTCGGCGGCGGCGGCGGTGGCGGCGCCGTCGGTGGCGGCGGCGCCGGGGGCGGCAGCAACGGCGGCAACGGCGGCAACGGCGGCCCCATCGGCGGCGGCGCCGGCGGCGGAGTCGGCGGCGGAGGCGGAGGCGGCACCGGCGTCGTTGCCGGCGACGGCGGCGGCGGAGGCGGAGGCGCCGGCGCAGACGTCGGCGGAGGCGGAGGCGGAGGCAGCACCGCCGGCGGCGCCGGAGGCGTCGGCGGCGCCGATGGCGGCAGCGCCGGCAACGACGGCGGCAGCGCCGGCGGCCCCGTCGGCGGCGCCGATGGCGGCGGCGCCGCCGGCAGCAACAGCGGCGGCGGCGGCGCCGGCGGCCCCCTCGGCGGCGGCGGCAGCGGCGGCGGCTCCGACGGCGGCGGAGGCGGAGGCGGAGGCTCCGACGGCGGCGGAGGCGGAGGCGGCGGCGCCGGCGGCGGCGGCGGCGGCGGCAACGGCGGCGGAGGCGGAGGCGCCGGCGGCGACGGCGGCAACACCGTCATGGACTAGCCCGTCACGAATTCTGGGTGAGTCAGAGCTGACTTGACTACAAATTATGTTCTAGCACAACGGAAATCGGCCAGCGCACGGTCACCCCGAACGCGTCGAGCGACAACCAGGTCGCCCACAAACAACGGAATACACGTCCAGCGCCGAGCGCACTCGCCGCGGGGTCGATCGACCGGCAGCCCGACGTCACACTGATTCAGGGCCGATCCAGTGCGCCCACCAGCAGAGCCGCGGCAGATGTGAGCAAGCCGAGGCAGCGGATCAGTTCTGCGTCCTCTTCCCTCAGCCGCTCAAGTTGGATGCACCGCTCGCAGCCCACACCCGCACCACCGCTGTCGATCCGGGCCCCCGCGCGCCGGCTCGTGGACAGACCCGGTCACCGTATCGCCCAAAGTGCTTGACCTGTCGCTTTATCCGGTGAGTCGGGCGACTTCGACCATCGCGGAGGTGATCTGCGCGATCTCGTCCGGCGTACAGATGTACGGCGGCATCGCATAAACCAGGTTGCGGAATGGGCGCAGCCACACCCCGTAGTCCAGCGCCGCGGGGGTGGCGACAGCCAGGTCGACGCGCTGGTCGCATTCAATAACGCCGATGGCGCCACACATGCGGACATCGGTCACCGCGGGCAACGCCCGGGCGGGTTCGAGCCCGGCCGCCAGCCCGGCGGATATCTCGGTGATACGCGACCGCCAGTCCTGGCCGAGCAGCACCTCGACGCTGGCCACCGACACCGCACAGGCCAACGGATTGGCCATGAAGGTGGGCCCGTGCATCAGCGCGCCGGCCGCACCGGCGCTGATGGTGTGCGCGATATCGGTGGTACACAAGGTGGCGGCCAGGCTGAGATATCCGCCGGTGAGCGCCTTGCCGACACACATGATGTCCGGGCTCACCCCGGCGTGGTCGGCGGCGAACAGCTCACCGGTGCGACCAAAGCCGGTCGCGATCTCGTCGAAAATCAGCAACACCTCGTGGCGCCGGCTGATGTCGCGCAGGTCGCGCAGATAGCGCGGGTCGTGAAAGCGCATCCCGCCTGCGCCTTGCACGACGGGCTCGACGACCACGGCAGCCACTTCGGCGGCGTGTCGCGCCAGCTGCGCCTCGAACGCGGCGCTGTAGGCGGGGTCGTAGTCCCGTGGCACCTGCGGAGCGAACACCTGGGTGGCCAGGATGTCTGTCCACAGCGAGTGCATCCCGCCGTCCGGATCGCAGATACTCATCGGCGTGAAGGTGTCTCCGTGATAGCCGCCCCGCCACGTCATCAGCCGCCGCTTGCCGGGCCGGTCGCGGCTGCGCCAGTACTGCAGCGCCATCTTCACCGCGACCTCCACCGACACCGACCCCGAGTCGCTGAAGAACACCGTCTCGAGACCCGCCGGTGTGATCTCCACCAGCAGTTGCGCCAGCCGGGCGGCGGGTTCGTGGGTCAACCCGCCGAACATGACATGGTTCATGGTGTTCAGCTGGGTCGACAGGGCTACGTCCAGGACCGGGTGCCCGTGACCGTGGATCGCCGTCCACCAGGAACTCATCGCGTCGAGCACCTCGATCGGCCGGCCGTCGCGGATCAACGTCAACCAGGCGCCGCGAGCGGCGACCGCCACCAGCGGCGCTATAGACTCGCCGCCGATAGTGCTGTACGGGTGCCATAGATGAGCGGCGTCGATCGCGCTGATTTGCTCGGGCGTCAACCCGGGAGTCGCCGCAGGCATAGAGAACGAGCGTAAAGCAGATGGGTCGCACAGACCCTCGCCATCAAGGAGCATCTATCGGCATGGCTTCGCCGCATCAGACCGACGACCCTCACCCGGGTGACCCCACTGACTCCCCGCCAGCGCCCGACAAGACCGACGAATCCGACCACTCCGACCACTCCGACCAGCAACCACCGCGGATAATTCGTCTGCGGGTGGCCCCATGGGACCTGATCTGCACCATCTCGTTGTTGATCCTGCTCATCGTCCTGGCCACGGCGACAAGTTGGCCGGCGAAGCTGTTCGGGTTCCTCAAGGACGTGTGCACGGAGGACACCTGCGGACAGGTGCCCCTCGGACTCGACTTCTACATCTATCCGGTGGTGTGGGGCGGTGTCGGTGCGGCGATTGCCGCGGCTGGAATCGGCCCGTTTGTTTCCCTGTTGAAGGGCTGGTACATGTCCTTCTGGCCGGTCCTGGCTATGGCCGCCATCATGGTCAGCTCCTTGACCGGCACCATGATCACTATGTTCAGCGCACGCTATTGGTACTGAACCGTCACTGAACTGACGCTTCTACCGCCGCCGCTGGCGCCGGTGCGATTTTCCGCAAGATCGCGCTGCTGCGACGGCACCGGCGTGAGACTGAAATCACAACTGCGCATACAGAATTCGGTGCGCCAGTCACCATCCGGTCACGGTCCGACAAATAATCGTTCGTAGAGCTCATCAGCTATTTTCGGCCGGCAACTTATGTTGTAGAAGTGTCTATAGTGACTGGTGTGAATTGATCGGGTCAACCGCCTGATTGACGTTCCCAACTGTCATGCAGGCGGTTCGACCCCGACGTGGCGGCGATCGCATGCGTCATGGAACGGCGGCGGAAGCGCGTAGTCAGCACGCTGAGGCCCAAAGCGCCCGAGAGGGACAAGGAGGTTGGTATCCCAATGAAACGCATCTACGGCCTCATCATCGGCCTGGCCCTGCTGGTGGCCCCGATGTCGGCCTCGATCATGGCCACTTCGGGTCTGGCAAACGCCGACCCGATAACCAAACCGATGGACTACCAGCAGGCAACGGACATGGTCATCGCGCGCGGCCTTGCAGCGCGCGGAGTGCCGTATTCGTGGGCCGGCGGCGGTGTCAACGGCCCCACTCGCGGCACCGGTTCGGGTATCAACACTGTCGGATTCGACGCCTCGGGCCTGATGCAATACGCCTACGCCGGCGCCGGAATCAAGCTGCCGCGTTCTTCCGGTCAGATGTACAGGCTCGGCAGCAAGGTTCTGCCGCAGCAGGGACGCAGGGGCGACCTGATCTTCTACGGTCCCGACGGCACGCAAAGTGTCGCGATGTTCCTCGGGAACGGCCAGATGCTGGAGGTGGGCGACGTCGTCCAGGTTTCGCCGGTCCGCAGCAGCGGTATGGCTCCTTACCTGGTTCGGGTTCTCGGTAGCCAGACGGCGCCAGTTCAGCAGGCCCCAGCGCCGCAGGCACCAGTTCAGCAGGCGCCAGCGCCGCAGGCACCAGTTCAGCAGGCTCCGGTTCAGCAGGCTCCATTGCAACAAGCGCCCGTCCAGCAAGCACCGGTCCAGCAAGCACCGTTGCAGCAGGCACCGGCCCAGCAAGCACCGGTGCAGCAAGCTCCATTGCAGCAGGCACCGGCGCAGCAGGCTCCGGCGCAGCAGGCTCCGGTCCAGCAAGCGCCATTGCAGCAAGCACCCCTGCAGCAGGTGCCAACGCAGCAGCCGCCCCTGATCAGTACGTTTCGGTAGCCTTCTCTAGTCTCCCGAACACCCGCCACCTGCTCAGTTACCGAGCACTCACGCTCGGTGGGCAGGTGGCGGATTAGGTAGATTGGCTGTCAATATGGTCAGCCTGTCACCGCTTCTTCCGTCGGCCACGCTCCCGGAGCCGGTGGCAGCAACGGGCACCCAGGCCGTCCGCTCGACAGGCTTCTATCGTTACGATCTCGACGGCTTGCGCGGTATCGCGATCGCGCTCGTCGCCGTTTTCCACATCTGGTTCGGCCGGGTTTCCGGCGGCGTGGACGTGTTCCTGGCGCTGTCTGGCTTCTTCTTCGGCGGCAAGGTGCTTCGCGCTGCACTCAACCCGGCTCAATCCCTGTCGCCAGTGGCGGAGGTGATCCGGCTGGTCCGCCGTCTGGTTCCGGCGCTGGTCGTGGTCCTGGCCGCGTGCGCGCTACTCACCATCCTGGTGCAGCCGCAGACCCGCTGGGAGACGTTCGCCGACCAGAGCCTGGCCAGCCTGGGCTACTACCAGAACTGGGAGCTGGCCAACACCGCGTCGAACTACCTGCGGGCGGACGAAGCCGTCAGTCCGTTGCAGCACATCTGGTCCATGTCGGTGCAGGGTCAGTTCTACATTGGTTTCCTGCTGCTGGTCGCCGGGTGCGCGTACCTGTTCCGGGGCCTATTTCAGGGCCTATTTCGGGGCCCGCGGGCCCCGTACCTGCGGACCATGTTCGTGATACTGCTGAGCTCGCTGACGTTGGCGTCGTTTGTCTACGCGATCTTTGCCCATCAGGACAACCAGGCGGGCGCCTACTACAACAGCTTCGCTCGGGCGTGGGAGTTGCTGCTGGGCGCGCTGGTCGGCGCGCTGGTGCGCCACATCCGCTGGCCGATGTGGCTGCGCACCGTCGTCGCCAGCGTCGCGCTGGCGGCGGTGCTGTCCTGCGGGGCACTGATCGACGGCGTCCGGGAATTCCCCGGCCCGTGGGCGCTGGTGCCCGTCGGGGCCACCATGCTGATGATACTTGCCGGGGCGAACCTGCAGGGCAGTCCCCCAGACGATCTTCGCGGCGCGCAGATGCCGCTGCCGAATCGGCTGCTGGCCGCCGGGCCGCTGGTGGCGCTGGGTGCAATGGCGTACTCGCTGTACCTGTGGCACTGGCCGCTGCTTATCTTCTGGCTGTCCTACACCGGCCACCCGCACGTCAACCTTGTCGAGGGCTCAGCTGTGTTGCTCATGTCCGGGTTGCTGGCTTACCTGACCACCCGCCTCGTCGAGGACCCGCTGCGCTACCGGGCACCCGCGAGCGCAGCAGCGCCGGCGATCCCCTGGCGAGTCCGGTTGCGTCGGCCGACGATCGCGCTGGGATCGGCGGTGGTGCTGCTGGGCGTCACCCTGACCGCGACCTCATTCACCTGGCGTCAGCACGTCAGCACCGAACGCGCCACCGGCAAGGAGTTATTGGGACTCAATCCCGAGGACTATCCGGGTGCGCGCGCCCTGACCGCCCATCTGCGGGTGCCCACGTTGCGGATGCGGCCCACCATCCTGGAAATCAAGGACGACCTGCCCGCCACCACCAGGGATGGGTGCATCAGTGACTTCGTCAACCCGGCGGTGGTCAATTGCAGCTACGGCGACCTCAACGCCCACCGGACCATCGCTTTGGCCGGCGGATCGCACGCGGAACACTGGCTGCCCGCGCTGGACCTGCTCGGGCACCTGCAGCACTTCAAAGTGGTGACCTACCTCAAAATGGGCTGCCCGTTGTCCACCGAACAGGTCCCGCTGATCATGGGCAACAACGCGCCGTACCCGCAGTGCCGCGAGTGGGTGCAACGGACGATGGCCAAGTTGCTCAATGACCGTCCCGATTACGTGTTCACCACGTCGACTCGACCGTGGAACATCAAATCCGGAGACGTGATGCCGGCAACCTACATCGGGATCTGGCAAACGTTGTCCAACAACAACATTCCCATCCTCGCCATGCGCGACACCCCCTGGCTGGTCAAAAACGGCAAACCGTTCGATCCCGCGGACTGCCTGGCAAAGGGGGGCAACGCGCAGTCGTGCGCGATCAAGCGCTCCGACGTGCTGGCCGATCGCAATCCCGCCCTCAACTTCGTCGCGCAGTTCCCGCTGCTCAAGCCACTTGATATGTCGGACGCAATATGTCGCGCCGACGTCTGCCGTCCCGTTGAAGGAAACGTGCTGATCTACCACGGCGCTCATCACCTGTCGCCCACCTACGTACGGACGATGACCGACGAACTGGGCCGCCAGATCGCGGCGAACACCGGTTGGTGGTGACGGGGCACCTCCCGGCGCCGATAAGGTCGAGTCATGCCGTCCAACAACCCAGCCGCGACTTCAGGCGCTGCGACACCTGACGAGGCCGGGCCCACACTTCCTACCGTGTGGCCGGGCAACGCTTATCCGCTCGGGGCAGCTTATGACGGCGCAGGGACCAATTTTTCGCTGTTCTCCGAGATCGCCGAGAAGGTCGACTTGTGTCTGATCGACGACAAAGGCAATGAGTCGCGGATCCCCCTCGACGAGGTTGACGGATATGTCTGGCACGCATATCTGCCGAACATCACCCCCGGCCAACGCTATGGATTTCGTGTGCACGGGCCATTCGATCCGGCGGCCGGCCTTCGATGTGATCCAAGCAAGCTGCTGCTCGACCCGTACGGTAAAGCATTCGACGGCGATTTCACCTTCGGCCAGGCGCTGTTCTCCTATCACCTGGACGCCGTTGACGCGGAGGGCCAAGACGGTAGCGGGGCCGACACCGGGACTCCCCCCATGGTCGACTCGCTCGGCCACACCATGACCAGCGTGGTGATCAACCCGTTCTTCGACTGGGCGTTCGACCGGGCCCCGCTCACCCCATACCACGAGACGGTCATCTACGAGGCCCACGTGAAGGGCATGACGCAAACCCATCCCGGCGTCCCCGAGGGACTTCGGGGCACCTACGCCGGTATCGCCCACCCGGCGATCATCGATCACCTCAAGTCCCTCAATGTCACCACGCTGGAACTGATGCCGGTCCACCAGTTCATGCACGACCAACGGCTGCTGGACCTGGGCTTGCGAAATTACTGGGGCTACAACACATTCGGGTTCTTCGCTCCGCAATACCAATACGCGGCAAACCGGCAGGCGGGCAGCGCGGTTGCCGAATTCAAGATGATGGTGCGCAATCTTCACGAAGCCGACATCGAGGTCATCCTCGACGTGGTCTACAACCACACCGCCGAAGGCAACCACTTGGGTCCGACGATCAACTTCCGCGGCATCGACAACGCCGCCTACTACCGGCTTCTCGACGGGGACCTGCGGCTCTATAAAGACTTCACCGGCACCGGCAACAGTCTCAACGCCCGTCACCCGCACGTCCTGCAGCTGATCATGGACTCGTTGCGCTATTGGGTCATTGAAATGCACGTCGACGGGTTCCGGTTCGACCTGGCTTCCACGCTGGCCCGGGAATTCTACGACGTCGACCGATTGAGCGCGTTCTTCGATCTGGTGCAGCAGGATCCGGTGATCAGCCAGGTCAAGCTGATCGCCGAACCTTGGGACGTCGGCGAGGGCGGCTACCAGGTCGGCAACTTTCCGGGTTTGTGGACCGAGTGGAACGGGAAGTACCGCGACACTGTGCGTGACTACTGGCGGGGCGAGCCCGCGACCCTCGGCGAGTTCGCCTCCCGGCTCACCGGGTCGTCGGACCTCTACGAGGCGTCCAGTCGCCGGCCCAGCGCCAGCATCAATTTCGTCGTCGCCCACGACGGATTCACCCTCAACGACCTGGTGTCCTACAACGAGAAGCACAACTTGGCCAACGGCGAGGACAACCGCGACGGAGAAAGCCACAACCGGTCGTGGAACTGTGGTGTCGAGGGGCCCACCGACGACCCCGACATCACCGCACTGCGGTGTCGCCAGATGCGCAACTTCTGGGCCACCTTGATGGTCAGCCAGGGCACCCCGATGATCGCGCACGGCGACGAGTTCGGCCGCACCCAACAAGGCAACAACAACGTCTACTGCCAGGACTCCGAATTGTCCTGGATGGACTGGTCGTTACTCGACAAGAATGCCGATCTGCTGGCTTTTGCCCGCAAAGTGACCAACTTGCGCAAGAACCATGCGGTGTTCCGCCGGCGCCGGTTCTTCGAGGGTGAACCCATCCGAACCGGCGACGAAGTCCGCGACATCGCGTGGCTGACAGCCGGCGGCCAGGAGATGACACACGACGATTGGAACATGGGCCTCGACAAATGTGTCGCAGTGTTTCTCAACGGCGACGCCATCACCGCACCAGATGCCCGCGGTGAGCGAGTAGTCGACGACTCATTTCTGTTGTGCTTCAACGCCCATAGCAGCGAGGTGGAGTTCGTCACCCCACACGACGATTATGCGCAAGAGTGGACGGTGGACCTCGATACCAACGCCCCCGTCGGTGACGCCGACCTGGTGGTAGCCGCAGAAGAGAAGATACTGGTGCCTTCGCGCTCGCTGCTGATACTCCGTAAGACGTCCTGACGCGTGGCTTTTCCGGTGCTGTCCACCTACCGGTTACAGCTGCGTGGTCGGTCCAGCGGATTCGGGTTCACCTTCGCCGACGCCGAGAACCTATTGGACTACCTCGACGACCTCGGGGTGTCGCATCTGTACTTGTCGCCGATCATCACTGCGGTCGGCGGGTCGTCGCACGGGTATGACGTCACCGATCCGACAACGGTGTCGCCGGAGCTGGGCGGTCCTGACGGCCTGGCCCGGCTGGCGGCGGCTGCCCGCGCACGCGGAATGGGCCTGGTCGTCGACATCGTCCCCAACCATGTCGGGGTCGACAAGCCCGAGCAGAACGCCTGGTGGTGGGACGTCTTGCGGCACGGGCGGACGTCGGACTATGCGGCATTCTTCGATATCGACTGGGACTCAGAAGACGGCCGAATTGTGTTGCCGCTGCTGGGTTCCGACGACGATATCGCCGATCTACGGGTCGACGACGGCCTGCTGCGGCTGGGGGACCTGGCGCTGCCGATCGCGCCCGGGACGTCAGACGGCACCGGCCCCGAAGTGCATGATCGCCAAAATTATCGGCTGGTGGGCTGGCGGCGCGGGCAGGTGGGTTATCGCCGTTTCTTCTCGATCACCTCGCTGGCCGGGCTGCGTCAGGAAGATCGCGCGGTTTTCGACGCCAGCCACGCCGAGGTCGCCCGCTGGTTCGCTGACGGACTCGTCGACGGCGTCCGTATCGATCACCCTGACGGGTTGACCAACCCCAGTGGGTATTTGGCCTGGCTACGCGAATTGCTCGGCGCCCAAGCCTGGATCGTGATCGAGAAGATCCTGGCCGCCGACGAGGCGCTGGAGCCCACGCTGCCGGTGGACGGCACCACCGGTTACGACGTGTTGCGCGAAGTGGGCGGAGTCTTCGTCGACCCCCTTGGCGCTGCGGCGCTCACCGAACTCTTCGAGTCCACGGGCATCGATTATCAGGGGATGCCGACAATGCTGGCGGACCTCAAGATCCGCGCGGCCACCGATACCCTGGCCAGTGAACTACGCAGGCTGCGGCGGAGCATCGCCGCAGCGGCAGGCGCCGATCATCCGCTGCTGCCCGAGGCTGTGGCTGCGTTGCTCACCCATATCGACGTTTACCGCACCGATTACCTGGGCCTGGCTGCGATTCTGCCCAGCGCATTGGCCAAAACCCAGGCGGCGAAACCAGAATTAGGACCTGCGCTGCAGGTGGTTGCTGCTGCATTGGCCCACGGCGGCGAGCCGGCGGCACGACTGCAACAACTGTGCGGCGCGGTGACCGCCAAGGCGGTCGAGGACTGCATGTTCTACCGCGATGCCCGGCTGGTGTCGCTCAACGAGGTGGGCGGTGAACCGCTCCGGTTTGGTGTGGGCGCCGCGGAGTTTCACCACAGCGCCGCTACCCGTGCCCGGATATGGCCCCAGACGATGACGACACTGTCCACCCACGACACCAAGCGCGCCGAAGACGTGCGAGCCCGCATCGGCGTGCTCTCACAGGTGCCCTCGCTATGGTCGGAGTTCGTCGCCCGCTGGGAAATCGAGGCCCCCTCCCCCGACGCCGCGACCGGCCGGTTTCTGTGGCAGAACATCTTCGGGGTGTGGCCGGTCAGCGGAGAGGTCACCGACCAGCTGCGCGCACGGCTGCATGGCTACGCCGAGAAAGCCATCCGGGAAGCGGCCTGGCATACCTCGTGGAACGACCCGGATGCCGCGTTCGAGGATGCGGTGCACCGTTGGCTGGATACCGTGCTCGACGGCAAGGTGGCAGGCCAGCTGAACGAATTTGTCGCCCAACTCAATTCGCATGCCGCAAGCGACGCGCTGGGCCAGAAGTTACTCGCCCTGACCGTGCCCGGCATCCCCGACATCTACCAGGGCACCGAGCTGTGGGACGACAGCCTGGTCGATCCCGACAACCGCCGACCGGTGGACTATGCCGCCCGCCGAGCCGCTCTCAAAGAGTTGCAGCATCCGAAAATTCGGATCGTGACCACCGCGCTTCGGCTGCGGCGCTCCCATCCGGACAGCTTTCTGCACGGCGAATACCTTCCGGTGCTGGCCAGCGGCCAGGCCAGTGATCATGTCGTGGCTTTCCGCCGCGGCACCGACATCCTGGTCGCGGTGACCCGCTGGACGGTCCGGCTGGCCGAGACGGGCTGGGGCAACACCGTGTTGCCGCTCCCCGACGGCTCCTGGACCGACACGCTGACCGGCGCCACGGCAAGCGGACCGACGTCTGCCGCCGAATTGTTCGCGGACCTGCCCGTCGTCCTGCTGGAGCGCAACCATGACTGAATTCCGGGTGTGGGCACCCAAGCCGGGCCTGGTTCGGCTCGACGTTGACGGTGAGCAGCACCCGATGACGCGTTCGGACGACGGCTGGTGGCACGCGACCATCGAGACGTCACCAGACGCCCGCTACGGATACCTGCTCGACCACGACCCCACCGTGCTGCCCGACCCGCGGTCGGCCCGCCAGCCCGACGGGGTGCACGCCCGCTCGCAATTGTGGGATGCGTCGGGCGCCGGCTGGACCGACGCCGATTGGCGCGGTCGGTCGGTCCAAGGCGCGGTGATCTACGAGCTGCACGTCGGCACCTTCACCCCGGCCGGGACTTTCGACTCCGCCATCGAAAAGCTGGACTACCTGGTCGATCTCGGGATCGACTTCGTCGAGCTCATGCCGGTCAATTCCTTTGCCGGCACCCACGGCTGGGGATATGACGGCGTGCTGTGGTACAGCGTGCACGAACCCTACGGCGGCCCCGATGGCCTGGTCCGGTTCGTCAATGCCTGCCACGCACGTGGTTTGGGGGTATTGATCGACGCGGTGTTCAACCACTTCGGCCCGTCGGGCAATTACCTGCCGCGGTTCGGCCCGTACCTGTCGTCGGCGAGCAATCCCTGGGGGGAAGGCGTCAATATCGCCGACGCCGACTCTGACGAGGTGCGGCGCTACATCATCGGATGCGCGCTGCGCTGGATGCGCGACTTCCACGCTGACGGCCTGCGGCTGGACGCCGTGCACGCGCTGTTCGATACCACGGCCATCCACATCCTCGAGGAGCTCGCCACCGAAACCGATTGGCTGTCAATGCAGGTGGGCCGCCCGCTGTCGCTGGTCGCCGAGAGCGACCTCAATGACCCACGGGTGATCACCCCGCGCGATCAGCACGGCTACGGGGTGACCGCGCAGTGGGACGACGATGTTCATCACGCCGTTCACACCGCGGTATCCGGCGAGCGTCAGGGTTACTATGCGGACTTCGGTTCACTGGCCACGTTGGCAGAAACACTGCGCCACGGATTTTTTCACGCCGCCACGTACTCGTCGTTCCGGCGGCGCCGGCACGGACGTCCGCTGGACGTCTCACGGATCCCGGCCACCAGGTTGGTCGCCTACACCTGCACCCATGATCAGGTCGGCAACCGCGCTCTGGGCGATCGGCCGTCGCAGAACCTGACCGGCGGCCAGCTGGCGATCAAGGCCGCGTTGACGCTCGGATCTCCCTACACCGCAATGCTGTTCATGGGCGAGGAATGGGGGGCGTTGACACCGTTCCAGTTTTTCAGCTCGCATCCCGAACCGGAGCTGGCCCGCGCCACCGCCGAGGGACGTAAAGCCGAGTTCGCCGAGCACGGCTGGGATGCCGACGATATTCCCGACCCACAGGACCCGCAGACATTTGCGCGCTCCAAGCTCAACTGGGATGAGGTCGACTCCGGTGAGCACGCCCGGCTGTACGCCTTCTATCGCGACTTGATCGCGTTGCGGCGCACCGAGACTGACCTGGCCGACCCCTGGCTGGAACACGTCGTCGTCGACTACGACGAAGACCGGCGCTGGATCGTGATGCGCCGCAACCGGCTTGTGATCGCCTGCAACCTCGGCACCGAGGCGACCAGCGTACCGGTCAGCGGTGAGCTGGTGCTGTCCTGGAATTCGCCCAGCATCGGTGCCAAAGCCACCGAGCTGCCCGGGCATTCGTCCGCGATACTGCGCTCGCGAGCGTAACGTCACGGCGAAATCCTGCGCGATTTTTCGCCGTGACGTTACGCTCGCGACAAACGCTCACACGTTGGAACGGCCGGTACTGTGCACCGCCTCGGCGACTGCCTCGGCGAGCGGACCGATCTCGTGGTCAGTCAGGTCTGCGATAGTGACGCGAATCCCGGGCGCAGTCCGGATCCGGAACCGCGTTCCCGGTGCCGCAGCCCAGCCCGTACTGAGCAACCGGGTGATGGCGACAGTCTCGTCAGGCACCGGGATCCAGACGTTGAGGCCCGACCGACCGTAAGCGCGAACACCGCGGTCCGCCAACGCAGTGCATAAGCGGGTGCGGCTGCTGGTGTACCGCTGCTCGGCCTCGCCGATCAGGCGCGTCGTTTCGTCGTCCGACCACAAGCTGATTGCAAGACCTTGCAGGAGGTGGCTCACCCAGCCCGGCCCCAACCGCAGTCGTCCGTGCACCCGCTCAACGGTGCGACGGTCTCCGGCCATCACGGCGAGCCTCAGGTCGGGTCCGTAGGCCTTAGCCGCCGACCGCACAAAAGCCCAGTGCCGGGTTGATCCGGCCAAGGTGTGCAACCCCGCACCGGAAATGCCCGCGCAGTGGTCGTCTTCGACGAGCAGCAGATCGTCGGCCCGCCCGGCCAACAGGCCGCGCAGCGCGCCGGCGCGTTCCGCGGATAGCGCCGCGCCGGTAGGGTTCTGCGCGCGATTGGTGATGACCAGTGCGCGCACGCCGCGGCTCAGCGTCCGAGCCATGTCGGCAACCAGCGGCCCGTCGTCGTCGACCTGCACTGGCTCAGCCGAAAGCCCCAGCGCTGCAAGAAGATCGAGCAAGTTCGCCCAGCCCGGATCCTCGACGATCACCCGGTCGCCGGGACGCAGGTGCGCGGTGAGCGCCCGCTCAATGCCATCCAGCGCCCCGCTGGTCACCGCGAGGTGATCGGCCGGGACGCCGTCCGCGGTCAGGGCTGCACGGGCGTAGTCGACCAACTCGGGTGACATCGCCGGCTCGCCGTACAGCACCGGGCGGCGGGCGGCGTCCGAATTGGCCTGCGGGGCAACCGCGATGGGCAGCAGAGCGGGGTCCGGGTTGCCGGTCGACAGATCGCGCGCACCCGCAGGGACGTCCAGGCCGAGCATCGACCGAGGTGTGGTCGCCGGCCGGGCCCGCACTCGAGTGCCGCGCCGCCCGGCAGTTTCGACGGCCCCCCGATCACGCAACAGGCGGTAGGCCGCGGCCACGGTGTTGGCGTTCACGCCGAGCCGGCCGGCCAGTTCGCGGACCGGCGGCAGTGCGTCGCCGGGCGCCAAGGTGCCATCGGAGAGGGCCTCTTCGACGTTGGCGGCTATGGACTCCGCACCCGTACCCGCTATCCTGTATTGTACTGGCACGCTGATAATTATGTACTAGAACAATCTTAAAGGCAATCCGTTGGAAATTACATACCACCCCACACCACGAACCACGCCCACCCGCTATCGGGAACGCGCTCATTACGACCGCGAGACAGTTCATCGCATCCTGGACGAGGCGCTGATCTGCCACCTCGGCTACATCAGCGCTGCTAGACCGGTGGTCCTACCCACGACGCACGCACGCCTGGGCGAAACCCTGTATCTGCACGGCTCTACCGGGAGCGGCCCGATGCTCGCCGCCAAGGCGGGGTCGAGCCTGCCCGTGTGCGTCACCGCGACCCTGGTCGACGCGCTGGTGCTTGCCCGCTCGGCGCTACATCATTCGCTGGCCTACCGCTCAGTGGTGGTGGTCGGGGACGCACGCTTGGTCGAAGACCCGGCGGAGAAACTGCGGGCGCTGCACTGCGTGCTCGATCACATCGCATCAGGGCGTGCCGCCGACTGCAGGACCCCGAACGCGCGCGAGCTCGCCGCGACCGCGGTGCTCGCCCTCGACCTCGTCGAAGTCTCGGCCAAGGTGCGCACCGGCGGCCCGGTCGACGAGCCGGAAGACTGCGTACTGCCGCACTGGGCCGGAGTGGTGCCGTTGAGCCTGACGGCCGGGCCACCGGTGCCGGCAGACGACCTCGACCCCACTACCCCGGTGCCGCGATACCTGACGCCCTACACGCGTTAGCGGTCGACGGCGAGCCGCTATAGCAACAGGTAGCGGTAAGCCGGCGAACCGGGCTCGAGGGTTTCGGCGTGAATCTCGGTGGCCCGCATCCGAGCCAGCAGACCGTCTAGATCCGCTGATGATCCCAGCTGGATACCTACCAGCGCCTCGCCGGTCTCCCGGTTGTTGCGCTTGACGTACTCGAACAAGGTGATGTCGTCGTTAGGTCCCAGCACCTCGTCGAGGAACCGGCGCAAGGCACCGGGCTCCTGCGGGAAGTCCACCAGGAAATAGTGCTTGAGGCCTAAATGGATCAGCGAGCGCTCCAGCACCTCCCCGTAGCGCGAGACGTCGTTGTTGCCCCCCGAGATCAGGCAAACCACGGTGGACCCGGGCTCGACGTCGGCTTCCAGCAAGCCCGCGACCGACAATGCGCCCGCCGGCTCGGCGATGATGCCCTCGTTCTGATAAAGGTCAAGCATCGCGGTGCACACCGCGCCCTCGTCGACGGTGGTGATCGACACCATGTCACCGGCGGCAGCCAGCGCGGCATAGGGCAGTGTTCCCGCCCGTCTCACCGCGGCGCCGTCCACGAACTGGTCGACATGGTCCAGCGTCACCGGCTCCCCGGCGGCCAGCGCGGCCATCATTGCGGCGGCACCGGCCGGCTCGACGCCGAGCACCGCCGTGTTCGCCGTCCGCTCAGCCAGGTAGGTGGTGATGCCGGCGATGCAGCCCCCACCGCCCACCGGGACCACCACCAGGTCGGGCTCCAGCCCGGCAATGAGGCCGAGTTGATCAAGGACTTCGACGGCAATAGTGCCCTGACCGGCCATGGTGCGCAGGTCGTCATATGGCGGTACCAGCGTGGCGCCGGTGCGTTGAACGTCGTCGATTGCCGCCTCAGCGGCCAGATCATAGGTTGACCCGCCGACGATCAGTTCGATGAACTCCCCGCCGTGGTAGCGGATCCGGTCACGCTTTTGCTTGGGCGTCTTGACGGGCACATAGACACGTCCGTGCACACCCAGCGTCCGGCACGCATACGCAAAGCCCTGCGCGTGGTTACCCGCAGAGGAGCAGACCACTCCGTCGGCAATCTCCGCATCGGACAGCTGCACCAGCAGGTTGTAGGCGCCGCGCAGCTTGTAGGAGCGCACCGTCTGCAGGTCTTCGCGCTTGAGGTAGACCTGGGCGCCGGTGATCGCCGACAACCGATCGCTCAGCTGCAGTGGGGTGGGCGTGACCACCGGGGCGATCCGCTTCGCCGCAGCGTCAATGTCAGCCGCCGAGAGCGCAGGCAGCGGTGACCTACTCTGACTCAGTTCAGCGGACACCGATCAATGGTGCCATGCCACGCGGTCCTCCCCGCCTGGCAGGCGGCTCAGCTCACCGGGGTCAGCACGAACACCGGAATTTGGCGGTCGGTCTTTGTCTGGTAGTCGGCGTAGTCCGGATAGGCCTCGACGGCGCGTTCCCACCAGGTGGCCTTCTCGTCGCCGAACACCTCGCGGGAATCGTAATCGCGAGTGACGCTGCCGTCTTGCAGCTCAACCCGCGGGTTTTTCGCGATGTTCCAGTACCAGACTGGGTTCTTCGGCGCCCCGCCAAGTGAGGCGACGACCGCGTACTCGCCGCCGTGCTCGACGCGCATCAGCGGGGTTTTGCGGAGTTTGCCGGTCTTGGCTCCGACGGTGGTCAGCAGAATGATGGGCATGCCCTTCATGTCTGCGGCTTCGGCTCCACCGGATTCGGCGTACTTGTCGGCTTGATCGCGGGACCAATCCCAAGGGCTGGGTTCGTATTCACCTGAAAGCGGCATGGCAACTACTCTAAGCCCCGCCGTTCATGCGGGTTGCACCGTTGCAGCAGCAGCAGGCTCGTGCACCTCTGGATGTGGATCGGGCGCATAGAGTTCCTCGATCTCGCCTGCGTACTTGGTGATGATCGGCCGGCGCTTGAGCTTCATCGTCAGAGTTATCTCGTCACCGCCGGGCTCCCACAACGTGGGCAATACCCGGAAGCGCTTGATCTGTTCCACCCGCGACAGTTTGGCGTTGCCCTCGGCCACCCCTGCCGCGATCCGGGCGATCACGTCCGGGTCAGCTGCCAAGGCGGCGGGCGAGGCATCGGAGAGGCCGTGTTGGGCCGCGTACGGACCCACTGAGTCAGCGTCGAAGACCATCAGCGCGGCGTTGTACGGTCGCCCGTCACCGATCGTGATCATCACGCCGACCATCGGGCACGCGGCCAGGATGGTGTTCTCGATGTTGGCCGGTGACATGTTCTTTCCGGCCGCATTGATGATCAATTCCTTCTTACGGTCGATCACCCGCAGATAACCATCGGAGTCGACGTCGAAGATGTCCCCGGTGTGCAGCCAGCCGTCGGCATCGATTGCCTCGGCGGTCTTCGCGGGCTCGTGACGATAGCCCTTCATCACCAGCGGACCACGGACCAAGTACTCGCCGTCCTCGGCGATCTTGCCCTCCAGGCCGGGCAGCAGCTTGCCGACGGTGCCCAGGCGCGCGTCGCGCGGATGGCTTCCGCTGGCCGCGCAACTCAGCTCGGACATTCCCCAAACCTCGGCGATCGGGATGCCGATCCCGGTGAAGAACGCCAGCGTCTCATTCGGGATCGGTGCCGCACCCGAGAGCGCCCAACGGAGCTCACCGAACCCGAGTCGCTCCCGCAGCTTCGACAGCACCAATTCATCGGCCTTGGCCCATTCGGCGGCCACTTCGTCCGACATCGGTTCGCCTGCCAGCAAGGCGCCCGCACGTTTGGCGGCCACCGACAGCGCCCACTGCAGTGCCTGGCGCTTCACCTCGTCCGTCTCGTGGCTGACGGTAAATTCGATTCCGGCCCTGAGCTTTTCCCATACTCGAGGCACAGCGCCCCAAATGGTGGGCCGCACGTCGGGCAACGCGGCTGCGATGGCGCGCGCGTCGGAGACCACCGTGACTTGACTACCGAACATCTCCTGGCCGTACAGGCCGGTCATCCGGTCGGCGATGTGCGCCGAGGGTAGAAACGACGTAATCCGGTCACCGAACCGAATTCCGAGCACGGCGTCCAGGGCGTAACCCTCGAACAGCAGGTTGGTGTGCGTCATTTCCACACCTTTGGGGTTTCCCGTCGTACCCGATGTGTAGATGAGGGTGACAATGTCCTCGGGTTGCACCGCACGCCACGTCGACTCGAAGTCGAAATCGTCCGGGGCGGCAGCATACAAGTCGTCCAGCGAGAGCGTGGCCGCCGGCGAACCGTCGATACAGACGATGTGCTCGATAGGCGCGCCGCTGGCACGAATGCGGTCCACGTACTGTGCCTCGCATATCACGACCTTTGTGCCGGCGTTGTCGAACAGATAGGTCAGTTGCTCGGTGGGCAGGGTGTTGTACACCGAAAACGAAGTGGCGCCGACGTGTTGGGCGCCCACCTCGAGCGGGTAGAACTCGATCCGGTTGGCCATCATCAACGACACCGTGTCGCCGCGCCGAACCCCCAAACCCGCCAGTCCGGCGGCAACCTTGCGCACCTGTTCCGCATACTCTCGCCACGTCAACGTCTGGGTGCCCCCCGGCGTCCGGAGTGCGATGGCGTCCGGATCAATGGCCGCCGTCCGCTGGAACGTTTCGCACATGGTGACCGGACGCTCGGTAGCGCTCAATTCCGTTCTCCTGACAGTGTGCCGGAAGTGTTGCCTACATCACGTCCACCAGCCTACGTCGGAGCTCAATGAGCACGGAATAGATCGCGGATTCGTTCGCGGCCGCGCGGACGGCAAGAGAGTACATTTTGCGAATATGGGCTCCGATCGAGTCGACGTCCGTGATCTCTCCCCGCTCGAACGGACCGCGTTGCTCACCCAGTACGCGCGGGCGCTGGACAGCCGGTGGGCCCGGCCCATTCTCGGCGATGTGCTCGCCGACGAAATCGTCCACAAGATCGACTACGACTTCGCCGGACTCGGTGTGCCGACGAGTGTGGTGTGCCAGTCGGCGTTGCGTGCCAAGATGCTCGACGACCGGGTGCGGGCGTTCACGTCCGAGCACGCCGACGCCGTCGTCGTGGACCTCGGCGCCGGGCTGGACTCGGGCCCGTTCCGGGTCAACTCGGCGGTCGATTGGTACAGCGTCGACCTGCCGGCTGTCATCGCACTGCGAGATCAGGTGATGCCCAGCAGCAACCGAGTCCACTCGGTCGCCGCATCGGTGGCAGATCCCACCTGGACCGATGCCATTCCCGCCGACCGGCCCGCCATGGTGATTGCCGACGGGCTACTCGCGTTCCTATCCGAGCCGGTGATCGTCGGCGTCTTCCGCCGCGTCACCGAGCACTTCAGTTCGGGTGAGCTGGCCTTCAACGACTACGGGCGCATCGGCTGGTTCAGCAGGGTCGCGGTGCAGCTGGCCCCGCAGCAGATGTTCAGGAGTGTCGGCGCCCAATGGGGCTATCCGGGGTTCAAAGATGCGCGGGTGCCCGAAACCTGGAGCCCGCGATTGAAGCTGGTCGAAGAAACCAGTCTGACGCACGCTGCCGAGGTTGAGTTGTTTCCGGACTGGATTCGGTTGGCTACCAAGGTATCCGGAAAGTTCAAGGCATCCGCGCGCAAAGGACGCATCCTGCGCTATCGGTTTTGAAACCCGGTCGGCTCAGGCGGGTAGTGCGCTGTGAATGCCACACGTGCAGGCGTCAATTGACGGACAGGTGCAGCGCATTCCCCAGTCGATGACGGCCCGCGCCTGGGCCAGCGACGCCACCCACGGTCAACATCATCCCGACCCACGACCACCAAGCGGCGCTCCACCTGCATATGTTCGACAGTGTCGGCGGTTAAACGGGTATGGGCCCTTACATAGCTCGAGCTATCGCCATATGCCCTTCGAAGCCAAATGATGTTGCCATCACGCCATAACGTTCGGCGAAGTCGCGGTACGAGTTGTCGTCACCGCGGGCATGCGCAAGTAATGCCCGAAGCCGCAGCAGCGCAACGTCGTACAACACAAAACCGCCTTCGGTGGGTACAGCGGCGAGTTGCTCAATCGCCCTAGCTGCCTCGTCCACATCGGCTTGCTCGCCCCGTTGCAGCAGCGTTTCCACGAAAGTGGTAGCGGCGGCGGCGCGGAACCCCACCGACGATTGCTGCTCAGCGGCGCTACGCAACACCTCTATCGCAGCGTCGAGATCACCAGATCTCGCCTGTTCCTTGCCGCTTTCCACATCCAGCTGTTGCAGGGCCGCCTGGTTGATCCGGTTATGTAAGGCGGCCGCCAATGTTCGGGCGATCAGGTCGACACCTTCGGCGCGCCACGGGTCTTCGAGCTGGGTCAAGATGAGGCCGCGCAGGAATCGGGCCGAGGCAAGCGCGAACTCGTCCGCGCGCTCCTCGGCGACGCGAAGGTTGCGCTCCGACTCGCTTAGCACCGCGGCGTCCGGAAGCATCAGCCCGTTGGCTACCCCGATCCCGTAGATGTACAGCAATAGCGCCGATCGCAAACCGGGTTCGATCCCATCGCCCATCGCGACCGCGGAGTCGACGTCCTGCCTCCAGCGCGGGGCGCCCCCGCACATCCGTGCAGCGGCCCCCAGCATCATGGCGACTCTTCGTGGCGAACCAAAGATGGTGTCGGCCTTGGTTACATCTCCTTGGGTATCGGCGATGATCTGGTCGGCCAACTGCAAAACCTCGGTCATCTCGCCGGTTCCGAATTTCGCGGTGAGAGCTGCCAACAGCAGCCCATTGGACAGCACCGAGTCGCCGACCGAATCAACAAGATTCACCAGTTCGGGCACCATATCGGCAGCTTGTTGATAATGCCCGTAGGCGACCAGCGCCAACATCTGACCGGCCATACCGATGGTGAGCGACGCTTTGTCATCGGCAGCGGTCGCCAGTGCCTGCAGTTCCTCGAAGCCCCCATCGGTGACGCTGTCGCCGACTCGCCAAGCACTGAGACACAGCAGCGTCCTCGGCGCGATCTGCATCGCGGCTCGGCCGGCCTCGTCGCTCGGCAGCTGGTCAGCAACCTGGCGCGCTCGTTGCCAGCTCATGCGCGCGGCGCGGATGTCGCGGCGTTGCAGCCAGGTCCCGGCGCGCATGTGCCAGCCGAATGCGGCCTGCAGATCAGCGGCTGCCTCCAGATGCTCGGCAATCAGCGCGGCGTTCTCGTCTGCCGACGTCGGGTCGCGCTCGGCGAGCGCTGCGGCCAGGCGCCGATGCAGCGTCGTGCGCTCCGCTTTGAGCTGCGATTGATAGGCAACCGCCCGGATCAACGGCTGGCGGAATGCATACTGCGCAGTCGGTGTGAACGTCAGCTGATCGACCAGCTCGGCGTGCACCAACTCGGGCAGTGTCGAGGTATCCGCCAGGGCCGCCAGCAGGTCTGTGCCGAACCGAACACCGATTACCGCCGCCGCGTTCAACGTCGCTTTGGCCGCGCTGTCGATCCGGTCAATGCGCGCGGCAATCGCCGCGTGAACGGTGGCCGGCACCGTCACGTCGCCTGATCCACCGGTGTTCACGCGCGCGCCGCGCACACCCTGGAGCATGCCCCGATCAGTCAGATCACGCACCATCTCCTCGACAAAGAGCGGGTTGCCGGCCGCACGCTCGGTAATCTGCGCAGCAAGCCGGGCAACTGAAGCATCCAGGCCCAACAAATGCCTGACCAATGCTGTGGTCTCCGAAAAAGCAAGTGGCGCAAGGGAGATTGTCTGTGCGCCCGCCAGACGACTCAGCGCGCCGCTGTAGTCGGGACGATAGGTGATCAGCACCAACGAAGGAGTCTGAGGTACCACGGTGAGGAAGTCGGCCAGCAGTGACTCACTGGTCGGATCGACCCAGTGAGCGTCTTCGATGACATATACGCTGGAGGTTGTCCTGGCCAAAGCGACAGTGTTGATCAGTGCTCGCAACCGCCGCCGTCTGGCATCGGGGGCGATATCGGGCAGCTCATCGGCGGGGTCGCGGATTCCGAGGGTGTCGTCGAGAACCACCTTGTCGACATCGTCCGCGAAGGGGACCCTCTCGCGGAGGACCGCCCTAGCCGCGAGGTCGGTCATACCTTCCACCCCGAACGCCGCCCGCAACATCCGCGCCACCACCAGGAATGGGACTTCGCTGGTATGCGACTCGCAGTACGTCGAAAAAACCCGCACCCCACGGGTGGCCGCCATCGCCACAACTTCCTCAACGGTACGGCTCTTACCGATGCCGCCGGCGCCGACCACACTCACCACGCAGCCGCGGCCCGCCTCCGACTGATCCAGCATCGCGGTCAGTGCGGCCAGCTCCCACTTGCGCCCGACCAGCGGCGATGCCCCCCGGGGCAGGTGAGAGCGCCCGGTTCCCATCGACAGGAGCGGCCGGGCCTGCACTACCTCGTCGGCGCCCTTGATGTGGACACCTTCCGGTTCGCCCAGCACGGCGACGTCGGCGACCAGGCGGGCGGTCGACTCGCTGAGCATTACTCCCCCGGGCGGCGCGAGCGATTCCATCCGTTGCGCCATCCCGACCTGATGACCAACGGCGGTGTAACTCAATGGGTTGGACCCAACCTCGCCGGCAATCACCTCGCCCGAGTTCAACCCGACTCGCAGCTCGATGTGAACACCGTCCCTGCTTTGCACCCGCGCAGCGAGCTCGTACATCGCTTTCTGGATGTCCAACGCTGTCAAACACGAGCGAAGCGCATGGTCCTCCAACGCGATCGGTGCCCCGAAAACGGCCATGATGCCGTCGCCGGTGAACTTGTCCACGGTGCCGCCGTAACGGTTGACTAGCGCAGCGCAGCGGTCGAACAGGTCCGCCATTATCTCGCGCAGCCGCTCCGCACCGACGGCCTTGGCGATGTCCATCGACTGCACCACGTCAGCAAACAACACCGTCACTTGCTTGTATTCGGCCGATTTCTGCAGCGTTATCGACGCCCCGCAGCCATCACAGAATCGAGCACCCTCCCGGAGCTCGATCCCGCACGACGCACACGTGGAATCCGCTGTCATTGGGGCCCCTTGATCTCGAGCACGCCCACCCGATGCGCTAACAATAGTTTACGGCCGCCGAATAAGCCGGTTAGGCGGCTAATTCACACCGTTGGGCTGTTTGCTCAAGCGGCCCAAGCATCCCGGGCCGAGGCGCGACAGCACCCTGCTTGAGCGCACTCACTTCGTCGAAGGTGCACTGCCGGGTCGGCAAGCTGACCGCCTGCGGTGTCGTCCAATCACGTCCCGATCACTTTATTTGATCTGCCGTCAATATTGTTTGATTCCCCGCGGCGGGCTGGCAAAGTCGACGCTGACCGCCCATGCCAACGGCCGGCCGGCCGCCAGGCGCTGTGCTGTTACGAATCGAGCGCCATCGATGTCCGGAGCGGCACGTCCAACGCGGCGCTTAGCTTTCTAATTTGCGTTAAACTCAATGGCGATCGCTACCGTTCCGACGAAGGGAGCAGCGATGGATCTGGGATTGACCGACGCACGCGTCGTCGTCACCGGCGGAGCGTCCAACATCGGCCGCGGAATCGTCCACGAGTTCGCGCGGGAGGGCTCGCGCATCGTGATCAGCGATATCGACGAGCCGCAGGCGGAGAAGGTCAGGGCCGAGGCGCTCGAGAAGGGCGCCGCCGCGGTCGAGTTGGCAGTCGCCGACTTGACCTCTCCCGACGGTGCGGATACCGCGATCGGCCGGTGCGTTGACACCTGGGGTGGCATCGACGTCCTGGTCAATAACGCGGGGTGGAGCGTGCCCGGATTCATCGCCACCGACACCGATCGTGACAAATGGCAGCGCACCATCGAGATCAACCTGTTTACCGCCATCGCAGCGACCCAGGCCGCGATCAGCCCGATGAAGGAAGCCGGCGGCGGGTCGATCGTCTTCATCGCCAGCGACGCTGCATTCGGCCAGATCCGCCAGGGCGTGTACGGCGCGTCCAAAGCGGCGGTGGTCGCGCTGGCCCGCACCACCGCCCGCGAGCACGGGCGACACGGAATTCGGTCCAACATCGTCTGCCCGGGCCTGGTCATCCCCGATGGCCCAGATGCGGTCGGCGCGGACAGCCTGTGGTCGGTTGGTCAAGACAATGTGTTCAGTCAGAACCAGATCGACTTCATGCTCAAAGACACTCCGATGCACAGGCTGACCACCGCCGAAGACGTCGGCCGCGCGGTGCTGTGGTTCTCTTCTCCGCGCGCGGCACGCCAGGTGACCGGGCAGATGATCTCGGTCAGCGGCGGCTACACGATGCCGTAACAGTGAGCGGACGTGATCAATAGTGCGCCGTAGTGAGTGGTGCTGGCGCGGTGTGGTCTGGTCTGTCGGTGGCTGTGGTGATCACGTGGGATAAGGCTGCGCACCGCGCTACGGCTAGCTCGTTGTCGGTGTCGTCGAATGTTGCGCCGTGGCGGCGTTCACGCGCGTGTGGTTCGGCCTATCACCGGCCGCACACCGGCCCCCAGTGACGTCGGCGAGTTGCGCGACGAGCGCACCGTGATAATGGGCATGGAAATGGTGATGGTTTGCTCCGGGAAGGGCCAGCAACCCCAATATAGGTCCGTTTTCACCGGAATTAGGTGTACGACTACGGGGTGACCGGAAAAGGCGGCAAAGTCGACGGATTTCCATTAGCAAAGTTAAGCAAGTTTTCATTAGCGGCGTTAAGTCAGCAGGTACCGCGACCCGCGCGGAGGCGGCTGGTCAGCGCCCACCGGGGCGAGCTGCCAGCGCCGAAACAGCCTGCACGGGTGCTGTTCTCGTCCCAGCATCGGCACTGCCCGGCGGATCCCGGCCCCTGGCCGGGGACTCCAGCCCGTGGGGTGCGGCCCGCGATCGGGGGTGCAGATGTCTTGACCGGGGCTGTCTGCCGACGTGGGGGTTAATGGTCGGTGTTCGTGTCGACGTTTCACTTAGCGCGGTGTTAGGGTCCTCGTCGGCGACCAATCCAGGCGCCGTCAAACCTATTCACGATTTCCTTTCGCATTAAAGTGCCCCGGCACTTTATGTGCGCAGATACCCTTTACCCGGCACGCCATTGACCGGGGCGAAAAGAGGGCGGTCCCGATGGGAGGATGGCAATGTCGTTTGTGATCGCAGCACCTGAGATGGTGGCGTCGGCGGCGTCGGATCTGGCCGGCATTGGGTCGATGATCGGCGAGGCTCATGCCACCGCAGCCGCTTCGACCACCGCGGTGCTACCCGCGGCCGCCGATGAGGTGTCGGCGGCGATCGCGGCACTGTTTTCTGGCCACGCGCAGGGCTTTCAGGCCCTGGGTGCTCAGGCGGCGACCTTTCATGCCCAGTTCGTGCAACTGATGAATGCCGGCGCGGGAACCTATGCCAGTGCTGAGGCGGCCAACGCCTCACCGTTACAGGCCGCCGAGCAGCAAATGTTAGGAGTGATCAACGCGCCCACCCAGGCGTTGCTGGGGCGCCCGCTGATCGGCAACGGCGCCAACGGGGCCCCGGGCACCGGCGCCAACGGCGGGGCCGGCGGGATCTTGGTCGGCAACGGCGGCAATGGCGGGTCCGGCGGCACCGGCCAAAACGGCGGTAACGGCGGGGCCGCTGGCCTCTTCGGGGCCGCCGGTACCGGCGGGGCCGGCGGGGCCAGCACCACCGGCAACGGCGGGGCCGGCGGGGCCGGCGGGGCCGGCGGGTTGTTCAGCTCGGGCGGGGCCGGCGGGGCCGGCGGGATGGGCGAGATCACCGGTGGTGCTGGCGGGGCCGGTGGGGCCGGCATCTTGGGCAACGGCGGCAACGGCGGCAACGGCGGCATCGGCGACATCACCGGCGGAACCGGCGGAACCGGCGGCGCCGGCGGGCCGCTCGGCCAACAAGGGATCAACGGCCTCAACGGCACCGGCGGGTTTGGCGACGTCTTCGTCACCAACAAAGGCAGCGACACGGTGTCGGTAATCAACCCCACCAACAACACCGTCGTCGCCACCATCACCGTCGGCGACGACCCGTTCGGGGTGGCGGTCAACCCCAGCCTCACCGGCCCCGATGCCGGCGATGTCTTCGTCGCCAACGGTGGCAGCAACACAGTGTCGGTGATCAACCCCACCACCAACATGGTCACCGCCACCATCAGCGTCGGCACCAACCCAGTCGCGGTGGCGGTCAACCCCACCGGCACCGACGTCTTCGTCGTCAACCAAGGCCTCGTCCCCGGCGTGAACGGCACGGTGTCGGTGATCAACACCGCCACCAACACCGTCGCCACCACCGTCACCGTCGGCACCCTCCCGAGCGCCGTGGCGGTCAGCCCCACCGGCCCCGATGCCGGCGACGTCTTCGTCACCAACGCAGAAGGCGGCACGGTGTCGGTGATCAACCCCGCCGGCACCGCCGTAACCAACACCGTCGCCGTCGGCTCCAACCCGCTCGGGGTGGCGGTCAGCCCCACCGGCGCCGATGCCGGCGACGTCTTCGTTACCCTTGGACAGGGCAACGAGGTGTCAGTGATCAACCCCACCACCAACGCCGTCACCAACACCATCAACCTCGGCACCGACGCCAACCCGATCGGCGTGGCTGTCAGCCCCACCGGCGCCGATGCCGGCGACGTCTTCGTCGCCGACAGTGGCAGCGGCAACGTGTCGGTGATCAACCCCGCTGGCACCGTCACCAACACCATCGGCATCGGCGCCAACACCGAGCCGCAAGCGGTGGCAGTCAACCCCACCGGCACCGACGTCTTCGTCCCCAACGAAAGCAGCGGCACGGTGTCGGTGATCAGCACCGCCACCAACACCGTCGCCGCCACCATCAACGTCGGCGCCCTCGCCGAGCCGAACGCGGTGGCGGTCGGTGATAGCTTCTAAGGGCTCGTCGGTGATCAATTCGGGGTTGAGGGTGGGCGGGTGGCGGGGTTGAGCCGGTAGTTTGCATTCACCGTGGGGACTCGTGGTCGGACGAGGTTCCCGTTTCTTCGAGGGCTTTCCTGGTGCCCACGGCGCCGCACGCCCCGCGGTGGGCACAGCTGCTACGCCTAGCTGGTTGTCGGTGTCATCGAATGCCGCGCTGTGACGGCGTTCGCGCGCGTTCGGCCTATCACCGGCTGCGCGCCGGCCCCCAGTGACGTCGGCGAGTTGCTCGACGAGCGCACGGTGGTCATGGCAAATGGAAATGGTGATGGTTTGCTGCGGGAAGGGCCAGCAACCCCAATATAGGTCCGTTTTCACCGAAATTAGGT
>Ga0209530_1000506_pt1 | contig 26962 bp, 27 predicted proteins | sample BlaSpr_A8_Ref_O1_FD_187987 | JGI IMG/M metagenome (GOLD analysis project Ga0209530, IMG submission 187987) | Forest soil microbial communities from Thunder Bay, Ontario, Canada - Black Spruce, Ontario site 2_A8_Ref_O1 (SPAdes) (version 2) | ecosystem: Environmental > Terrestrial > Soil > Boreal...
CGGTTCACCTGTGGAAAACATTCCGCTCCAAGCCGAACACCATTCCGGTAGACGAGCAAAACTGTTCGCCTTCCCACCGGAACGGTGTTCGCCTTCAGACCGGAATGCTGTTCGGATTCACAACGGAATGGTGTTCGCCTTCAGACCGGAATCGCGTTCGCCTTCGACCGGATTCCCCACAAGACAATTGAGGGAATAGACGAAGCTTACTTGTACGGCTCGTTTGCAAGCAATCAACAGGACGCTGCCAGCGATATAGACGTGCTCGTGATTGGCTCCCCGCGCGAGAAAGATTTAGCACAGGCCGTGGGAAGGCTTGAGCGGCAGCTAGGGCGCGAAATCAACTACACGGTTCTAACACCGAAGGAATTCGGGTCGCGCCGCGCTCGGAAGGACACGTTTCTGGAAAACGTCTGGCACAATAAGCGTGTTTCACTCATAGGTTCGAATGAAGAAGCTAAAGCCGCACGCGGTTGACTGGGCACAAATCGACCGTTTCCTCGCGAGCGCGGATAAGAAACTGGCCGCGGCTCGCAAAATTCTTGCTTTTGACGAAGAAGCTTGTCTTCAACAAGCCTACGAAGCAATGCTCAAAGCTTCGCTGGGGTTCATGTTCAGCCATGGGTTAGGAAATCTTTCCGCGACGAGCGCCACAAGGAAGCATGCCCGTCCCTGTGAGCTTATTGAGGCGGCGAGTCTCGCTTTTCGTCATGACTCGCCATTCTAGCACCCGTTTTGTAGAGTCGCGGGCGGAGAAGTAAACCACACGGATGTGTAGTGTGCAAAGATAGGGAGATCGCCGATTCCTCTGCACATACATTTTCCACCTTCGTTATGGACCGACTAGCTGATCCCGCTCTCGCACGCATCATCGCCGAGGCTTGCTGGTTCGCGTTCGAACATGGTCGGCCCGGTTACTCGCCGACAATGGAGCGGAAATCCTTCATGCGGAAATACATTGCGAACCGCATCCCGACTATCAAACTTCTCGACGAAGCTTGGGCTGCGTGTCAGGCGGCAGAAAGAGATGCGACGCGCTCGGGCACACTACTGCAGGCTAGTGGGCCGGAAGATGCGCAGCCGAGTGTGTTGGATCTCGACGGGTTGAATGACGATGAGTTTGATAATCTGTGCCACCGTACGCTGAGAAAGATTGCGGTGGATTCGCGGCACGGTACGGAGTCGCGGTCCATAGCGAGCGAGATCGAGGCCGTTGCCGGGCGGCCAACCATATTTCGAAAAGATTGAGGTGGAGGGAAAGTAAAAATACGGCTTCGCGCGCCGAAAAAGATTGGCTCAAGGGTACAGAGGGACTCCTTGGGCGTCTAAGGGCACAACTATTTCTCCTGCTATTTTTTTCGTTAGTCTGTGAGCTGGAGCCACAGTAGGATTGCTTGGATAGGTCGTTCCATTAAACGAAAGCTTCGCTTCATAGGGCTTCACAATGCCTCCGCCGTGCACCATTACTCCTATGTCATGCCACCCGTTCGATTTGGTTTCCAAAATGCGAATTGGCGGCCACACGACAGTAATTGAAGCAACGACTTGATAGGACGAAGCCGTAGGCGCAAGGATCAAAGTGGTGCAACCGCCGCTCCCACATGAGTGCTGATCTGTAAAGTAAACAATCACTTGTCGGGTTCCATCGCCCTTTAGATCAACAAAGGCAGAAAAATATCGCGTCGTTTTGAAAGGGTCTCTCAGGTAATCCCTAAGGAAAATCTCTAGGGAGTTATCTTGCTTTGATTTTGGTTGAGGAAGCGGTTGTGCAAGACATCCAGCCCCCACCAGAAACAAAAAGCTGGATACCACAACCTCGACCATTGTCAATTCGAAATAAAGAAAGGTTTTTCGCACTGGGTAATACTCCTAGAAGCAGTCCATGAGACTGAGAACAGTGCTTCCATAATGGCCATTCGTCGTACCATTATCAATAGTGTTTGGATTGCCAGTAAAATTGCTTCCTCTCGGGTTTCCCAAACCCATATTGTAGCTCGCTGCCGTTGCTTGCAGGAGTTGCGTCTGATCGTAGTTTGAATGCGCTCCCGATAGGTAGTCCATGTTCGCGTCCAACATGGCTGCGGCATAATTCGCAGCCCATGCCAGATTATTAGCCTGAGCTGCGGTCACTCCGGACTGAGGGCTAACAGTAATTTGAAAAACGCCAACGCCAACACCCGCACCATCGTTCTCATTTTTACTTGCAAAGCCACTCTCCTCAATCGCGACTGCGGCCAACATAGCGGGATCAAGATTATTAGCGTCGGCAGCAGTCTGAAGCACATCCCAATTTGCATTAGCGCGGTCAACAGCAGCCATAGTCTGGTTTATCGATTGAAGTCCCTTAGTGCAGTTCAGCTGTTTGCTATTGCCAACTCCACCAACTCCACCTACGAAAATCCATCCGATCACCGGATCGGATTCAAATAAGACTATTGGATCCAACGTATCGGTCACCTCGACCGTCACGTCGACCTCGCCGGAGAATGTGGGCAACTCGGGATTGTCGGGGCCCAGATCAGGCATTGGGTTCATTGCGATATCCAAGTCGGGTGGCTGATCATCCGTGTCATCGCCACACTCATCCAACCCAGGCGTGTCACAGTCGCCACCGCCGCCACCATCATCGTCATCAAGGCCCATCGGGTCAATCAGAGCTAGAGGATTGTTCTGTACATACGCATAACGGTTCCAGGTCTGCGGATTGACGAGCGTTGCTGCCGTGCGTCCTGCTGGATCAGGCGAGATCCATCGGCCCTGGCTCGGGCTTTGGCGGCGGCTCGGAAAGTCGTATAAATTGCTGAGTGTGTCTTGGTCCTGTCCTGTAAACGACGCGTCCGTCGTGCCTGCAGTCGCGTACTGTTCACCGAATGGCGCATAGGCCGTGCTCGAATACATAGACGTCGGTGTCGCAGCCGTCGAAGTTACCCGCGAACTACCCAGCCAGTCCGAATGACGATAGTATGCCAAGCCGTTCGAAGTGTAGATTGCCTTGGCTCCAGCTGGAAGTGCTACGAAAGCCTTGATTAAAGTCGTCCCATTGACCTTTGCCAGCTTGGCGCCAGTCGGCCCATAGATAAACTCCGTATAAGAGCCGCCTGCATTATTCTCGACCATGCGCCCAAGTGCGTCATACGTATTCGTTACAGTCGTTGATCCGTTGCTCGCCGTGAGCATGGTGTTCCAGTTCGGATCCCAAGTATAACTATTGAGGTTATCAGTCAACAAATTACCGTTTGCATCATAGGCGACCGTCACGCCCGGTATAGAAAAGAATTGGTTCGTGGTGGTTCCATTGCTAAACGTATAACTTGGAGCAAACGCACTACTGCCCGATTTAGTGATATTGCCGAAAGAATCGTACGTGAAGTTCTGAGCCCAAATTGACCCACAAAGAGACGAAGAAAGCCGCTGTACGTCATCATACTCGTAGTTACATGTTTGAGTGTCGCTACTGCCGGTGATACTGTCGACAACAGCAAGTTTTTGCAAAGTACCGTTGGTATTCCAAGTAAGCGCACCCGCGTCGGTCTGTCCGTTCACGCTGAATGTATAGGTCGAAATACGCCCGGTGTTCGGATCATAGGTAAACGTATCGCTGTCCGCAGAACCAAAGGTAACCCCGGTCAGCGCGCCCAGAGGATTGGATGTACTACTCGTCGAGTAAGTAACGCTCGTCGCCGGATTTGTACCGGAGGCAGCCGTGACCTGCGTGTATCGTCCTTCCCCATCGAGGCCGGACCCGTTGGCCCCATAGTAGATCGTCGGTACGCTCGGAATTCCGCTTAAGGACTTAAGCGTGCCCGTTGGCCAGTAAGAAACCGTCGTATGATAGTAGACACCAGATCCCGAATGCGGCGTCGCTTCGTAAACGTCAGTAGTCTCGCCTCGACTAGAGTAACTGAAGAATTCATCGGTAACAAAACTGGTCAAATTTGAGGTATTAAACGTCTGGGCCTCCACCATCTGCGTTTTCCCGTTATTTACCGTTATGCCCGTGGGATATGAACTCTCGGAATCATAAAAGAATTTCCGGAGAATTGTGTTGGTAGCACTGCTATTACCCGATGTCAAAAGCCGATGAAGACCATCGTAAGAGTAGCAGGTAAAGTTGCCAGCGTTGTCCTTCTTCTGCACTAAGTTGCCCGGATAAGAATGGTTGGTACCATCGGCGCAAGGTGAGATCGAATCGTAGGTATATACAACTGTCCCGTTTACTCCATTGTTGCCTATCTCGGGGTTCGACTCAGAAGTAACGCGACCTAACATATCATAAACAAAAGTACGACTCTGCTGGCTAACTGTTGCAGCCTGCGCGTTTTGAGTGACAGTAAGCAGATGGCCGAGGGCGTCATAGGTATACTTCGTCCATAGCCCAGTCTGGGAGTTGGCTTGACCGCAGGTTCCTACTAAGGGAAGGGTAGACGATACTTCACAGACAGATGTGAGTCTTCCCAAGCCGTCGTATTCTAGTTGCCGCTGGAATGTCTGACTGCCGCTGACCTTTTGTAACACGTCATTGTTTATGTAGGCATAAGAAACCTGTCCGCCATCTGCATCAGTGGCCGCGAGCACACGACCGAGAGCGTCGTAGGTTGTGACTGTGGCGGGCGCTGTCGTGTTAGAGCTGCTCGGGCTGGCTGCGGCTGTATATAGCATCGTGGATCGATACAGCTGGCCTAAACTATTGTAATCGTTCTCGGCGGTGTCGAAGGTTGTCGCGGCGGGCCCTTGCCTGCGCTGCGTGAAAACTGTTCGCCCGAAGCCGTCCATAGTCGTCAGGGAGTCAGAGGAAGAATTCCCCCCGTTAAAATTTTGCAACGCGTCTTCTACAGCTGTCTCGCCGGTATAAGTAATCGTTATTTCGTTGTTTTCCTGATCGTACACATTCGCAGGCCGCCAGAAATCGGGGTCGGTGTAGTTTGAGGTGATGTTGTTGCCGTTCGGGTTGGTCGACTGAGTCGCAATCCCTCCTACACAATTCCAGACTGTCGACGTTGATAGATTGACGCCCGGCCCTGATATGGCCGTACCAGTTGGAAATGAATTTCCACAAGAAGCCGTGCTCGATCCTTGAGCTGCTTGACTGTAAGCATAAGTCGTTGTCGTGGTACCATTGATATCCTTAGCGACGTTGAGGTTTCCAGTATCGTAGTAGGTGTAAGTCCTTGACAGCGATGCTGTGCTACTCGTTGAGGTGTTAGATGTTGTCAGATTTCCACGCGAACCAGTAATTGCAACGTGTTGGGGTGTACCGGATGTGGCTGTGGGCGTCGTTTGGTCGTAGGTGTAGCTCGAAGATGCCAAAGTTACCGCTGAACCGCTACTCCAGTCGTAAACGGTCACAGTTGATGGCTTGTTGACAATTCCATTAGTCAGGCTTGCAAAGGTAATCGCTGTTTCCCGAACAAGATATGTCGAGGATGGAGCAGCCCCCAATGCGACACCGAAGTTATACTCCTTGTCGTCGGTGATTAATCCATATGTGTTGTACAAGACCTGTGACAGTCTTGTACTTCCGTTTGGAATCTGGCGGTAAGAGTCGGTCTGTGTAATCGGCGAACTGACAGCGGCTGTTGAACAGCTCGCATAATTGGCGTTGTAGCACTTGACCGTCGTTAACAACAGGCAATTATTTGTGATGGTAGCGGAGCAAGAACTCGTGGAGATATTGCCCTGATAAATCTGTCGCTGAGTCTCATAGAAAAAATATGTTGGATTGGTAGCAATCCCGTCCTCGGCGGCATTGATCACCATGTAGTTACTGTTAGGGTCCTCTACGGTTGTCGTCCACGTCGAGCCTGGACCGGGCGTGCCTGTTACTAGCGAGCGCGAATATTGCCATTCACCACCTGGACTGAGCGTTCGCGTGAGACCTGAGGTCGAGCCGTCACTGTAAATCCCCGTGCTATTCGTTCCGCCACTGTAGGCATAGGTTACTTCTCCGCCTGTGGGGAGTTTCACGGAAGCAATTCTTCCTGTTACGCAACTTGATGTGCCTGAAAGCGGCGTGCATGAACCGGGGGTAGATTCATAAGTAAAGGAATAACTTGTGCCGTCGGGTAGCGTAATGCTGTTCACGAGGGCAATACTTAAAGGACCATACTCAGCGACACCACTGAAGCCAAATTTTGTTTTTACCGTGTACTGCGTGTAATTCATGGTGTACGTGGCGGTGCCGCCCGAAGGAGCGGTGTACTCAAACGTGTTTGGGCTCGCAGGCGTTCCCCTTCCGCTAACCGTCAGCACCGGTGTAGTGCTGGAGAGCGTGTCAAAAAATTGACCGCTATTGTTCACTGTGATCTCGTTTCCGTTTGGATCGGTAAACGTGGCTGCACCGGTTTGCCCGTTAAGTGGCGGTCGTACTATCGCGCCACTGGGCGTAACGATGTACGCACTGGCCGATCCCGCTTCCGCGCTCGCATATATTGTGTAACCCGATCCATCGGTAGCCTGTCCGCTATCCGATGTTCCGCTACCACTACATTCACTGAAAGCTACCGACACGCTGAACGGATGGCCGACACCCTTGTAGTCGCGGTAGACGAACCCGGAGTATGTCGTAACGGGTAGATGACCCTCAAGAGGACAGACAATCTCTAGAGTTCGTGAGCCGTAGCCGATGTATCCAGTAGCAACTTCTGTCTGTCCTTGCCAGCCCCAGTTCGGCGATGGCTGCCAGGTGACAGTTCCAGAGACGGATACAGGCGTCCATAGTGAGCTGTCGTACCCATAATTGTATGAAAATGCCTGACCTCTGCCGGTTTTGTTCAAAATGGGGATGGCAAAATGAACATTCAGATTTCCCAAATTCACGGTATCAAACGGTCCACCGCCGAAACTCCCGAAAGTGGGCGTGCCCGTTGCCACCTGTCCCGATGCGGTTCCTATTCCAAGAATGATGAACATTACGGCAAGCCATGAATGAAGTTTCACGATCTTCTCCTCATGTAATCGCTTTTAGGGTTAGTTGATGGTGAAATCCGAAAGTGGCAGACCCGTATTGAAAGAGGCCCCGGTAATGGTTATGGATGTGAGCACGTTCCCCTGTAGCGACCTCTGGATCTGGGTTGGCACCATGACGCCGTTCAATGTCTGATAGTTCGAGAAATCAACCTCAACGAGAAGATTCGCGGCTGCAAAGTTATCCGGATGAGCATTGAACGTGATCGCGGCAGGCAACAACGTGGTTGCATCAAGGTAAAAATCCATCGTGCTCCATTGCTGCACGGTCGAATTCGATTGGTATAGGTAGGACTGAATATGCTGGACCGCTTCCCCACCGTTCCGAGTTTCTTGGCCGACATAATTGAGGACGACGTTCGGACCCGCCGCAAGAGACCCCAGCGCGGGAAAGAACCACACCGCATCCGTCACGCAGTTTTGGAATGCGAACATGCCAGATGCGCCACTCGGGGCGATCCATTCGCCTAGAGCTACACCAGTCGATGCGTCACGAATCTCTGTCCATGTTCCGATGGAAAAAATAAGATTCATCCGGCTTTCGCCTGTGCCCAACGCGAGTAATGTAGCAGTGCCCGTCTCGGGAACGGTCCCGCCTGACCATGTGACACTGCCGGTCAGGGTTACATCACTGATTGTGGTCCCAGCAGTCAACGCAGCGATTGATTGGGACGCAAGGGATGCCGCTTGAGGATCGCTTGGCGGAGGAGTCTGAGCGAACGCCGCAGACACAAGCAGCAGAAAGAGGGAGACCACAAAACCAGAGCGAGCCATTGGCTCACCTCCAAATGGTTTTCGGTTGGCCCCCTCGAATCAACCGTGGCAGCGACTCTAAAGAAGCTTCTCTTCGGTGTCAAGTTAAAAACCGTAATCACACTGGTGCGCGACGAGACTTACTTGCAAACTGCGAGCAACCGCGAAAGTCTGACGAGTCGTGCCCCAGGCTCAGATTTCACCACACCCCAAACGGGCTTCAGATAGTTGATTTCTTGGCGTCCGCTGCCGGTACAAGATCATTGCTCCCCTATTGGTTCAATTCGTTCAAAGGAGATCAGCGATGAAGAAAAATACGACAGACGCGAAGAAGGCAGCAGCCAACGACAAGCTGGAAGTGGAGGACGATAAACCTAAGAAGGCTCCGAAGACCAAGGCCGAGAAGCCGGTTGGCTCTCTTCAAGCCACGCCTTGAATCTATTGTCCTCTTCGTTCATTGGCCGCCGCGTGTAATATTCGTGGTTTCCCGTCACATAGAGGACGGGTTTCTTCCACTTCCGCAGAATCTTGTCGAGCGGCTCATAATCCCTGAGCGTGACGATATCGCCTGCTAGGATCATGACATCTCCGTGCACTGCCGGGGGCAACATCCAGCCCGAGCCAAATTCAAGATGCAGGTCGCTATAAGTAATGATTCTCATGCTCGTAAGACAACGCTTGTTTGAACACGCCTTTCTCAAGTGCCAGATCTCCTCCGACTGGACAGCGGTTCTGGCACTGTCGGGTTGTGTAAGAGGACAACTACCACCGGCAGTGCTTCGACTCGGGGCGAAGCCCGGTTCGTGGAACTAGAAATCTGACATCCCCCGGATAGCTGAATAGTAAGCCGAGGCGCAAAGGCCAGTGTCAAGGCTCTTCGACCGCGAACGCGGCGCGCGAAGCGCGGCCTTGACACTGGTCGGGCCTCGGCTATGCTCTGGCTATCCGGGGCATGTCATTCGGGGATCACGCATCACAGACCTAGACCGAAACCCTGACTGATCTGATTCGTGTGCGTGGTTTGTGGTTCTATCTTGTGCGCTACTGGTTCTTGCTGAATCGCGTGCGAGTGGGACACATCGCGACCGAGTTCTTGCCCGAGCGTCTCTGCGTTGTTCGTATAAATCTGCGCGTCATAGCGTCCACGCGAGACGAACACATAGGTCAGCCTTTGCGGGTGACGGACAGCTTCTCATCGGCCACCGCTGCTCAGCGCCGCGCTTCGTGGTCTTTGAGGCGGTCCCGCGCCACACGCGCCTTCTGCTTCTTGACCTCGTCCACGATCCCGTCGAACCCCTCTTGCGTCATTGCCTCGCCCTTCGCCAGCGGACCCAGCAGGTTCACCAACAACAGCCGGCACGCCGTGATTTCCACCATCTCCGCACTGGGTCGAAGCCCCGTCTTGTCCTGTTCGATCTCGCGCAGGATCAGCCCGCGGATCAGCTCCGCCTGCGTCTCGTTCCGCTTCGCCGCCAGCCCTTCCAGCTCGTGCAGTTCCGCCTCATTCAGCTTTGTCCCCACGTGATGCACCCGGAACCGCGCCCGCTTTGCCGCTTCCGCCGCAAGGTTCTTCTCATCGAGCAGCGCCATCGCTCCAACCTCCCAGCACCCGCGTTTACGCAGGGAGTCACGGCTTTCCTTACGGAACCCCCACCCACGCTATCTATTGGATGCCAGGATGGTTCCTTCAGAAAGATGTCAAGTTTCCCTACAGTTCCCTCGAAGGGGTGGAGTGTCAAAATTCTCCCGGTGCGAAGCACCGCGCCGTTCACAGCTCGCCATACTCCCTCGCCAACGCGTTCCACAGACGGACCACTTCCGGCGCCTGCCAGCCGCGGCGAAACAGACTCTTAATCGCCTGCCAATCATCATGGTGAAACAAGAGACGGATACCATTGTCCCGAGAGCGAAGATCGACGCCGACCTTTTCTTCTTCGTCGAACCACGTAGACGCGAGGAAATAGCGGCCTTCCCAGAAGATCAGTGTGTCGTGGAGACCAAGCCCTTCCAGGATCGTCCGAAGTTCCGCAATTCTCGGGTAATCGAAGAGCGGATATTGCAGAGCAAATCTTCCGGGAAAATACAACCAGGTAGAAAATTCCGTCTCCGGCCCCCGGTGAAATTCGAGACGGTATTCGCCTTCCTGAAACGAAGGCAATGGCCCAGGATTTCTCAACCTAGAATCGGCACCCCAAAATGCACCATCGCGTAAGGGTTCTTCATGGCGGAGGTAATGGCCACGGGCGCACACGCGCCAGAGAATCGGCCAGTAGGGTCGCAGCGCTTCGTTCAGCTTCTCGATGTTTAGAAATCTTTCGTTGTCAAGAACCATGTAGAGAAGTCGAGCGGTATGAATTGGTCGGTCAGTCTCGCTGTCAGCGTTCTTTAGCGTGTGGATGGTTCGGTTCACGGCCCGCTGCACATCATCGTTTACGATCTCCTCTGACTGCTTCGCCTCAGTTTGCTTTTGTGACGGCAGAGTGGTGAGGAGATAAGGGGCCATCGGGCCCCTCTTTCTCTGTTTAGATACAAGTCCATAAACGGCAAGGAAAGCTTCGAGAATTCCGGCGAGAGATTCAAACGAAATGTCCGTCTGGCCGGTATTTGCAAATAACTCCGCACCCTGCTGACAGTAGTAAGCAACTAGGGTCCATTCGGCTTGCGAAAGTGGCAGCTTTGCGTCTACCTTCCCGCGAATCTTCACAAGGGAATCGGTTGGCTCTGAGAGTAGATTTACGAACTCTAATCGCTCCTCTTTAGAGGACTCAAGGAGCTGCTTTGCCGCCTCCGATGTTGAGACGGGTTCGCCACTCTTGGAGGCCATGATTTCCTTCAAAGTGTCGAGTCTTTGACGCAGCTCGTCGGAAATCCGAATGGAGATCACCGGCTGCTGCAGGATTGGGGTCTTATCTGCCAAAGGATCAGCCTCACTAAAATATAGTAACGTTACGTATTGACTGTATTGGTACACGTGCGTTAGTGTCAAGTGCAACGTTTGCTCCCCGGTCGGACGACCTACGTCGGAGGGATTGCTGCACGCTCAGCCAAATGAGCCCGTCCGAAGTTCCGGGATGGAGTAGAAAATGAATCCAGCCGAAGACAACGAACCCTTCGTAACGCCCGAAGAAGCAGCAAACTTTTTGAAGATCAGCCCGGTGACCGTGAAGAAGATGGCTCGGGAGGGCTGGCTTCCCGCACATCCCATAGGCAGCGGAGTTCGCAAGCGCTGGCGTTTCCGAATTTCAGAGCTAGTTTCGCACATGCGTTGTCGTGTAGAGTCGAAAGCGTCATCCGTGCGCGCTTTGAGGAGGAAAGCTTCTTGAAACGCACACAGCAAGACGTGGGCACGATTGTCCGCAAGAAGAGAACGCGAGGCCCAGACACCTGGGTTTGGCGCTTTTACGAAACGGACGAGATGGGCATTACGCGAAAGCGCAGCGTAATGCTAGCGGGAGATGTGGAAGCGTGGCCAACGGAAGATCATGCCTGGCAGGGGTCGAGAGAGTTTCGATACCAGCGGATGGAGCAGTCTTCCAGTCAATCGTTTGGAGCATTGGTAAGGCGATATATGCACGAAGCAATGCCAGAACGGTATTCAACCAAGAAGTCCTACGTATCCATTTTGAAAGTGCACATTTTGCCACAATGGGGCGAGACTCCAGTGGCCGAAGTGAAAAAGCCCCTCAAGGTGGAACAGTGGTTGAAGGAGCTGAAGCATTCTCCCAAAACGAAGTCCAACATAAAGGGTCTCCTCCATCGCATTTTTGAGTACGCGATGAAATGGGGAATTTTGGAGACTCAGAGAAACCCGATGCAGTTAGTCGAAATCAAGGGCGTGACGAAACGGGTTCGCAAGAAAGTTGTGCTTACGGTCGAGCAATATCAGGCTCTTCTCGCAGACCTTCCGTACCACATTCAAGTGATGGTCATGATTGCAATGTGCCTGGGCTTGCGCATCAGTGAGATCAGGGCATTGCAGTGGCAGGATTTTGATTTGAAGGGACGGATACTGACGTTGACCCGATCGATTGTAGGCCGCTACGTCTGGAACGGCGGAAAAACCGGAGCTTCTGAGGACGAAGTCTTTCTGGATTCGAAGCTAGTGTCCGTTCTGGAGGATTGGCGGAAACGATGTGTCGAAACGCCGGAGGCTTGGCTATTCGCTAATGCGGATACGAAACGCCCAGTCCACGGCGATGCCATTCAGAAAGACTACTTGCGACCAGCAGGTGAAAAGATCGGATTGCAAGGAGTGGGGTGGCACAGCTTTCGGCACACCTACCGAACGCTGATTGATGATATCGGCACGCCGCTCGGGGTGCAGCAGCGCCTCATGCGACACGCCGACATCAAGACAACCATGAATACCTACGGCTCAGCATTTGAGAAGACCAAGCGTCGAGCCAATAGCCGGGTAGCAGATCTGATCTTGCCACCCGCGATCAAAAGTCAGCTAAAGGATAGGGCGAAGGAAGTTTCCCTGAAGAATTTGAGGCCACAAACAGCCGCGATCCAGTGATTTTGGAATTGGGGACTACGCCGGTAGTCCCTCAAATCCGTAAATGGTTGCGGGGGGTGGATTTGAACCACCGACCTTTGGGTTATGAGCCCAACGAGCTACCAGACTGCTCCACCCCGCATGAAAAGAATAACACAGTGCGACGAAGCACGATCAAACCTGGTTGGCGCTTCGTTAGCGTGCAGATCGTCGCCGGACAGCACGGTTGAATATCTCGAACAGCACACCGCGACTGCGTACAATGGCTTTGTACAATGATTGTCTGACCTTGATCGGATCGGATGAGCCTTCAGAATCTAAATGACATTTTGTTGGCGGTATACAAAAGCCGCCGCGATCGTGTCATGCTGCAAAAACGGGCCACGGGTTGGGTGCCAATATCCTCCACGGAAATTTACCGCGGGGTCGTTGGTCTCGCTCGCACGTTGGAACACTGGGGAATTCGCAAAGGCGATCGCGTCGCCATCCTCAGCGAAAATCGGCCCGAGTGGACGATCACTGATTTCGCGGTGCTCTCCCTGGGCGCAGTTACGGTTCCGATTTATGCCACACAGACAGCGGAACAGACTTCATACATCCTCAATGATTCTGGGACGCGAGTCATCGCAGTATCCACCAAGTACCAATTGGAAAAGATAATGGGCATCCAGCGGCAGACGCCGGTGGAGCGGATCTTGGCAATGGACCCTGTCGAAAATGCGCCGGCAGTCATGCAAGAACTGATGCTGCAAGGGCCGACCGACTCCGACGCGGAGTTTGATGCTCGCGCGCAAGCAATTTCTCCCGACGATCTGGCGACCATCATCTACACCTCAGGCACGACGGGAGTTCCGAAGGGAGCGATGCTCACCCATGGGAACATGGCGTCGAATATCGCGTGTTCTATGGAGGCATTCGGCTTCGGCACGAAGGACGAACTTAGCGTATCGTTTCTGCCGCTTTCCCACGTGACGGCACGGCACGTCGATTTCGCACTGCTCTATCGCGGCGTGGTGCTGGCATATTGTCCTGACATCGGACAACTGGCGCAAATTCTAACGGAAGTGCAACCGAACATCTTTGTGGCCGTGCCGCGCGTGTACGAGAAGATTCGTCAACAGGTGATTTCGAAGACCACTGGCTTTCCGAAGAGCGCCGTGTATCGCTGGGCACTTTCCGTGGGACGAGCCCATCGCTCCGAAACTGTGGCCGGAGCAGTGCCTACCTCGCTCGCATGGAAGATCGCGGACCGCTTGGTCTTTTCGAAAGTGCGATCTGGTATGGGTGGAAAAGCTGAAGAGTTTATCTCCGGCGGCGCACCGCTGGGCCGAGAATTGGCGGAGTGGTATGCCGATATCGGCATTCCGATTCATGAAGGTTACGGGCTGACGGAGACCTCTCCAGTAATCGCGGTCAACACTCCTACGGCGAACAAACTGGGAACGGTCGGCAAGCCGTTGGCGAACGTCGAAGTAAGAATTGCCGAGGACGGCGAGGTGCTGGCGCGCGGGCCGTCAATATTCAAAGGCTACTGGAATCGTCCTGAGGAAACGCAAGCGGCATTTGTGGACGGCTGGTTTAAGACCGGCGATATCGGAGATCTCGACCGCGACGGTTATCTTTCGATCACCGACCGCAAGAAGGACCTGATCAAGACCTCCGGAGGAAAATTTATTGCGCCGCAACCAATCGAGAATTCGCTCAAGCTGAATCCATTTATTGGGACGTCTGTGGTGTTGGGCGACCGGCGAAAGTTTCCCATCGTGCTAATCGCGCCGAACTTCCCTGCTCTCGAAGAGTGGGCCCGTGCCAATCAAGTGGACTTCACTTCACGAGAAGCACTGGTCGCGAATGCCAAGATTCAAGCTCTTTACGAAGGCGTCGTCGAAGAATTGAATCAAAATCTGGCGCGCTTCGAAAGACTGAAACGGGTGTTGGTGGTGCCCGAAGAGCTTTCGGCAGCCGATGGAACGCTGACCCACACCTTCAAAGTGCGGCGACGAGGAATCGAAGAACGGTACAAGACGCTGATCGATGAGATGTACGCCAAGGCGGAAACGGCTGGGGGATGAGCGTCGAAAGAAAGGCGTGTCGTAATTCGCGGATTAGATCAGTAAATGTTAGTTCACGCTTGGCTGTCGCCGTACAATAAGCTCATGACGGACTCGCTCATTATCGCTGGCAGGCAATTCCGTTCCCGCTTGATCGTCGGAACGGGCAAATACAAATCTTTTCAGGAGACCGCGCGCGCACTCGAGGCCAGCGGTGCCGACATGGTAACCGTTGCGGTGCGACGCGTGAATCTTGACCGCAGCAAGGAGTCACTGCTCGATTACATCGATCCCAATAAATATTTTCTGCTGCCGAATACGGCCGGCTGCTATACCGCCGACGAAACGATCCGCACGGCGCGGCTAGCGCGCGAGGTTGGGCTCTCCGACTGGATCAAGCTGGAAGTGATTGGCGATCAGGCAACGCTCTATCCGGATGTGCAGGCAACGCTCGAAGCCACGCGTGTACTGGCGAAAGAGGGGTTCACCGTAATGGCCTACACGTCAGACGACATCGTGTTCGCCAAACGACTGGTCGATGCTGGTGCTGCGGCAGTGATGCCTTTGGGCGCGCCGATCGGCAGCGGACTCGGTATCCAGAACACTGTGAACCTGCAAATCCTGCGCGAATTGATCACGGGAGTTCCTTTGATTGTCGACGCCGGTGTGGGCACAGCTTCCGATGCCGCGCTTGCCATGGAACTCGGCTACGACGCTGTACTCATGAACACCGGCATCGCGGGCGCGCAGGAACCGGTACTCATGGCGGAAGCAATGAGGCACGCTGTACTGGCAGGACGACAGGCATACCTGGCAGGAAGAATGCCGCGCAAGCTCTATGCGACCGCCAGTTCGCCGCTCGAAGGGGTGGTGCGATAGAAGTTTGGAAGTTTGCAGGGACGAGCGAGTCGCCCGTAGGCACCCCAAAAATAAAAGGCGGTCGCATGGGCCGCCCAATTTGCACATATTCTATTCGTTAGATCTAGAGCATCTTGACGCTGTCAACGTGGATCTTGTCTCCATCGACGTGTCCCGTCACGGCAACATGATGTCCGTAGTGATCCTTGAGGACATCGGGATTGTCCACCGTCAGAACTTTCTGGTCCTTGTCGGTAACGACCACCGGATCGGCGCCAGCTCCGATGCACTTTTTCGTGCATGCTTCCGCACCCGCATTGGCTCCCTTAACTCCACACTTTGAATCGCTAACCCAACCGTTCACGGTCTGGGCATCGCTGGCAAATGACACCGAAGCAACCATCAAAATCAGCGCGCCGGCAAGTAAAAGCAAGAGAAGTTTTCGCATTTCGTCCTCCCTAAGTTTGTTTCCCACACGTGAAGTGACACCAAAACTCTACCACAGCAGGAGCGAAGGGTGCGGCGCGAAGAATTGTGGAGCGTAGCCCTGAAACAACGCTCACTTGTCGTTCGTAGCGCGGCCAGCGGGCGGCTTCTGCGCAGGGGCGGGCGCGACATAGATGACCTCTCCAGGGCGAGTGTAGTGGAGTTGTTCGCGCGCTTCTTTTTCGATTGCCGCAGGATCCGACTTGAGCGACTTGATCTGATCGGCGTACTGATTATTCTCCTTCTGCAGGCGGTCGACTTCACTCTGCAGCGCTTGCATCTCCGCGCGCTTCTGCCGATAAACGACCATGCCGTTGGCTCCGAACATGGCGTGCAGCAGCAGTCCAATAATAAGAAGGACAGCCGCTGCCGTTCCCAATCGCCGCCATTCAATCGCCAGCCACGACCAGACCGGGCGCGTGCGCTCGACGCAACGAGCGACCCATGCCTCCGCCTTCGGAGCCTGATCCTTCGCCTGCCCCATCGCCTGGTCCAGGGCCTGACCCACTGCATGACCGACGGCCGCGCGCAGGCCTTCCTCCGGACGGGGAAGGATGCGTACTCTCGGCGGTGGTCCTAGTCGAAGATCCATGCTTTTGCTGCCGCGCTCAACTTCGCGAGGCCTTCCCTGCTGCGCGCTTCGCTATATACGCGCACCACTGGCTCCGTGCCCGAGAGCCGGTAGCACACCCACGATCCGTCGGCGAGTACAAGTTTGAGTCCGTCGGTTCTTACTGCCTGCGCAACTTTGATGCCATGAAATTCGCTCGGATCGCGACGTAACTTATCAGTAAACTTCTGTTTTACTTCCCGCGTCAAGTGGAAGTTTTCCCTTAAAGGATAATAGGAACCAACTTTGCCAAATACTTGAGCCAATTGCGCTCCGAGCGACGCGCTTCGGCGGGCTACCATCTCGCAGCAGAGCAGGCCGGCGAGTACGCCATCTTTTTCCGGGACGTGCTTGCGTATGGCGAGACCGGCACTTTCTTCACCCCCGATGAGAATCTTGTCCTGTTTGATCAGTTCGCCAATATATTTAAAGCCCACCGGCGTTTCGTGGAGCTCGATCTTATGGTGTTCGGCCAGCGCGTTGATGAGATTGGTGGTCGCGACCGATTTGCCAACTCCATTTGTCCAGCCGCGGGTTTCGACCAGATAGTCGAAGAGCAAGGCGATGACGTAGTTGGGTTGGAAGAACGTGCCATCTTCGTCAATGATCCCGAAGCGATCGGCATCGCCATCGGTCGCAATGCCAATCAGAGCGCCGGTTTCGCGCATCTTGTGCCGCAAATCTTCGAGCAGATGATCGTCGGGCTCGGGCGCGTGGCCTCCAAAAAGAACATCACGCCTGTCATGGACTGTGGACACAGCCACGCCAGCCTCACGCAGCAACCCGTCGGGATAACCGCGCGCTGCGCCCCACATGGGGTCAAACGCGATCTTTATGCCAGATTTCTTAATCACACCGAGATCGACAATTTCCCGCAAGCGGGAGAGATACATGCGGCGCGGATCAATACTCTGTGCCTTCGATTGCGATCCCGCTCTTGTCGCATCCGGCATCTGTGGATCTGCATCGAAAGCGGCAATCTCAGACTCGATGACTTTCGTGACTTCAGGAAGCGAGGGCGCGCCGTCGGGCGTCGAGAACTTGATGCCGTTATATTCCGGCGGATTGTGCGACGCGGTGAAGTTGATGGCGCCATCCGCCCTGGACTGGATCACGGCATAGGAAATCGCCGGCGTCGGGGTAGGCTCGGCAATCACCAGCGGCGTTACGCCGTAGCTGGACAAAATATCACCAGCCATCGAACAGAAAGTCTCGCCCAAAAATCGCGGATCGCGTCCGACGATGACCTCCGCTCCGTTCGATTTGCGCGTCGAATTGTGCGACACCACATAACGCGCGATGCCATGTACAGCTCGTTGGACATTGGCGAACGTGAACTCCTCGGCCATCACGGCCCGCCATCCAGATGTGCCAAACTTAATTTGCGCTGCCATCTGTTGCCTCGTATGCTTCGGGAACCTGAGGTCGTCAGACTTATTTTCGTCAGACATCATCGTCGAACTTAGATGCACAATTTTATATGACCGACAAAAGACTCGTGCTCACCACTTGCGCTTCACAAGAAGAAGCCCGGAACATCGCCCACGCGCTGGTCGAACGGCGACTGGCCGCCTGCGTCAATATCGTGCCTCAGATTGAGTCGGTGTATCGCTGGCAAGGGAAGGTGGATACGGCAACGGAATGGCTACTCGTGATCAAGACCACGACCGCCGCTTGCACCCGACTGCGCGAAGCTTTGAGTGAGCTGCATTCTTACGAACTTCCGGAGTGTATCGAGATTGCCATTGAAGACGGCGCCGCGGCCTACCTCCAGTGGATTGACGAGTCGGTACGCTGAGTGCGCCTCGGTTTATTCGGGCGAATATTCAGCCGCCAGTGATCAATCCCCCAGGGCCGGATCGTCCGTGAGCCGAGGGATCGACGAGTTCTGCACGCACGCCGCACGCAGCGAGTCCGAAGGAACAAACCCCGATGCCGATGGAGGACGAACGCGTGCAGATATTGCTGAAATTGCTGACGGCTCGCCGCTACGAAGCGAGCCTGCTCCAGGCTGCCACGCGGAAGATTCTCCAAAAGCGTCCGAGTCAGCTTTCGCTCGGCGCAACCGGCATTAAGAAAACATTCATCGCCGTGCAGTTGAAGTTGGCTCAGAACGCGGTCTCCCCACTGAAATTGTGGCGCCGAAAGCCGACGCTATTCAGCGGGTTCCATCCGCGGGAGTTTGAGGGCGTAGACATTGGATCAAACAGTCCAGGGTTTCCATCATGGAGAGCCGACAATTGACGGGCGAGACGCCCACCGCTCCGCTTACCCTAGATCGCCGCCAGCGCCTGATCGAGATCTCCGAGGATATCGTCGACATCTTCAATGCCAACGGAGATACGCACCATGCCATCGGTGATGCCAATTTTGCGGCGGACAACCTCGCCGACGCCAGCATGCGTCATGGTCGCGGGATGCGAGATCAGAGTTTCAACGCCGCCCAAAGACTCGGCCAGGCAACAGACGCGCACCTGGCGCAGCATTTTGTTAGCGTTCTCGAGCGATCCCGTTTCAAAGGCAATCATCGATCCGAAGCCCGACATCTGGCGTTTCGCCAGTTCGTACTGCGGATGATCGGGCAATCCTGGGTAAAACACTTTCTGCACTTTCTTGTGCTTCGAAAGAAAGTCAGCGACTTTGCGGCCGCTGCGATCATGCTGTTCCATGCGAACGGCCAGAGTCTTGACACCGCGCAGAAGCAGCCAGCATTCGAATGGCGACAAAATAGCTCCGGCGCACTTTTGAATGAACGCGAGCTTTTCCGCCTGCTCGGGTTTAGTGCAGACCACAACGCCTCCCAAACCGTCGCTGTGTCCGTTGAGAAATTTCGTGGTCGAGTGAACAACCATGTCGGCGCCGAATTCGATCGGACGCTGGAAATACGGCGACATGAAAGTATTGTCAACAACCACCTCAACCCCGTGCCGATGGCTGAGTTCAGCCGCGGCTCGAAGGTCGCAAAGTTCCATCAACGGGTTCGTTGGCGTCTCCACGAATAACAGCCGTGTATTTTTCTGGAACGCGCGCTCAACAGTGTCGAGAGCAGATGTATCGACGTAGGTAAATGTGAGGCCAAAATTGGAGAGCACCTGATTGAACAGGCGCGGCGTTCCACCATAAAGATTGTGCCCGGCAACGATATGATCGCCGGCCTTGAGCATCGTAGTAATGGCATTGATCGCCGCCATTCCACTGGCGAAAACTCGCGATGCCGTCCCGCCCTCGAGCGCAGCGAGATTGGTCTCCAACCGGTCGCGGGTCGGATTCGATACGCGCGCGTATTCGTACCCTTTATTCTTGCCAATCTCCTCCTGCGCGTAAGTCGACGTCGGATAAATGGGAACCCCGACCGCGCCGGTCAGGGGATCGGGTTCTTGCCCAACGTGGATGGCGCGGGTAGCAAAGCCCGACGGTTTAGGGGTCAAAGGGTTCTCCTGGGTCAGATCTTCAGCCTTCATCTCTGATGCTGCTGGGTCAATGGACCGGTGACAAGTTGAGCGGGCCGAAGCTAGATTCCGCCTTCAAAAATCTTCTTCGACAAATATCGCTCGGCGGAATCGGGGATCAAAGTAACAACCCGCTTCCCTTCCCCAAGGCGCTTGGCGATCTCGATCGCCGCGTAAACATTGGCCCCGGCGCTAGACCCTCCAAGCACGCCTTCGCGCGCCGCCAATTCTTTAACCATGCCGAAGGCTTGATCATCGGTCACCATCATCACTTCGTCGCAAACGGAAGCGTCGAAATTTCCGGGAATAAAAGTGTTACCAATGCCTTCCACTTTATGAGGACCCGGCTTGCCTCCGCCCAGAACCGAGCCTTGCGTTTCCACCGCCACAGTATGAACTTTCGCAAATCGCTCCTTCAGAAAACGAGCGACTCCAGTGAACGTTCCCGCCGTGCCACAGCCAACCGTAATGGCATCGACGCGTCCATCCATCTGCTCAAAAATCTCGCGGGCCGTAGTCTCGTAGTGATAATCGGTGTTGGCGGGGTTGTCGAACTGCGTAGCCATGAATGCCGTGGGATTGGAGGCCAGCAGATCCTTTGCCCGCTGGATGGCTCCTTGCATGCCTTCGGCCTCCGGAGTGCGAGTCACCTCCGCGCCGAGCGCCCGCATAATAATGACCTTTTCTTCCGAAAATTTCTCCGGGACGAACAGCCGGACTTTATAGCCGCGGCCCACCCCGATCAACGCCAAGCCGATCCCGGTATTTCCGGCAGTCGCTTCAATGACGGTGCCGCCGTGCTTCAGCTTGCCTTCACGCTCCGCACGCTCAATCAAGCCAATCGCAGCGCGATCCTTCACGCTTCCGCCAGGATTTAGGTATTCGAGCTTGGCGAAAATATCGGCTGACCCCGGAGGAGCCAGCTTCTTCATTTGCAGCATCGGGGTTTCGCCGACGAGCTTCGATATATCGTCGCTGACCCGCAGGCGGGAGTTTGCAGTAATTAGAGGCACACTACAGAGTAAGGAACGGAAAGGGGAAGCGTCAATGCGGACGCCTTGAATTCTGCAAATTGGTAACTTGGCAATCGAACGCCGAAGTCACTCCATCAGAAGATCACGAATTTCCCGCCTCGTTCTACTGCGCCCCTGAGGCAGTCTCGGAGCCTGCGTAATAACCACTCTTGGTCCGAACAACGAGTTTGCCATAGCCGTGCGAATGAGCGTCCACTTTCACCTGCCGATAGCCGCCCTGGGTCTTCGGTGTCGTCGGCTTATATCCAATGGTATATTGCGTTCGAATGTCGTGCGCCACGGTCCGGCTGATGGCATCTACGTCGTCCGTTGTCTGGGGAAAGAAAGCGATACCGCCAGTCCTCTCGGACATAATCTGGAGCGCTCGTTTCGCGTGCTTTGGGTGTTCTTCTTTCTCCAGGATCCCGATGGTATAAACGGTCGGTCCGCCGTCGGCTTGCAGACGCCGCACCGCCTGCTCCAGAGTTTCAGCGCTCTCGTTATCTTCTCCGTCGGTAACCACAAGAATGACCTTCTTTTCGAGCTTCGCATCCTTTTTCAAGTGCTCGGCGGAGGCCACAACCGCATCGTAGAGCGCGGTACCACCGCGAGCCTCGATTTTCTCCAGCCCCTCTCTCAGCTTATTAATGTTAGAAGTGAAATCCTGGTCAAGGTAATATTCGTCGTTGAAGTTAACGATGAAGACTTCATCATTGGGATTCGACGAACGCACCAGATTCAGCGCCGCCGCATTCACCTTTTGACGCTTCTCGCGCATAGACCCGGAATTATCGACCACGATCCCCATGGCAACGGGGATGTCTTCGCGGCGAAAGGAAGTGATGGTCTGCGGATGGCCATCCTCATAGACCGTGAAATCGCCTTTATCGAGGCTCGTGACGATGTGTTGCTTGTCATCGATGACGGTGGCATGTAATACCACTTCCTCGACCTGCTTGCGGAAGACGAAGACGCCGCTGTCGTCAGATTGCCCGCTCTGGGCAGGCAGCGAAGTTGCGGATTGTCCCGTGGAAGCTGACGATTCTGTTGTAGTCGGGGGGGTAGGTTGGGAGCCGGTCGATACAGTCGCTGTAGAACTCGCCGCCGGCCCCGAAACCGATTGACTGGCTTGAGCAGTAGCGAGCAACAAGAAGGTCGCTGCGACGAGGAGAATCAACAGACGCGCATTATTCCGTCGGCGCATAGTAACCCGTCTTGGCGTAAACCCGGAGCGGCGGTAATCCTTTTGGGGGTAAGAGTTTCACCTTTATCTTACGCCATTTCCCATCGTGCACCGGGTTCTTTGGACGGTAACCGATAACATATTGGTTGCGCAACTCGATACCAATTTTCGTGGAGACGTCCGCCAAATCGTTCGGGTTATCAATGGTAAACGCCCGGCCACCGGTCAGTTCGGTCACGTCACTGAGCAGGGCGGGGCCGAGCCGCTCTTCTTCTGTCGGAAAATAGTGATCGTAGATGCCGATGGCGTAAATAAGAATGTCGGCCTCTTTGACCATCGACCGGATCTCGCCCTCGGTATAGCGGCTATGATTGTCGCCGCCATCGGAGATAATCAGCAGGGCCTTCTTCGGATACTTTGCCTCGCGCATTTTGCTGACGCCCAGGTAAATCGCATCGAGCAGCGCCGTCCGGCCGCGCGGAACCGTATACAGCAGCCGGCCCTGAATGTCATCCACCGAACTGGTGAAATCGGAGATCTCCTCCGGTCGATCGGCGAACGTTATCATGAAGAATTCGTCCTGCGGGTTGGCGGTCTTGAAGAATTCGATGACTGCCTCGCGAGCGCGCTCGATCTTGCTCCCCATGCTGCCGCTCATATCAAAGATCACACCAATCGAAACGGGAGCGTCCTCGCTGGAAAAAGTCTTGATCTCCTGCTGATCCTTGCCTTCGAACAGATTGAAGTTGTCGCGGTCGAGTCCTGTGACCAGGCGATTCAAAGGATCGGTGATCGTAACCGGCACCAGGACCAGGTTCACATCTACTTTATAGGGCTTGGTGTGGGTCTTTAATGCCGGATCGACGTCGGGATCTTTGGGAGCCGCTGGCTTCGTGCGCGGCTGGATGTGAACATCTTCCGTGGAATTCTGGGCGAGAGCCGGGAGGGCGCCGCACACAGCAACAATCAGAAATACAGCCAGGAAGCGAGCCGGGAGTTGTTTGCCGTACAACATAGGCCCCACTAAATCAGCACGGTGAAGGGAGGCGACCCGCGTCTAGCAAGGGTCAACAATCTCTACAATCGGGCATGGTAGCACAGTCCTGAGGAAGTGTTGTCACTTTTTCGTAACCCGAACCTTGGATTCCTGAAATCGTCCGAAGGTAGCTTCTGACGCTGCACATTTTTCTTCTTTTTTCTTCTTTTTTCTTCTTTCGCGCTCTGGGCCCGTCTCTAGATCATGCCTGCTACAATTCTGGCTTTCCATATATGGCAATTATTTACCCATTTCAAGCCTGGCGCTACGACTGCGAGCGCGTGCGGTTGCAGCAGGTTGTGACCCAGCCCTACGACAAAATTACCCCCGCAATGCAGGAGGGCTACTACCAGGCTAGCCCCTATAATCTGGTGCGGATCATTCTGGGAAAGCGCCTCCCTGGGGATACCGCGTCCGAAAATGTTTATACCCGTGCGACCAGGTCCTTCGAGGACTGGCGGGAGACCGGCGTTTTGCGACGAGACGCGAATCCTTCGATCTACCGCTATTCCCAAACCTTCATCGTTCCAGAAAGCGTTCAGGCAGGTCAGACGCGTGCCGAGCGGCGTGGCTTCATCGCTCTCAGCCGGATCGAGGAATATTCCGCCCAAGTGATTTTCCGGCACGAGCAAACCCTGTCCAAGCCGAAAGCCGACCGGCTGGACCTGCTGCGGGCAACTCGAGCCCACTTTGGGCAAATCTTCGTGCTCTACAGTGGAGCTGGCAAAGTCGATGCCCTGCAGGATTCGGCGGCTACATCAGAAATCACCCCCGAGATCGAAGTCACCGACGAATACGGTGTCATCCACCGTGTATGGAAGATCTCCGATGCCTCGATTATCACCGCCGTGCAGGAGCAGATGCGGGACAAGAAATTGATCATTGCCGATGGCCATCATCGCTACGAGACCGCCCTGACCTATCGCAACGAGCGTCGAGCCGCGGCCGAGACGGGATCGGGACTTCCCGCTCCTTACGACAAAGTAATGATGACCTTCATCGACATGGATCGTCCCGGCTTGACGATTCTGCCCACCCACCGCCTCGTCTTTGGCCTGCCCTCATTTTCCGCGGCACAATTTCAGGCGGATGCCCGTCAGTTCTTCAACGTTGAAGAGGTCGACGCTGGAATCGACGCGGCGCGCGCCACCGGCATTCTGGCGCAGGCCGGACACGCCGGAACTGCCCTGCTGGCGGTCACCGCCGACGCCGCCTTTCTACTGCACTCGCCGAAAGCCATCGGCTCAAGATTGTTCGGAGATCTCTCTCTACGCCAACAGGCACTCGACGTTTTGCAATTGCACAAGTGTTTACTGGAAGGCGTTCTGCATATCTCGGAGGAAGCGATTCGGAATCAGGAAAACGTCTCCTATTGCCGGGAAGCAACCGAAGCGTTACAGCAGGTGCGAGGTGGAAAGGCCCAGGCGGCGTTCCTGATGAATCCTGTGCGCATGCAGCAGGTTCGAGATATAGCCTTTGCCGGCGAAGTGCTGCCCCAAAAATCCACCGACTTCTATCCCAAGTTACTGAGTGGTCTCACGATCTATGCGCTGGAGTAACAAAATTTGCGAACTGCTGCTCTCCCTGCCTGGTTCTCAGCTCTCAGGAACCCGCTTTTTCCCGAGAGCTGAGAACGGAAACTGAGAACTAGGTTTAACAGAAGTGCCCTCCACCACGACGAACCGCGCTTTGACGAGCCCGATCACAACCAGAGTCTTGGTCGTCCTGCTGACTAGCGTGGCCCTGCTGTCCGCTGCAAACTCTGCGGACGAAAAACACATTTCCGTCTATTCTCCCGTCGCGATCTACAGCCTTCCCGTTCTCGAGCGTGCCGGCCATGAGTATGTCGGTCTGCTGGAACTTCTGGAACCCCTCGGCCGCGTTAGCAGCGAATCCGACGGCAGGCGCCTGCGACTTCGTTACAACGCCCTGGAGGCGGAGTTCGCCGCAGGCAAGACGAAGGCCAAAATCCACGGCCGCGATTTTGCTTTCACCGTTCCGTTTCTCATCGAGAACTCCCGCGGATTGGTTCCACTCAGTTCGCTCGGCGCGTTACTGCCGCGCTTCCTGGGAACAGCGGTTAACTTCCGGGAAAGTGCACGCCGTTTATTCATTGGCGATGTCGGAGTACAAATCAGCTTCCAGCTGGATGCAGGCACTCCGCCGCACCTGTCCCTGAACTTTAGCGCTCCCGTGAATCCGACGATCTCCACCGAACCGGGTAAGCTGCGAATGATCTTCAAACGTGATCCCGTCGTCTCCCCCGGCAGTCAGTCAATTTCGTTTGCCAGCAAGGTCATCACCCAAGCCAGCTACTCCGAGGACAACGGTGACGCTGAACTGGATGTAATCGCGAACGAGCCGCTGATGGCAAACTTCAGCAACAATCGCAAAAGCATCATTGTTTCAGCAGTCGAACCGGGAGTGGTCGCGAATGGAGCACAAAGTACGGCATCGCAGAATCCCGCTGCACAAAATCCGGGTGCACAAAACTCTGGACCGCAAAGTCCCGGCACTCCAGCCCAACCTGCATCAACGCCGACCACAAACGCCGCCATAGCCGTCCATCGTCCTCTCGCGGTCATTGATCCCGCGCACGGCGGCGACGAACGCGGTGCGGCATTGACGAATACGCTGGCCGAAAAAGACGTGACCCTCGGCTTTGCGCGCCTCCTGCGTCACGAGTTGGAGCTACGCGGGTTCTCGGTCATCTTGTTGCGCGATGGCGATATCACTTTGACTCTGGATCAGCGGGCCGCCGCCGCCAATGTGGCGCGCGCCGGAATCTACATAAGCCTGCACGCTGATTCTCTAGGCAGGGGCGCGCGAGTTTACACTTCTCTGTTGCCGGTAGAAGGCACCAGCAATGGAGCGTTTCACGCCTGGAATTCCGCACAAGCCTCAGCTTTGCCCGTCAGCAAGATCGTGTCGTCCGCCATCGTTGCCGCGATCCGAAAGCAGGAATTTTCCGTGCAAGCGTTTCCCGCCTCGCTCCGGCCGTTGAACAATGTCTTCATGCCCGCCGTGGCGGTAGAACTGGCGCCCGGTCCGAACGGGATCGCCGACTTGACCTCAGCCAACTATCAACAGCGCGTCGCCGCGGCCATTGCCGATGGTGTCAGCTCAGTCCGCGATCGTCTGGGCGTGCAACCATGATTGCTATAGGAATAAGGTCACAAGCATGATCCCGCGTCATCTCTTGATCGGTGTGGCCGCCCTGCTACTGCTGGTAGTTTCGATGGGAATCTATCTTCGCCACATGCGGCGCGAAGCGAAGAAATTGGAGCTGCCCGCCGCCAGCCTGTCAGCGGTAGCGCCGCCGGCCTCCGGCCCAACCGAGACGGTCGCGCTTTACGTAGCCGATGACGCCGCCGGCGCGCTCCGAGCGCACTCAGCGCAAATCCCTCTGCCCGGAGGACGCCAGCAACGAGCCGAAGAATTATTGCGCGCGCTGCTCCGCATCTACCAGCAACCCGGCGCGGCGCATCCTCTGTCGCCAGACGCCGACATTCGCAGCATCTATCTGATCGATCCCGGAGCAGCCGTAATCGACCTGAACGCCGCCTTCACCGACCAGCACCGCTCCGGCATTCTAAGCGAACAACTCACCGTAAACTCGCTGGTCGAGACGCTAGCCGTCAACGTTCCGGGCATTCAGCGAGTCAACATCCTGGTCGAAGGCAAAGTACGAGACACCCTGGCCGGCCACGCCGACTTGAGCGATTCATTCGATGTCTTGCCCCTTGAGCAGGCGCGCAATCAGTAGGGATGGACCCCAGGGAGCAGGGCTTTGAAGCGCGAATGCCTGTCGCGCCAACCGATCCCTTAGAATCGGTATGAATTCCACCTCTATTTAAGGCACCAACATGGAAATGATTCAAGGGCTCTGTTGCTTGCTGTGGCCGGTCACCCTTGCCTTCTTAGAGCGTGCCCCCCGAGGAGTCCGCGCGCTCGTTGGCACATGGCGACTGCTGGAGCTTGCCGATCTAGATAAGGACGGCAGGTGGCAGCGCCGGTTCGGTGAACATCCGCGGGGATACTTCGTTTACGATGCCACCGGGC
>Ga0209530_1000508_pt1 | contig 26954 bp, 25 predicted proteins | sample BlaSpr_A8_Ref_O1_FD_187987 | JGI IMG/M metagenome (GOLD analysis project Ga0209530, IMG submission 187987) | Forest soil microbial communities from Thunder Bay, Ontario, Canada - Black Spruce, Ontario site 2_A8_Ref_O1 (SPAdes) (version 2) | ecosystem: Environmental > Terrestrial > Soil > Boreal...
GGCGCAGAACACGTGGAACGCGAGATTCGCGCGCTGCAATCGCTGGCCATGCGCAGCGATGGCTGGACGCCGCCAATTGTGAAGGCCATTGCCAGTCAAGGAGCTGGAATTGAGGAATTGGCAGGCGCTGTGGCTGGATATGAAACCCATCTGAAGAAAGCGAATCTGGCACTGCGTAAAAGCGTCGAGAACTGGGAGCAACGATTGATCGAGATGTTGCGCGACACTCTGCTGGAAAAAGCTCGCGAGCATATCGCCGATGGCGGTCTGGCGCGATATGCGGCGGAGGTTGTCGAGCACAAGCGCGACCCTTATACCCTGGTGGAGGAAATCGCCGCCAACATGACAAAGAGCTGAAGGCCATGCTTCTTCTCGCCATCGATACGTCGGGCAAGCACGGCAGCATCGCGCTGACCCGCGTTGATGATTCGCCTGCCGCACCGCACCTAGCCGGCGGCTGCGATATTGAAATTGAACTGATCGAAATGATGCCTCTGGCGGGCGGTACTTTTTCCGCGCTGCTTGTCCCACAAATCGCCGACTTACTTTCACATCACGGATTCACGAAGCACGACATTGGAGCCTTTGCGGTAGCTTCCGGCCCTGGCTCGTTCACCGGCCTGCGAATTGGCCTTGCTGCGGTAAAAGCTTTGGCCGAGGTTCTGCACAAGCCCATCGTGGCGGTTTCTTTGTTGCAGGTTTGTGCATTTAGTAGTGGCATTAAGGGCAAGATCATGGCCGCTTTGGATGCAGGCCGGGGCGATGTCTACGCTGGTGAGTATGCAGATGCCTTCAACATTCAAGGACCCTCGACCGAGCACATGTTGAGCCGAGCAGAATTTCTTGAGCATGCAACAGGATGGACAGTTGTCAGTCCCGATCCTTCTCTTATCGAAGCCGCCACAGCCGCGGGATTGATTCTCTTTCCCTTGCCGCCGATTTCCGCCGCAGCGGTTGCTCGTGTGGGCGGGCGTAAGCTACGCAATGGCGAGACGGTCGAGCCCGAGCAGTTGGAAGCAAACTACATCCGCCGCACCGATGCGGAAATGCTCGAAAGAAGAATCAGGTCCTAGTTTGTCTGTCCTCGGCGTGCACATTCGGAGAGCGAGTCTTGTTGATATTCCAGCGATGACCGAGCTCGCTAAATTGAATCCCTACGCAGCGCAGTGGTCACAAGCGCAATACGAACGTCTGTGGGATCGGACCGAATCTGCCGAAAATCATGGCGACTGTTTTTCCGAGCATTTTGTGCTTGTGGCTGAGCACAGCGCCGAAGGCGGAGCGCCGCTGCCAATCGGCTTTCTAGTGGCGCACAGGGTCGATCGAGAATGGGAACTGCAGAACATTGTCGTATCGAAGGCGCTGCACCGGCAGGGAATAGGCGCTTATTTACTGTCAGAATTCGTCGCTCAAGCACGCCGCGAAAAGGGCAACGAAGCGTTTCTGGAAGTCCGCGAGTCGAACTCCAGTGCCCGAGCGTTCTATCGAAACGCCGGCTTCCAGGAATCCGGCATGAGGAAAAATTATTACAGCCAGCCCAATGAAAATGCGGTCTTATACCGTCTGCCGCTCTGAGTCTCATTACGAGATTTGCACCAAGAATATGGCATTGAACCGAATATTGGGCTGTGGTAGGTTTAGCAAAACCCCTATTGGAGGTCTGCTGAATGCTGACTTCGAATGACTCGCTCTTGACCAACCACGATGAATTTCGCAAACTGGCTCAGGAGCATATGCAGTATTCCACCCGTCTTGATTCACTCACTCAGAAGCGTTACCTCAGCGAAGATGAAAAGCTTGAGGAAGTTCGATTGAAGAAATTGAAGCTGCGGCTCAAAGACCAGATGCAATCGATTGAGCGGCAATATCGGCAACAGTACGGCACGCACGTAGCGTAAGATTCACGTCACCGCATTCGCGGTTCAGGTTATCAAGCTATTTTTGTATCCGCTGAAAGGCGCTCAACAGCGCCTTTCTTTATTTGCACTTAGCCTGATTGTCTAGCTTCGATCGTCGGGCATTGTTCCTCGTCCCTGCTCTATAATTATTCCTTCACTTCCCATGGTTCGCGACGGATACTTTTACGGGATGGGACTCATCGCTGCGGCGATGCTCGTCGACTGGTTCACCAAACCGGCGTGGGCGGTTTTGCCATTACTTCTCGCGCTGTTTTTTCTTTGGTTCTTCCGCGATCCTAAGCGGGCCATTCCAGATTCACCCGGAGCCGTGGTTTCTCCGGCAGACGGCAAAATTACGGATGTCTCGTGGGTGATGGAGGGCGGGGAGAAACGAGTCCGCATCAGCATCTTTTTAAGCGTCTTTGATGTCCACGTGAACCGGGCTCCCATCGCGGGAGTGATTCGTGAGGTTCGCTACCAGCGGGGCAAGTTTCTGAATGCGATGAATGAAGCTTCTGCGGAACTGAATGAGCAGAACATCGTTCGCATGGAAGGCGATGGCCAGACAGTCATCTTTAAGCAGATCGCTGGATTGCTGGCGCGGCGAATCGTTTTTCATCCGAAGGTGGGCGATCAATTGGAGCGCGGTCAGCGAGTGGGGCTGATTAAATTCGGTTCCCGCACCGATATCCTGCTGAACTCGAATGCAAAATTGCAGATAAAAGTCGGCGACCGGGTTCGCGGCGGGGCCAGCGTTCTGGCTTATCTCCAACCTCAAGCCGAACTGGTAAATGCAGGCAGTTCCCCTGCCCGGCGTGCCGGGGATGAAGGGATGGGCTAATGGATCTCCCCGTTCCCAGCCGCGAGATCTCAAGCCAACGCGAGCGGCCGCGGCGCCGCATGAGCAAGGGCATGTACATCCTGCCATCGCTCTTTACCACTGCAAATATGGCAGCGGGTTTTTACGCCATTCTGGAAGTCGTTCACGCCAGCGCAGCAACTTTCTGGCATCTGGATAACGCTGCCAAAGCGATCGGGTTCGCTGTCTTGTTCGACGGTCTCGATGGCCGCGTGGCCCGCATGACGGGAACCAGCAGCGACTTCGGCAAGGAATTCGATTCGCTGGCCGACGTGATTACGTTTGGCGTGGCGCCGGCGATGCTGGCTTGGACCTGGGGATTCCACTTGATGGAGCCGGTAGCGCTCACCGATTGGAATATTAAACTCACCCAGCTTGGAGCGATTGCAAGTTTTCTTTTCTTAATGGCTGGCGCGAGCCGCTTGGCGAGATTCAACATCACCACGAACCCTGTGCCTTCGAATCCGGGGCGGCCGGGGAAGAAATATTTCGTCGGCATGCCAATCCCCGCCGGTGCTGGAGTGATCGCGGCTGTGGTTCACTTCCAATCAGGCGCGCCGCTCGATTCCTGGTATACAGCGATCACTTGGCTCGCGATGGTTGCCGCCGTGGGATATCTGATGGTCAGTACCTGGCGCTTCTATAGCTTCAAAGACATCGACTTTTCCTCCCGCCGTCCTTTTCGCTTGATCATTCTGTTTGGCGCTTTATTCGCCGGCATCTGGTTTTTTTCCAAGCCCGTGCTTTTTGCGGTAGCGCTGTTATATACGTTCTCCGGCGTATTCTGGCGTTTGCAGTGGATCTTCCGCCGCCGCAGCCAGCGGCCGCCTCCACCCGCCTATAAGGAGATATCACAGACTTCATGAGCAGCCCGTCAAAAACTGCAGTTCAAGTTCCGTCCTCCAACCGAGGACAGCTTTATCGCGCCGCCATTGTGGGCGCGGGCACGTTGAAGGGAAAAGAAGTTGCCGAGATGCTGAATGAGCGCAACTTTCCCGCAGTGGATGTGCGTTTGCTGGATGATGACGAATCCATTGGACAGCTTGAGGCGACGGGCGACGAGATTAATTTTATTCAGAGCGTGCGCGCCGAGCAGTTCACGAACGTGGACTTTACTTTCTTTGCCGCCGATGCGGAATGCACGCGGCAGAACTGGAAGCGGGCCCGTGACGCCGGCAGCGCCATCATCGATCTTTCCGGCGCCCTGGACGAGGAGCCTGGGGCTACGGTTCGCTCGCTTTGGGTGGAACGCGAGCGCGGCCAGATCTGGCAGCCCGATCTTCAACCCGCACCCTGTATTGTGGCGCATCCTGCGGCCGTGACGCTGGCTTTGCTGTTGTTGCGTGCGCGAAAAGCAGGCGCAATTCGCAGCGCCGTGGCCACGGTTTTCCAGCCAGCTTCCGAACAAGGTCAAAAAGGAATGGACGAACTGCATCAGCAGACCGTCAACTTGTTATCGTTCCAGACTCTGCCCAAAGATGTTTTTGATACACAAGTGGCGTTCAACATGGTCGCGCGTTACGGATCGAATTCGAAGCTGTCGCTCGATTCCTTGGAGTCGCGGGTGCGGCGGCACTACCAGAAAATTGCGGGATTGGATGCTCCACAGCCCGCGCTCCTGGTGGTTCAGCCTCCGGTATTTCATGGTCACGGCCTCGCGATATTTCTAGAGATGGCGCAATCCGTCGATCAGGAAGCGCTGTCCGCCGCGCTTGCGGGAGATCACGTGACCGTGGCGGGTTCGGAAGACGAGAGCCAGCCTAGCAATGTGAACACGGCGGGGCAGGCAAACATTTTGGTATCGCTGAAGGCGGAAGCTTCGCGGCCGAACGGGATATGGCTCTGGGCGGCAATCGATAACCTGCGTGTCGCCGCCGTCACCGCCGTTGAATGCGCCGAGAGCATGACTGCGACCCGGCCCGTGGGAAAAATTCAATGAGGACGCGCCGCGCCGCGTGGCTGGCTCAAGCCTTAGTCCTTGCCGCCACGCTCGTAACGGCCACCGCCTGCGGATACCACACGGCGGGACATTCGGCTCAGCTTCCGGAAAACATCAAGACCATTGCCGTACCCGCTTTTGAAAACCATACGACTACGTACCATATTGAACAAACTCTCACCGCGAGCGTGGTGCGTGAGTTCACCACGCGCACTCACTATCACCTGCTGAATTCGTCGAGTGAGGCTGCCGACGCCACTCTTCATGGCACCGTTCTGGCCACCTCCACGTCGCCGCTTACGTATAGTGCGACGACTGGGCAAGCGTCCAGCGTTTTGGTGGTGGTGAGCATGAGTGTTTCGCTCACGGACCGAAAGGGTAAAGTGCTGTACGAGAATCCTGCCTATTTTTTTCGCGAGCAGTATGAAGTTTCCCAGGATCTTGCCAGTTTTTTCGAGGAGGATTCGCCCGCGTACCAACGGCTCTCGCAGGATTTTGCCCGCACCTTGGTCTCTAACATTCTGGAGGGCTACTAGATGCTAGAGTTGGCAGGATCGTGGTTGCGAAGATCGCCGTTGGTCGTTAGCCGTTGGTTGTTCGCGAAGATCCGGTTGTTTTCCGGCCAACGACCAGCGACCAGCGGCCATCGACCCCATATATCGGAAAACCTTTGAATGCGAGCTTTCGCCCAAGCCGACCGTTTCGTCAGCGAGATTACTTCCCGCAAATTGCGCCCGGCCTACGTGTTCGTGGGTGACGAAGCTTTTTTCCGTAAGCGCTTTCGGGATGCCATTCTGGAACACCTGGTCCCCGTCGATCTTCGCGATTTCAGCCTGTTCGAGTTCGATTTTGCGGAAAACGATCTCGCCGAAGTTCTCGACCGTGCCCGCACCCCTTCGCTCATGGCCCCATTCCAGGTATTTTTCGTGCGCGGGGTGAAAAATCTGTTTGGCCGCGGATCGAATGATGAGAAGCTCGCCGCCATCGAAGAGTACTGCAAGAACCCCAACCCCGATGCGCTGATCGTTTTCGTTGCCGACCACATCAGCATCCCGGCCGACGTCCGCCGAATGGAAATGCAGGATAAAGAGCGCTACCAGCGGATCCGCGAGACTATGGGCCAGTACTGCGGCATTGTGGAGCTGGCGCGCGTGGAAGAAGGCGAAGCGGTTCGCTGGATCTCCGAGTACTGTGCCAGCCGCCCGGTGCCAGTCAAGATCGAGCCCGATGGCGCGCGCGAACTGGTCGATGCCCTGGGCGGCGACATGATGATGATCTCGAACGAACTGGAAAAGCTCATGCTCTATGTCGGCGCCCGTAACCGAATCACGCTGGGCGATGTGGAGACCATGGTGCTGGCGGCCAAGCAGCGCTCGTTGTATGAGTTGACAGATGCCATCTCCTCGAAGGATCGGGTGCGGGCGCTGGAAGTTCTGGATGCGATGCTTTTATCCGGGGATGGCGAAGAGGCGGCCATCGGTCACATCTACATGCTGGCGAAAACATTTCGGCAGATGCTGGTAATTCTCGAACGCAACGTGCGCGACCAGCGCATGCTTTGGGCCGCGTTGTGGCAAGGTTTCCGCGTTCCTCCATTCGCCGCCGATGACATCATCAAGCAAGCCCGCCGCTTTAAATCCCGCCGCGACCTGACGCGTGCGATTCGCCTGGTGGCGAAGGCCGACCTGGCATTGCGCTCCAATCCCGTCAGCAAGCGCATGGTGCTGGAACGTCTGATCATGGATTTGACTGCCGAGCCAAAGTTGGAAGCGACGGGGTGGATGCAGGAACAATTGCCGGTCTAGAGGCTTGATCCGGATCAAGTTTTTCCAGATCGATCTAGCTAAATTATAGTGACTAAAGCAGTTATGTGCTCGGATCTCGACGCGATCCGGCTAAAATCCTGTATTCAAATGACTTGCCGGCAAAATCCTGACTCTAAATGTTTTAGCTCGGCAGCAAGTGGAATTGGAAGCTGTAAGTCCTTTTGAATCAGCGTTGACTTGGTGAGAGTCCAGATAAAGTATTGAACTGCAAGGACTTCATCCCAGGAGGACCAAGAAAATCGCTGCACCTCGCAAAACCGTTGACCACGAAGGTACACAAAGGAACGTTCTTCCAACCAAATTTTCAAAGAATTTAAGAATTCCGCAGGCCTAAGCCGGAGCGATAGTTCCTGACAGTTTAGCCTTCGCGACAACTCAAAGATGTGACGAGTGACCATCGAATGGCTGTGGAGATCTGGCGGGAGCGTGGTTGAAAATGACCTGGAAGCATCCAATTGAACTCCCGTGGGTCGTCTTCGCCCTCTACTGGTTGATCAGCGCCTTTAAGACGAAGCGAACCACGAAAAGGGAGTCCTTTGCGGCACGGTATGGGATCGTATTTCTGGAGGCGCTCGGCTTCTATCTGGTTCTCGCGGATGACGCCGGGCTAGGCGTTCTAAACCACAAAATTGTTGCCGTCCCTTACGCGGTTGGCATCGCGGGAGTAGTGGTAGCCTGGATAGGAATCCTGCTGGCGATTTGGGCGCGTTGGCATCTGGGCAAGTATTGGAGCGGGCGCATTACGCTCAAAGAAGATCACAAGCTGATTCGCACCGGGCCTTACACGTGGCTCCGCCATCCGATCTATACGGGACTGGAACTTGCCGTCATCGGCACCACCATCGCTATCGACCGATGGCGGTGCGTGGCGGGCCTCTGCGTCATCATGGTGGGTTTTTGGATTAAAGCGAAAAGAGAAGAGGCTCTACTAGCCGGGCAATTTGGAGCCGATTTCCAGGAGCATCTCCGTTACACGGGATTTTTGCTTCCTCGCCTGCGGGCCAAAGACCAAAAGCCTACTTCATCGCAGTAACGCGCGCGCCCAGCCGGGACTTATACCGGGCAGCAGTATTGGCGTGCAGCGTGCCCTTCTGGATGGCTTTGTCGAGCGCGGAAACGGTCTCGCGATAAGTCTTCTCGGCGGCGGTTTTGTCGCCCTTCTCAATGGTCTCGCGCAGGCCACGCAGCGTGGTGCGCAGGCGGGAGGCGTTGGCGCGGTTGGTGGCGGTGCGCTTCGTAGTCTGACGGGCGCGCTTAAGCGCCGAAAAATGATTTGCCATCTGGTCTGAACCCTTTGTATTTACCGCAGAATATTCCGGTGAGAACCGAATAGAAGATTCTACGGTACTAACTCCCGAAGGGTCAACCGCTTGTCTTGTCCTTGCGGGATTATGCTTCGACAAACCCACGCGCGTTTCGCCTCTGGCCGGGGCTATACTGTGTGAGAGGGGCAGTTAAAATGAGAAGCGATTGGATGAAAAAGTTGGGTCTAGCGCGCGCTTGGTTGATGGGAGCGGCCGTTGTTGTCGTAGCCGCCGCCTACTTGCTGCGGCGCTAAACGCGGTAGTGAAAAGGCGGGCCTTTCCTATCCATTACCTCGCCATTGACTCCCATCGCGGCTCGGGGTAGGCTTTAAGCCAATGGTAGTGACTTGCCCCGTGGGCATGACCATCCCGCAGCATCCGTCTCCGCGCATAATCCTGTTTTTGTCCGCAAGCGGGCTAACGTGTGCTCATTGGCCTATATCTTCTCTAAGTCCCCCACGTGGCTTATACAGCTTTATTTCGCAAGTCTTCACCAAAGAGACTGAATGAAGAAAAGTATCGGTATTAGTCCTAACATCGAGACTCTATTTGGCACGCGGGATGAAAACGTACGCGTGCTGGAGGATGGCCTGAATGTGACCATCGACCTGCGCGCCAACGCCGTGGAATTAGAAGGCGCCGCGCGCGACGTGGCCCGCGCGGAACAAGTATTTGCCGACTATGAAGGACTGCGGCGTTCGGGATATACCTTCAACAACGGCGACTTGAATAGCATGTTGCGCGTATTGGTGGCCGATCCCACAGCAACTTTGCGGGGGCTGGCCGACGCCGGCCGCCAGCGTTCGCTGGGTCGCCGCATGGTCCAACCGAAGAGCGTGAACCAGCGCCGCTATGTTGAGGCCATCGAGAAGCACGACATGGTCTTCGGCATTGGTCCGGCTGGAACCGGTAAGACATATCTCGCGGTGGCCATGGCAATTTCCGCCCTGCTGGCCAAACGCGTGAATCGAATTATTTTGGCGCGTCCGGCGGTGGAGGCGGGCGAGCGACTCGGCTTTCTACCCGGTACGCTGCAAGACAAGATCGATCCGTATCTTCGTCCCTTGTACGACGCGCTCTACGACATGCTTGATCCGGAGAAGGTGGATCGCTATCTGGAAAAGAACGTCATTGAGATTGCGCCCATCGCATTCATGCGCGGACGCACCCTGAACGATTCTTTCGTGATCCTCGACGAGGCGCAGAACACGACGTCGGAGCAGATGAAGATGTTCGTCACCCGCCTGGGGTTCAACTCAAAGGCGGTGATCACCGGAGATGTGACCCAGATCGACTTGCCGAATGCGCGCCGCAGCGGATTGCTGGAAGCCATCGACATCCTGAAGCGAGTGGAGGGTCTGACCTTCGTTCACTTCGATGAATCCGATGTGGTGCGGCATCATCTAGTGCAGCGGATCATTCGTGCCTACGATGAACATCGCACCCAGGTCGCCGAGCAACAGATGCTGTTGCTTTCCGGTGGAAAGAGCGGCGAAGCTGGAGTGAGAGGCACGAGCCTGGCGGATGAAGAGGATGGTCCGAGGAAGATTTCTGGGCATTAGCTTAGCCTAAATTAGCTTACTAAATTAGCTGAACCCAGCGAAAAAGTAGTTACCTCTAGAAACAAGTTGGTTATTGCCAGAAAAAAGATCGCAGGTTTGAGTACGGCATCGCTCGAACGTTTTGTGTTGCGAGCGAGGCGAGCGGTTCGCCTGCGCGGTACGGTAAATGTGGTGGTGACGGGCAGTCGCGAGTTGCGCGCGCTGAACCGCCGATTCCGTGGAAAAGACAAGCCCACGGACGTGTTGTCATTCCCGTCTTCCATGAAGGTTGATTCCGAAAAAAAGCTGGCAGGCGAACTCGCTATTTCGCTGGACATCGGCAAAATTAATGCCAGAAAATTAGGGCATCCGGTGGCGGAAGAGATAAAAATTCTGGCGCTGCATGGAATTTTGCATCTGGCGGGCTTCGATCACGAGCATGATAATGGCGAGATGGCCACGGAAGAAATCCGTTTACGGCGGCAGTTGAAGTTAGAGGCTGGACTGATCGAGCGCACACAACTACGACGCGGTCATGCGCGCGGTCAGCCGGCAAAGCGCAACGTGCGCAATCCCCGGTTAGCCGCCGTGGCGCGGAGTAAAAGGTGAACTGGACGGTCGTAGTTTCGCTGATCCCTCTGCTTGGCCTACTGGCCCTGGCCTCCTATGTTGACCGCGTCTACCAGGAGATAGGGAAATTTCTTTCCAGGGAATTTCAGGACAACATCGATGTGTTCGAGCAGAAAGTTGAACCTGCTCTGCATGTGAGCCGTGCGCGTGCCGCGCTCTCCATGGCGGTGCTCAAGCAACTCACCACGGCTACTATCTCGCTTTTGATCGGCTTCGCCATTTTTACCGACCAGTCCTGGACCGGGTATGAAATCCTGCAAGCCGCCATCAGCTTGATCGTGATGGTCATCTTGTTCAACCAGTTTCTGCCCTTTGTATTCTTTTCCCGCACCAATGGAACCTGGCTTATTCGCTGGGTCTGGCTTCTACGGTCTCTAATTTATCTCGTCTTGCCCATCACTATCGTTCTCGGCTTCCTGCAATCGGTGGCGTCATTGACTCGCGAAAACACGCGCGAAGAGCCGGAAACCGCTGCCGAGGCCGTGGACGCGTTGATCGAAGCCGGGCAGGAAGAAGGCATTATTCAGGAGGGGGACCGCGACCTGATTCAATCGGTAGTCGAATTCAGCGGAAAAACGGTGCGGGAAGCGATGAAACCGCGTCCGGAGATGTTCACCGTTCCCATGGAGACGACAGTCGAGCGCTTCATCGAAATGCTGCGAAGCAAGCATTACTCGCGGGTTCCGGTCTATTCAGAAACCATCCACAAGATTAAAGGAATCGTTTACGCACAGGATGTTTTGCAGGTGCCCGATAGCGAAGCCTCGCACCGCACTCTCGAGACGCTCATGCGCCGCGACGTTTATTTTGTTCCGGAAAGCAAGCTGGGCAGCGACCTTCTGCGCGAAATGCAGAAGAACAATATCCGCATGGCAATCGTCGTGGACGAATACGGTGGAGTCGCCGGATTGGTCACCATCGAAGATCTGGTCGAGGAAATCGTCGGTGAAATTCGAGACGAGCACGAAAAAGCGCAAGTGATCCGCGAGAACGATCACTCGTATATCGTCTCCGGGGGGATGGACGTAGATGGTCTTGCCGAACTCTTCGGAACCAAGATCGAGGAAAGGGAATCCGCCACCGTTGCGGGATTGCTGAGTGAGCTTGCCGGACATATCCCTCTCAAAGGCGAAACCGTGGACGACGGTGGTCTGCACTTTGAGGTGTTGGAATCGACCGACCGCAAGGTGGAACGGGTGAGAATCACCGCAGTGCAGCCGCGACAGTTGAAGCTGATATAACAGGTGTCAGGTCCTGGGCGATAGGTGTTAGGCTTCGATCGCGACCTCCGGGATGTTTTTTGGCTAAGACCTGACCCCTGAGACCCGAGACCTGCACTCCTATGCCCTTCCGATCCGGTTTTGTTTGTATTCTCGGCCGCCCCAACGCCGGCAAATCGACATTGTTAAATGCACTGGTCGGCGAAAAACTGGCTATCATTTCGCCTAAACCGCAAACCACGCGCAACCGCATTCAAGGCATAGTCAACATTCCCAAGAGCAAGGGTCGGAGCGGCGCGCAGATCGTATTAATTGACACTCCCGGCGTACACAAGCCGGACAGTTCACTCGGCCGAAAGATGATGGTCGAAGTGCGCGAAGCGCTGGAAGGGTGCGACGTGGTTTTGCTGATCATGGATGCGACCCGCAAACTCGATCAGCGCGATGAGTTCGCCATCCAGATGTTGAAGCATTCCGCGGCTAAAGTTTGCCTCATTCTCAACAAGGTCGATCTGCTGCGCGGAGGCAAGGCGCAGCTTCTGCCGCTGATTGAACAGTACAAGAAGCTCTATCCCTTCCACGAGATCATTCCGATCTCCGCGCTGAAGCGCGACGGACTCGAGATATTGATAAAAATCCTGGTATCCGCTCTACCGGCTGGTCCTCCGCTGTTCCCAGACGACCATGTTACCGACCAACCCGCTCGCTTTATGGCCGGCGAGATTATCCGCGAGCGCGTTCTGCTCGAAACTCAGGAAGAACTTCCCTACGCAACCACTGTGATCGTTGACAGCTTCGAAGAGGGGGCCAAACTGACGCGTATCGCCGCCACGATTTACTGCGAGCGCGAAGGGCAGAAAGGCATTCTGATCGGTAAGAAAGGACAGATGCTGAAACGCATCGGGACCTCGGCACGAATGCAAATGGAGCGCATGCTGGGGACTAAAGTGTTTCTGGAACTGTACGTCAAGGTGGAACCCAATTGGCGAGAGTCGCGCGCCTTCGTGGAAGAACTGGACTGGCGCAGGCAGTTGGAGAATCTTACTCATGGCCAAGTTGAACCGCCGAGATCGTCCAAAATCAAATAGTGGCATAGCCGACACCGGCCTTAGTCAATTGCCCTCTTTGCACTCCGCAGATACAATCAAGGTTCCGTTGAGATCACCGGAAGCAATAACACGCAAGTACACACGAGAACCTAACCATGCCATCGCCGGATGCTTCGGACTTGCCCCTACCAGAAAAAGATTTCGATCCAGATCGATTAACCTTGATTTTGCGCGTAACTCTCGCCGCCGACCGAAAGGCCGTGGACCCGGTGGTGCAAGAGGTCATGGATATCGTGCGTCAAATGCAGGGGGTGGACGGCAAAGAGGATTCGATCGAATTGGCGTTGCAGGAAGCGCTGGCGAATGCCGTGATTCATGGCGCGAAAGAAGACCCGACCCAAATTGTGGAGTGCCTGGTGAGCAACGATGCAGAGCGCGGCATATTGATCGTGGTTCGCGATCCGGGCAAGGGATTCACTCCTGATACCATTCCCGGCTGCACGGTGGGTGAGAACGTCTATTCCAATCACGGGCGCGGAATTTTTCTGATCAATCAACTCATGGACAAGGTCGAGTTCCGAAAAAACGGCACCGAAATCCACATGGTGAAGCGCTAACCTCCGACCTGGCAGACTATTCTTTTGCCACAATGCCAAGGTTTTTCATCTTCCGATAAAGATGGCTGCGTTCCAGTCCCAGCACCTCCGCAGTACGAGTCACGTTGCCATGATTTTCGTCCAGTTTCTTCAAAATGAAGTCACGTTCGTAAGCGTCCCGAGCCTCATGCAGGGTCGAGAATTCGTTGCGGGTTGAGCGGCGATGGCCGTCCCGATAGACCAGCGGCGGCAGATGCTTGCGGTCCAACCGTGACGTCATGGGGTTCATGATCACAATCCGTTCGATCACATTGCGCAACTCGCGCACGTTGCCCGGCCACGAGTAACGCATCAATCCCTCAATCGCATCGTCGGTAATTTCCCGTGGCCGGCGGCCGTAAGTGGCCGCCAGATCTTTCAAGAAATGCCGCGCCAGCGAAGGAATGTCTTCCTTACGGTCGCGTAAAGGAGGCACAAAGAAGGGAATCACGTTGAGACGGTAAAACAAATCCTCGCGAAAATTTCCTACTGAAATTTCTTCTTCAAGATCCTTATTGGTGGACGCGATGACACGTGCATCCACAACAATCGTCGCGTCACTGCCTAGCGGTGCGACCCTCTGCTCCTCCAACGTGCGCAGCACTTTCGACTGAGTTTTCAGGCTCATGTCGCCGACTTCATCGAGAAATAGCGTTCCTCCGCTGGCTTTTTGAAACTTGCCTTCTTTATCCACAGCCGCCCCAGGGAACGATCCCTTATAGTGACCGAACAATTCGCTTTCGATTAAGTCTTCAGGAATTGCCGCACAGTTCACCTCGACGAAGGTTTCGTCCTTTCGCAAACTCTGCGCATGGATGGCGTGCGCAACTAATTCCTTGCCCGTGCCGGATTCGCCATAGATCAGCACGCGACCGTTGGTGGGCGCCATGAGCCCGATCTGTTGCCGCAGCGCCTTCATTGGAATGCTGTTGCCGACGATCACACTCTTGGCGTGCAACTGTTTCTTCAGATCGACATTTTCGTGGCGCAACTTTTTGGATTCGATGGCGTTTTTCAACACGATCAATGTCTTGTCGATCGAGAGGGGTTTCTCCAGAAAGTCGTAAGCGCCGAGTTTGGTGGCGCGCACGGCCGTTTCGATGGTGCCGTGTCCTGAGATCATAACGACTTCCGGGGCATCGTCGAGTTCTCGAATTCTTTCCAGCGTCTCTAGACCGTCGATTCCAGGCAGCCAGATATCCAGCAACACTACCTCAAAAACATGCTCGCGGCGAAGCAGCTTCAGGCATTCTTCGCCGCTTTCCACCGTGGCGGTTTCATACCCCTCGTCCGCCAGCACTCCCTGCAGGGATTCGCGAATGCCAGTTTCGTCATCGACCACCAGGATTTTATGCATGCTGAACCGTTTGGGGAGTAAGCGCAGGCTCGAGAACGACCGGCAATTCGACTATAAAACGAGCTCCGACTGGCTTATTTTCTTCCACACGAATCGATCCATGATGTTCTTCGATCACCCGGCTTACAATCGCCAGCCCAAGTCCGGTGCCGCGCTTTCGCGTGGAGAAGTAGGGAAGAAAAAGTTTTTCTTTAAGTTCGCGAGTCACTCCGTGCCCCGTATCCGCGATGATAATCTCCACCGCATCACGACTGGCCACCAGCGAAGTGGAAATATAAATTTCGCGCACCACGGAATCCTGCATAGCTTCGGCTGCATTATCCACCAGGTTGGCAACAGCGCGCTTAATTGCCTCCGCATCGGCCATGACCCTGGGCAACTCTGGAGCCAGGGATTTTTGCAATCCGATTCCGTCCATCCTTCCGTTGAACATGGAGAGTGCGCTTTCCACAACTTCATTGATGTCGGCAGGATGGGGATTCGACGCCGGAAAGCGTGCCAAGCTGGAGAACTCATCCACGAGCCGACGCACGGTTTCAACCGCACCAGCGATGGTGGCGGCGCAAGAGCGCACGATTTCAAGGGAGGCTTTGTCGGGCGCAGCGACGCGCTCCAAATGCCGCTGAATGCGCTCTGCCGATAGAGCGATTGGGGTAAGCGGATTCTTGATTTCGTGCGCCACACGCCGGGCAACTTCCCGCCACGCCGTCTGTTTCTGAGCCTTCAGCAGATCCGACAAATCTTCGAGAACGATCACATATCCCGACCGCTCATTCTGGCGCCGGAGTGTAGCCACCGTGACCGCCACGTTCAAAGAGGTGCGATGGAGTGGCATCTCCATCTGGCTGGTAGTCATCCCCATGCGGTCGGCACGACGCAGAAGCGGCTCCAGATCCTGAAGAACTTCCGGCGGAAAGACATTCTCGAGTCGCCCACCGCGCAGCACGAGGTTTCCATCCGCGTGTCCGTCAGGGTTGAACATGCGCTGCAATGCCTGGTTGGCGTGGGTAACGTTTCTTTCCGCATCCAGGGACAAAACTCCGGTGGGAATGCTTTCGAGAATTGTTTCCATCTGCCGCCGACGCTGGTCCAGTTCGGCGTTGGCAGAGCTCACATCACGGCTGGATGCCTCGATCTGCCGGCGGCTGTTTTCCAGTTCTTCCGCCATGCGGTTGAAGGAGCGAACCAGATCACCGATTTCGTCCGCGGCACTGACGTCAATCCTGTAATCCAGGCGTCCACGAGAAATCTCCTGGGTTGCTTCCGCAAGCGCCGCCAATGGTCGCGTGACCAGTTTAGAGAGAAACAACGCAAGCCACGTGGTCACAAAAAGTACCATCATGGTGAGCAGCAGCAGCAACCCCATGTAGGTTTGCCGCACGTGCCTGCGCTCACGGCTCAATTGCAGATAGCGCAACTGGCTGGCTTCAATCTGCTTGACGGTCTTGGAAAATTCAGGAGGCAGCGGCATGGCCACCAGAATGGCGGCTGTATCACTGACTGGGGCGCTGCCTAACGTGTATTCAGTGTTGCCCCAGGTGAAAGGCGCTGGATCTTTGGAGGCAGCTTTGGCTAATGGTAATTTCGTTTGCAGCTCCGACCACGGAGCAGGCGCGCCCAGGCTCGCTTCAGGCAGGCCGTTCTGCAGCGCGATAGCAAATCCACCCTGCAGCGTGAGCTCGTGTCTGCGAAGCTCCTGCAAGATCGCGGCAGAATTGTGATCTTCGAAGGCTTGTTCGGTCTCTGGAGCGGTGGCGATGGCATTGGCTTCTGCCCTGGCGTTCTGTGCCGCATAGCTAGCCAGCAAGGAAGCCATCGCGCCGGTATCGGCGCGAACCTCTTCCACGGGGGTGGAAAACCATATAAAAATGGAACGGTTCATGAGGCCGTAAGAAAAAAAGTACATCACGACGACGGGAACAAATGAAAGCAGCAACGCTCCTACTACCATTCGAGTGCGAAATTTCGATCCTAAAACTCCCAAGCGACGTTCGGCGAACAGCTTCAGGAGGTTGCGCACGAGCACGAACGACAAGGCTATGAAGAGAAGCGAAATCAAGAGCGAGAGAGCGTAAAAAACGACTGCCTGCTGATTGGTATCCGGGCGCAGGATGGTCTGATTGAAGGCTGTTTGGGAAACAAGAATTGCAAACAAAAAGAACACAGCGATCGCGAGCGGCACCAGAGCCCGTTGACGCCGGGAGGTTGTAACAGCACGGATTGGAGCGCTTCCTGCCATCTGAATTCAGAGCTCGATACCGCAGCCTAGCGAGCCGGTATCTTGAACGGAATTCATTATAGATGCTGAATCGGCCGGCACAGAGGCCCGAGCAGGTAGAGGTGAAGGCTTAGCGAGGGCTGGCGCGTCCCGCAGAGAGCTCCTGCAAGATTGCCCAATATGCGGCTTTAGGCCGGTAGGTTCGGTCGAACGGAAGAGGCTGGCCGCGCGTGCCGCGGGAATGCGATCCAATCCACGAGTATTTATCGGTGAATCCCCAGGTCTGGATCGCGGTGCAGCCCGGGCTGTTCAAACAAGCTCTCACGATCCCGCGATAGATCTCAGCTTGCCGGGCCAGGTCTTCGGCCCAAACCGAGCCGTTGGAATCCAGCGGGAGGGAAACGTCGAGCTCGGTAATATGCACCTGCAAACCAAGGTCAGTGAGACGTGCGATATTGGCGGTGGTGCCGGGACCGTCAAATTCGAGCGAGGGAACGTGCATCTGGAGACCAATTCCATCGATCGGGACTCCGCGTTGCTTGAATCCCTTAATCACCGAATAAATCGCGTCTGACTTTCGATTGATCCCTTCGCCTTCAGCTTCGTTATAGAAGAGCAACGCTTTTGGATCGGCAGCATGCGCCCAGCGGAATACTTGTTCGATGTAAGCAGTGCCTTGTCCAGAGAATCCAATGCCGGGCCGGTTGTACCAGATCGAATCGCGCACCTTCCCGTTCTCGTCGAGAGCTTCGTTGATTACATCCCACGCGAAGACTTGCCCCGCGTAATGCCGCATGACGCGAGTGATATGTTCACGCAACAACCGCGATAACTCATTGGAAGTGAAATGACCTGTTGACAGCCAGTCCGGGTTATCGTGGTCCCAGACCAGGCAGTGCCCGCGGATTTTCATCCGGTGTTCTTGTGCAAAGCGCACTAAATCGTCGCCCTGGCGAAAATCGTAAGTGGCCTCGTCTGGGCGCAAAGCCGCCCACTTCATGGCATCTTCCGGTTCCAGCATGTTGAATTCATGTGCCAGCGTCGAAGCATAAGCCGGCTCCGAGAGTTGAGCCCAGCGCACGGCGGTGCCCACCAGCAATCCATCCTTGTCGGCTTCAAGTCGCAGGGTTTGAGCGCAGCACGTTGCTCCCACAAGACAGCACAACACTCCCGCGGTGAGACGAAGCGTCTTCATTCTTCACCCTATTCTCACTCCCGTTCGTCACTTTGCTGAAGTGCTCACTACAGATGAGGCAGAAGGGGTTGTAAAGGACATCCGTCACACAGGGGCTGTGATTTTTTGCAGTAGTTTTTCCCCACCCCGACAATCAGCCCGTGCATCTCGTTATAAATCTGCGTCAGAGCAGTGCGTCGGGCTGAACTCATTCTGGAGGGAAGGTGCGGAGGGTCCGGAAAACCCGTAGCTAAGGGTTGGATCAAACCTCCGGCTGTCCGGCTCGCAGACTCTGCCAACGGCGCGAGTGCTGCTTCGAACAATCGCCGAACCTGTTCATAAGTTACTGCTTCATCAGTTGCTGCGAGGGGAAGAATTTTATGTCGATCCAGAATTCGCCGCGTATAAGCGTCAACCACAAACACCGGATGATTGCCGGCGTAGAGCAGAATCGAATCGGCGGTCTCCGGGCCCACGCCATTCAAGTGAAGCAACTCTTCTCGTAGGTCTGCGGTAGGCTTCGAAAACAAGCGCGCAAGCGACCCGTTGTACCGCTGGTCGAGGAAGCCGATAAAAACTTTTAACCGCTGCGCCTTCTGTCGAAAATAACCGGATGGCCGAATCATCCGCTCAAGTTCAGAGAGCGGCAACTCGCGAATGCCTTTCACGCTGAGCACATGTGCCGCCCGGAGATTCGCCATCGCCTTCTCCACATTGGTCCACGCCGTGTTCTGCGTCAGATAAGCGCCCGCGATGACTTCAAAACGGGAGCTTGCGGGCCACCAGTTCTGCGGTCCCCACGCTTCATACAACGTGCGGTAGTAGGTGCGGATTGAATTCTGTTTTTCTTCGACCTGCAAAGCTTAGTTCCTTTCGAAATAGTAGTGTATGGCCGGTTGGAAGTGGAGTTCCGCGCCGAGCCAGTCGATCCTCCCGCTTACCGAAGTGCATGTACCACTGCGGGCAAATTCGCGCGGGATAGGGAAAACCCTTCATTTGGCGCGGGTTCCGTGTTGTCACATCCGTCGTGCGACACAGCGAAAAAAGTTCAAAGTACTACGGTAACTGGTGCAGTAATCAGCTTGCGTTGACAATTTGTGTCAACACAAAAGCTTCTACTTTCTCCAAAGAGAACTGGTGGCGGCTGCGTGCAAATGCCGGTGAAATCGCCAGGCATCGTTCAATCAGTGGATAGGAGATCGACGTATGTCTCAACGGCTGGGTGACCTTCTCGTCAAAGAGAAGATTATTACCCCAGAGCAGTTGGAACAAGCGACTAAAGCCCAGAAGGAGCAAAACTGCCGCCTGGGCTCCGCCTTAGTCAAGCTCGGCTTCCTCAGCGACGAGGACGTCACGAACTTCCTTTCTCGCCAGTATGGCGTCCCGGCGATCAATCTTTCGTATTTTGAAATCGACCCGGCAGTCGTCAAGCTGATTCCTTTTGAAACCGCGAAACGCTATCAGATTCTTCCGTTAAGCCGCGTGGGTGCGTCTCTGACTATTGCCATGGTCGATCCGACAAACGTCTTCGCCATGGACGACATCAAGTTCATGACTGGCTTCAACATCGAGCCGGTGGTGGCGTCGGAAAGCTCCATTCTCGCGGGTATCGAAAAATCCTACGGCGGCCCGAAAGAAAAAGAAGAAGACCTTGAAACCGTAATGCAGTCGATGTCGGAGATGAACGATAGCGACGTCGAGCTGCAGGCGGAAGAACAGCAGATGGAGCTTTCGCAGCTGGAGAAAGCTGCGGACGAAGCACCCGTCGTCAAGCTGGTCAATATCGTCCTCGGAGACGCGGTGAAGCGGGGGGCCAGCGATATTCACATCGAGCCTTACGAAAAAGAATTTCGCGTGCGCTTCCGTATTGACGGCGTTCTGCAATCGATCATGTCTCCGCCCATGAAGCTGAAAGACGCAATCACTTCGCGTCTCAAAATCATGGCGAAGCTGGACATCAGTGAGAAGCGTTTGCCGCAAGACGGCCGCATCATGCTGAAGATGAATATCGGCGGGCGGAAAAAGCAACTCGATTTTCGCGTCAGCACTCTTCCTGTGCTCTGGGGCGAAAAGATTGTGCTTCGCTTGCTCGACAAAGAGAACCTGCGTCTCGACATGACCAAGCTGGGCTTTGAACCTGAGTCTCTGGTCAAGTTCGAAAAAGCAATTCTCAAGCCTTATGGCATGGTGCTGGTGACAGGCCCCACGGGTTCTGGAAAAACCAACACCTTGTATTCGTCAATCTCGCGTCTGAACCAGCCCGATACGAACATTATGACCGCCGAAGATCCGGTCGAATTCCAGTTGGCCGGCGTCAATCAGGTGCAGATGAAGGAGCAGATCGGCTTGAATTTTGCCGCCGCTCTTCGCTCCTTTCTCCGTCAAGATCCCAACATCATTCTGGTCGGCGAAATTCGAGATTTTGAAACGGCGGAGATTGCCATCAAGGCCGCACTCACAGGTCACCTTGTGCTCTCCACGCTGCATACCAATGGCGCGCCGGAAACCATTACCCGCTTGATGAACATGGGAATTGAACCGTTCCTGGTTGCGACTTCCGTCCATTTGATCTGCGCCCAGCGCCTGATCCGGCGCATTTGCAAAGACTGCATCGAGACCGTTGAGGTTCCAATACCTGCGCTGATCGAAGAAGGCTTCACGCCTGAGGAAGCGAAGACGGTGAGGATTCAAAAGGGCAAAGGCTGCGGCGTCTGCAACAACACCGGCTACAAAGGCCGCTGTGGTTTGTATGAGGTAATGGAAGTCGACGATGAGATTAGAGAGCTGGTTCTCGTCGGAGCTTCGGCGGTTGAACTGAAAAAGAAAGCGATTGAACAAGGAATGATCACACTCCGCCGCAGTGGTTTGATCAAGGTTGCAGCGGGAATGACCACCCTGGAAGAAGTTGCACGCGAAACGATTCACTGAGAACCCGGTCGTCAGGTCGTTGGTAGTCAGTCCTTAGCCAGAATCACGACAGCCAGCGATTACGGAGGGCGGAGAACGGCCGGGATGGCAAAGACTTTTTAAGAAAGCAACGGAAGGAAAAAATAATTATGGGCCTGTCCTTAAGCGATCTTCTGAAAAGAATGCTGGAAATGAACGGCAGCGATCTCCACGTGACTACCAATTCGCCTCCGCAAATCCGCGTGCACGGGCATCTAGTGCCACTCGATCTGCCCCAGATGACGCCGGCCGAGACCAAGCAGCTTGCCTATAGCGTTATGACGGATTCGCAGAAGCATCGCTTCGAAGAAAGCCTGGAGCTCGACTTCTCCTTCGGGTTGAAAGGTCTGGCCCGCTTCCGCGCCAACGTATTTAATCAGCGTGGCGCAACCGCTGCCGTGTTTCGTCTTATTCCATTCGAAATCAAATCCTTCAATCAGCTGGGGTTGCCCGCGGTCGTCAGCAAGCTTTGCGACAAGCCGCGTGGTTTGGTGCTGGTGACGGGGCCGACCGGTTCCGGAAAATCCACCACCCTCGCCGCCATGATCGACAAAATCAACAGCGAGCGCCACGATCACATCCTGACCATTGAGGATCCCATCGAGTTTGTGCACATGAACAAAAACTGCCTGGTGAACCAGCGCGAACTCCATGCCGATACCAAAAGCTTTACTGACGCCTTGCGCGCCGCGCTTCGTGAAGACCCGGACGTCGTGCTGATCGGCGAAATGCGCGATCTGGAAACCATTGAGTCGGCTCTGCGAATCGCCGAAACCGGTCACTTAACCTTCGGCACGCTGCACACCAACTCCGCAACTTCCACGATCAACAGAATTATCGATGTCTTTCCCGCTCACCAGCAGCCGCAAATTCGCGCCCAACTTTCGCTGGTACTGGAAGGCGTAATGTGTCAAACGCTGCTGCCAACCATTAGCGGCAAGGGGCGCGCGATGATCATGGAAATCCTCGTTCCCAATCCCGCCGTACGCAACCTGATCCGTGAAGACAAGATCCATCAGGTCTATTCGGCCATGCAGTCCGGCCAGGATAAGTACGGCATGCAAACGTTCAATCAAGCTTTAGCCACGGCTTATCTCCAGAAGCTGGTTTCTCTGGAAGTGGCCTTGCAGCGCTCAAGTAATCCGGAAGAGTTGCAGGAAATGATCAATCGGGGAGCTAGTTTGACCAACCGCGGCGGATCGACCATGGCCCGTGGCGCAGGCCAAACTAAAGGGTGAGCATTCAAATTGACTACGACAGCGCCGATATCCGGGGCTGCCGCTGGAAGTATAGCTCTGTAGAGTACTGACGAGTCGTTCACAGGAGATTAGCCATGCCAGTTTTCACGTTTTCCGGCAAAGACGCCTCCGGACAAAAAATTTCCGGAGAACGCAATGCACCCAATAAGCAGGCGCTGGGTCAACAGCTCCGGCGCGAGCGCATCGTGCCGGGCGCGATTCGAGAGAAGGGCAAAGAATTCGCCATGCCCACATTTGGATCGAGCAAGGTAAAGACCAAAGACATTGCCATCTTCTTCCGCCAATTCTCGGTGATGATTGACGCCGGATTGCCGCTGGTGCAGTGTCTGGAAATTTTGGCGGCGAATCAAGAAAACCAAAGCTTTCAGAAAACCCTAAACGGCGTGCGTACCACGGTGGAAGGCGGCGCGACCCTGGCTAATGCGATGCGCCAGTATCCTCTCGTGTTCGATGACCTCACCACGAACATGATTGAAGCTGGCGAAACCGGCGGTATTTTGGACGTCATTCTGCAACGGCTCGCAACCTATGTGGAAAAGGCGGTAAGACTGCGCGCCGCAGTGAAGTCGGCAATGATTTATCCCGTCGCCGTGGTCGGCATCGCGACCTTGATTGTGGGTGCGCTGCTCAAATTTGTGGTGCCCATCTTCTCCAATCTCTTTAATGGCCTGGGCGTCACCTTGCCCCTGCCGACTCGCATCGTGATGGGCTTAAGCGCTTTCGTGCAAGGTTTCTGGTGGGTCATGATCGCAGCCGTAGCGGGTCTCGTCTTTGGGATCAAGCAAATCCGCAAGCATCCTCGAGGCAAGTACTACTTTGACAAGTTTCTGCTAAATATGCCGGTCATAGGTTCTTTATTGCGCAAGATTGCTGTGGGCCGATTCACGCGAACTTTGGGAACACTAATCACCTCGGGTGTGCCCATTCTGGAAGGATTGGCGATCACAGCTAAGACTTCCGGTAATGCTGTTCTTGAAGAAGCATTGATGAAAGTGCGAAAAGCGATTGAAGAAGGTAGAACGATTGTAGATCCTCTCCGGGAATGCGGTGTCTTCCCCAACATGGTTACGCAGATGATCGGCGTCGGGGAAGCTACGGGCGCCATGGACAACATGCTGCAGAAGATCGCCGATTTTTACGAGGAAGAGGTAGATGCAGCCACCAAGGACATGCTGGCTTTGCTGGAGCCGGCAATCATCGGAATTCTGGGCGTAACAATCGGTGGAATTGTTATCGCGCTCTACATGCCGCTATTCGCCATGATCGCCAAGCTGGCTGGCTAGAAAGAACAGGTCTTGGGTCTTGGGCGTTAGGTCTTCATGCCTAAGACCCCAGCGCCTTACGTCCGAATGCCGAACACTTAAGACCTGAGACCTATAAGACCTAAGACCCGAGATAGCGATGCAATCGACCTTCGATGAGCGGACTTGGCTGGCATGGCTGGTTAAAGTACGGATACTCATCCTAATCTTCCTGTTGGCCACCGAGTTGGCGGTGGCATACTTGACTCCCACGCCACTTCCGGTGCGCCTTTTCGTCGGTACGATCCTCTTATGGTTTGTAATCTCAATTTTTTATGCTCTATTGCTGTCATTCTGGCAGGAGCATAGGCTGCAATCGACCTTGCAGGTTCTCACCGACCTGGTATTCGTCAGCTTCATTGTGCATCAAACGGGTAGCTGGGATAGTTCGCTGAACTTCCTCTACCCGCTGGTGATTATCGTTGCCGCTATTTTGCTCCCTGGGGTATGGGCGCGCCTGATCGCAGCTTTGGCTTTCATTCTGTACGGAGCGGTTCTCGAACTCAATTATTTCGGATTCGTTCGCTCCTACTGCACAAGCCATCCCGCATGGAAGTCGCTGCAGGCGATCGTCTTCATCAATCTTTTTGCCTACATCGCGATCGCCTATCTCGCCGGGCTGTTGAATGCGAAGCTGCGGCAGGCGCACGTGCAGTTGAAGGACGCCAGCGGAGCACTGGAAGACCTGCAAATTCTTCATGAAAACATCATTCAATCCATTGGCAGCGGCCTGATCACCACGAGCCTCGACGGTCACATCACTCTGATTAATACCGCTGCGCAGAAATTGCTGGAGCGTATGCCGGACGAGTTGCTGGGAACACAGGTCACTAAACTTTTTCTCGATCCGCTGCCCAGCGCTGAGTCTCAGCAGTCTTACGCGGAAGTGCGCTTCGATGCCGCCAAGTCATTCCGCAAAACATTGCGGGTGCGAGCTGCTTCGCTGCGTGTGCCCGAGCGCGGTCCAATCGGTTATCTCTACGCTTTCGACGATCTCACCGAGATCCGCCGCCTGGAGCGCGAAGTTCGGGTGCAGGACCGCTTAGCCGCAGTAGGCCGTCTGGCTGCGGCCATCGCGCACGAAATTCGCAACCCTCTCACTTCCATCGCCGGCTCGGTCAGCATGCTTTCCGCAGTCCCGGAAATGAGCGCGGAGCACCGTCAGTTGCTCGACATCGTTACCCGCGAATCTCAGCGGCTCAATGGCATCATCACGGATTTTCTGGCTTACTCCCGTGGTAAGCGCTACCGCTTCGAAAAAGTGGATCTGGTGGCATTACTGGAAGACACGCTCACTTTAATGCGGAACCGAATGTTGACCGAGAACACTGGCATCCAGATCGAAAGCCGATCGACTGTCAGGGAAGCCTGCACGCTCGCAGATGGCGACCGGATCAAGCAGGTGTTCTGGAATTTCGGCGAGAACGCGGTCCGCGCCATGCCAAGCGGGGGAACGCTACTGGTCAGCATTGAATTGCAGGGAGACGACTGGCAGGTGAGCTTTGCCGACACCGGCACAGGGATGACTCCGCAGCAAACGGAAAAGATTTTCGAACCCTTCCAATCGAGCTTTGAAGGCGGCACTGGTCTCGGCCTCGCCGTCGTCTACCAGATTGTGCAGGCGCACGAAGGCAAAGTCTGGGCGCGATCGAAGCCTGGGCAGGGAACAACGTTCGTATTGAGACTTCGCCGGGTTGATGCCGAGAGGTTCACGGCCGTGACTCGGAACCTGTCGCAGCTCTCGACGGAAGAATTATCCCACGCCCAGCTCGCAGCAGAAGGGAGCGCGCGTGGCTAATATCCTGGTTTGTGACGACGAACGCTCCATCTGCGAGATGCTCGACATCGCTTTGCGCAGGGATGGCCATCGGGTGGAGACCGTCCAGTCCGGCCAGGCAGCCAAAAGCAAAATTGACGGCGCGCTTTACGATCTGATTATTACCGATATCAAGATGCCAAATATTGACGGCATCGAAGTCCTCAAGCACGCGCATCGCGTCTCGCCCGACTCACCCGTGATTCTGATCACGGCCGTCGACGACTACGAGGCTGCGGTAGAGGCCGTCAAAGCCGGCGGAGCCTCCGACTATATTCGTAAGAGTCCTGGTCTGGTGGATGAAATCAAGATTGCCATTCGCCGCGTGCTGGAGAACCTGACTCTGAGCAAGCAGAACTTCGCCTTGCGCCGCGACGCTGCCTCGCACAACTCTCTGGATAATATTATTGGATCGAGCCCGACGATGGAGAAGCTGAAGCAGACTGTGCGCACAGTCGCTTCCACTGCCAGCACCGTGCTGATTCACGGTGAAAGCGGCACCGGTAAAGAGTTGGTTGCCCGCGCGGTTCATATCTGTTCGCCCCGCGCCACTGACCCATTCGTCTCCGTAAACTGCGGCGCATTCCCCGAGACTCTGCTCGAAAGTGAACTCTTCGGCTATCTCAAGGGAGCTTTCACCGGGGCCAATCAGAATAAGCGCGGACTGTTCGAAGTGGCCGGCGGCGGAACGATCTTTCTCGATGAAATCAGCGAGATGACGCTTGCCATGCAGGTAAAGCTGCTTCGCGTGTTGCAGGAACGCTCTGTTCGCCCCGTCGGCGGCACCAGCGAGATTCCCATCGACGTGCGCGTCATCGCAGCTACCAATCGCGATCTCGACAAAGCGGTCGCCGAAAACCTATTCCGCGAAGATCTTTACTACCGCCTCAGCGTGATTCCCATTCGGGTGCCGAATTTGCGGGAGCGCCGCGAGGACATTCCCTTGCTGGCAAATCATTTTCTAAAAAAATATGCGGCTGCGGCCAAGCGCGGCATTCTGAGAATGAATAAAGATTCGCTTGACGCGCTTTGCCATTACGAGTGGCCGGGTAACGTGCGACAGCTGGAAAATACCGTCGAGCGCGCGGTTGCCTTGGAAATGACCGAGGAACTTCACGTGGTGCTTCCAGAGGAGCGCCCTAAAGCCCGCGCTGCCGCGGCTGGAGTAGGTAGCGGCACATTCGACGTCGCTGCCGGAGCGGTGCTGCCTCAAGGCGTGGGCATGGAAGTTTACGTCGCGGGTATCGAACGGACGCTGCTGCAAAGCGCTCTCGACCGCTCGAACGGAGTGCAGACCAAAGCCGCCGATCTGCTCGGTATCTCCTACCGTTCGTTCCGGCATCTGATGAAGAAGTACGAGCTGTAGGCTTAAACCGCGCGAAACCACATCGAATAAAATATCCTGAGTACCGCGAGTTGAGTACCGATACCGGGAATCTGGAAACTAGCCCTTCTTCAATTGCTGCTTCCACCCCAACACTCGCGCCTTTGCTCCCTCGGCTTCGGCTTCCGGAATCATTCCCTTTTTCTGATACAGCACCGATAAGCTGGTGTGCGCTAGCACGTCATCCGGATCTAGTTCCGTAATCTTGTTCGCCACGGCAATCGCCTCATCGTAGCGCTGCAAATCCTGCAAAGCCCGTGCTAGTCCGTGCATGGCCTCGGTAAAAGTGGGATCGATGTCGATTGATTGCCGGTAAGCCGCGACCGCTTCTTCCAGCTTTCCATCCGCCATCAGATCAAGCGCGGCATAGTAGCGGTCTTCGGCCTGTTGGCGAATCTCTGCATTGGACATGAGAGGAAGTTTCCTGGCGGAGTCAGGATTTTAACACGGAGCCCTCCGCCGAAAGTGGTGAATTCCCGGTTGTGATGCAAAAACCAAGGTCCCTCGCTCCGCTGGGGATGACAGGTTTATTTTGTAATAACTGGTTTAATATTCTTCCATGCGCCATTCCCTCCGCTTTCTGTGGAACGCAACGAAA
>Ga0209530_1000509_pt1 | contig 26947 bp, 19 predicted proteins | sample BlaSpr_A8_Ref_O1_FD_187987 | JGI IMG/M metagenome (GOLD analysis project Ga0209530, IMG submission 187987) | Forest soil microbial communities from Thunder Bay, Ontario, Canada - Black Spruce, Ontario site 2_A8_Ref_O1 (SPAdes) (version 2) | ecosystem: Environmental > Terrestrial > Soil > Boreal...
TGGCAGGAAGTGTTCGATGGGCCGGACCATGCATTGATGGACGAGAAGCATGGTGGCGCGCAGGACGTGAAGCAATTGCGCAAGGATTTCTGGCGCGACACGCCGACTGAAGGGCGACAAACGTTGATGCCGTTCCTGTGGAGCGTTATCGCCAAACAGGGAGAAATTTACGGCAACCAGCGCAAGGGCAGCATTGCGCAAGTAACGAACGGGATGAAATTTTCGTATCCGGGCTACAACGAAATGACGACCGGGCAGCCGGATAAGAGAATCGATAGCAACGAGTATGGGCCGAACCCGAATACGACGGTCTTCGAATGGCTCAACAACAAGCCGGAATTTCACGACCAGGTGGCTGTTTTCGCCACATGGAATGCCTTCAACGACATCTTTAACGTAAAACGAAGCGGGCTTTTCGTGCGCGCGGGTTGGGATTTGCCGTGGGCGCAGCAACTGACGCCGCGGGAGCAATTACTTAAGACGCTGTACGAAACGACCACGCGCGTGGAGGATGACGACGCGTTCGACTCCTTTACACAACAGGACTTGCTGGACTATCTCGGAACGCACAGCCCGCGCGTTCTCTTCGTAGGGTATGGCGGCACGGACGATTGGGCGCATGAAGGAAAGTACGATCTGGTGTTGCAAGCGGCGCATCAGGATGACCAGTTCATCTCCGAGCTTTGGAACACGATGCAAAGCGTGCCGGCATACCATGACAAGGTAACTTTTATCGTGACCACCGACCATGGGCGCGGGAGCGGATTGGAGCAATGGAAGAACCACGATAAGGACATCGATGGCGCGGAAAACATCTGGATTGGCGTAATCGGGCCGGACACGCCTCCCCTCGGCGAGATGGCAAATGTTCCGAGAGTGACCCAGAGCCAAATTGCTGCGACGATCGCGGTCCTGCTGGGGCAGGATTACCGCGCAGCCGATCCTCGAGCCGCTCCGCCGCTTCCAGTGGCGCGAGGATGGACTGGCTCAAGCATTCCTCCGGCAAAATGAAAACTGCGAGGCTTGCGGCAGTTTCGTGAGTCTCCCGCTGAGGTTTATAGCCCGGGTGTCAGCGGTCGCAGGATGCTGCGCCCGTACGGGAGGTGCGGCAACAACCTTGGAGTACTGAAGGACGAATTTAGTACTACTAATGCTTTGAGAACAGGCGGCAATGCCGGCTGGCGAGAACGCTGCATCCTTCCCTCATACTGTATTTTAGCCCACAGGCGTCCAGACCCTATTTGGGACGACTCACCGGAGGAAGTGCCATGGATGTTCCCGTAGCCGTCCAGACGACTGCAGCGGCCGCGCCCGCGCCGGTTGCAACACCGGTCATCATCGCCACCATGTTGCGCGCCGCGCCGAAGATCAGCGACTTGATTTTTTCGCCCGGCCGCGCGCCGCAGGTGGAAGTGAACGGCCAGCTTGTCCAATTGAAAATTCCCGGCGTGGGAATGTTGAAACCAGACGACACGGCGCGAATTGCAGCCGATCTGATGGGCCGGAGCAAGCATGCCTTGGAAAAACTCAAGGAAGAAGGGTCCTGCGACATTTCCTACAGCGTCCCGAAGCTATCACGATTTCGAGTAAACATTTTCACGCAACGAGGCAGTTGCGGGATTGTGATGCGCGTGATTCCGACCGATGTGCCGGATTTCAGGTCGCTAAATCTGCCGAAAGAACTGAATGAAGCAGCGGAGCTTCGACCGGGAATCGTTTTGGTTACGGGGCCGACAGGCAGCGGAAAATCGTCCACGCTGGCCGCGTTTGTGGATAAAATAAATCAAACCAAGGCGTGCCACGTCATCACCATCGAAGATCCCATTGAATTCCTCCATCAGCACAAGCTAGCGACGATTCACCAGCGCGAATTGCATACGGACTGTCCCAGTTTCGCGCTGGCGTTACGCGCTGCGTTGCGGCAAGCGCCCAAGCTGATCCTGGTGGGCGAAATGCGCGACAAGCAAACCATTGAAGTGGCGCTGGAAGCCGCCGAAACGGGCCACATGGTCTATTCGACGCTGCACACGATTGATGCTTCGAAGACGGTGGAAAGAATCATCGGCGTGTTTCCGCTGGAAGAGCAGAACGCGATTCGCGGGCGCCTGGCGAAATCTTTCCGCTACATTATTTCGCAAAGATTGATTCCCCGGATGGACGGAACCGGCCGCGCGGCTGCCTTCGAAATTCTGAAAGCTACGGTACGAACGCGCGAATATGTGCAGAAGGGCGAAGCCGAAGGAAAATCTCTGCTGGACGCCATGCGCGATGCCGAAAACGGCGAGATGCAATGCTTCGACGATGAAATCGAGAAGATGATTCGCGCCGGCGTTGTCGATATGGAGGTCGGTCTTTCCTACTGCACGAATATGGGCAACCTGCGGCTTTGCCTGGCCGATTTCGTCGAAGCGCAGGCGAATTCTCCGGCCCAAGCTCGCGCTACCAAGGCAGGCTCGCCCGCGCCCAAGCCTGCGGCTGCTTCTTATGCAGGCACATCTTCTGCAGCTCCCGCCGAGGCTTCCGATTCAAGCCGCGCCGGGGAAACCGAGATTGAAATCGAACGATAGAATCTCCCGCGCATCTCCGCGAAGCTAAGCTACGCATGGCCCTAGCCGCACATTAACCAAGTTTTTGTTTGTGCACTACGGTGGTCCGAAGTACCGACACGGAAATTCACAGTTAACGCTTTCTGGACGCTTGTGAGAGGATGGCCGTGTCGAAATCCTGCCAAGGAGCATACGGAATGTTTCGTACTTTTTTGACTATCGCTGCTGCAATCGTCTTTCTGCCCGTCGCAGTGCACGCGCAAACCGTCGATGAGATCATCGCGAAGAACGTCCAAGCGCACGGTGGCATGGAAAAAATGAAAGCGGTGCAGACTGTTCGCATCACAGGAAAACTCAACGCGGGCGGCATTCGTGCTGGATTTCTGCAAGAGAACAAACGTCCCGACAAGGTCCGCGAGGAACAAATCATTCAAGGTCTGGCTGCCATACAGGCATATGACGGAAAGATCGGCTGGCAGGTGAATCCATTCGGAGGCCGACGGGATCCGGAATTGATGTCGCAGGATGACATCAAAGGCTTGACGATCGATGCCGACATCGATGGCCCCCTGGTGGACTATAAGGAAAAAGGCCATAAGGCCGAACTGGTAGGGCATGATTCGGTCGAAGGGACGGACTGCTACAAGATCAAGCTTTCGCTGAAGAACGGCGATGTCCGCTACTATTTTTTGGACGCGGACTCTTTTCTGGAATTGAAAATCGAGACGCAAAGCAGCATCCGCGGGACTATCCAGTATGCAGAAACCTATTTCGGAGACTATGAGGAAGTGAAAGGACTGTACTACTCATTTGCCTTTGAGAGCGGCGCGAAAGGTGATTCAAATCGCGTGAAATTCGCGGTGGATAAAGTGGAGATCAATGTGCCACTGGAAGATTCGATTTTTACGATGCCAATCGTCAAACCTGAAGCGAAGCCGGCAGGAGGTGCACAGTGAGCTTCCGGACATCGCTGCCTCGCGTTAAAGGCTTTCGGCAAAATGAGGGCAAAAACAATTTCGAATTGCGCACATCTGTTGCCACCATATTCGGTGTATCGGCTCTAGTTGCAGCAGCGCTTCTGTTTCCGGCTCACATCGGGGCGCAGGAAGTGAAGTTTGATTCCGACTCGATTTCAGGATTGGGCGCTCGGAACATCGGGTCGGCCGTGATGAGCGGGCGCGTCTCGGCGCTAAGCGCTGTAAAAGAGGATAGCCGGCTGACGGTATACATCGGGGCAGCGAGCGGCGGAGTTTGGAAGTCTGTGAATGGCGGCACAACCTTCAAGCCGGTATTTGATAAGCAGACGTCGCAATCAATCGGCGCGATCGCGATTGACCCGCAGGCGCCTAAAACGATTTGGGTCGGCACCGGAGAAGCGTGGACGCGCAACAGCGTCTCGATCGGCGATGGAATCTATAAGTCCACCGACGGCGGCGAAAACTGGACCAACGTGGGTTTGAAGAATTCTGAAAGAATCTCGAAGATCCTGATTGACCCTAAAGACGGCAACACTGTGTACGTCTGCGTCCCGGGCAAACTGTGGAGTGACAGCGAAGACCGCGGTGTTTACAAGACCACCGATGGCGGGCAGTCTTGGAAGAACGTTCTGAAGGGCGCCAACCTCTCCACCGGCTGTTCGATGATGTCCATGAATCCGCGCGACTCTAAATCCATTTTTGTCGGCATGTGGGATTTCCGGCGCAAGGGCTGGACGTTCCGCTCAGGAGGAGAAAATTCAACCGCGCCCAGCGGCAGTGGTTTTTTCCGCACGTCGGACGGCGGTACAACTTGGACCGACATGGACGAAAAAAGCTCACAGGGGCTTCCACCGAAACCCTGGGGACGCATCGCTGTGACCGTTGCGCCTTCCAATCCGGATGTCGTGTACGCCCTGATCGAATCCAATCGCAGCGCGTTGTTCCGCTCCGGCGATGGCGGAAAAACCTGGCAGGAGCGTGATCGCAGCCAGTTGATGGTGTGGCGTCCTTTTTATTTCGCTAATTTGATCGTGGACCCCAAGGACGAAAACAAAATATATAAGCCGGACCTCGGCCTGATCATGAGCAGCGACGGCGGAAAAAGCTTCAGCAATATTTCGGGCGGCGCTCACGGAGATTTCCACGACATTTGGGTTGATCCTGACAATACGCAACATGTGATTGCAGGAGATGACGGCGGAGTTTGGTACTCCTACGACAGCGGAAATACGTGGTGGAAAGCTTACAACCTGCCGATTTCGCAGTTCTATCACGTGAGCGTTGACGCTAACGATCCATATCACGTCTTCGGCGGACTGCAGGACAACAGCGTTTGGATGGGAGATTCGGCTTACCCGGGAGGAATCTCGAACAGCCGGTGGGAAAACCTCTACGGCGGCGACGGCTTTTGGGTTTTTCCTGACCCGGCCGACGCCAACTATGTCTATGCCGAGGCACAAGGCGGAGAAATCGGGCGCGTGAATCGCGTCACGCTGGAAACCCGCTCGATCAAACCGCAGCCGAATTACGGCGAAGGCAAGCTTCGTTTCAACTGGAACACTCCTATTTACATGAGTCCCAATGAAAAAGGCACGGTCTACATCGGGGCGCAATTCCTGTTCCGCTCGCGCGACCACGGCCAAACGTGGGATCGCATTTCTCCCGACTTGACGACGAATGATCCCGAGAAACAGAGGCAAGAGGAGTCCGGTGGCGTGACTGTCGATAACTCGGACGCGGAGACTCACACGACAATCTATTCCATCAGCGAATCGCCGCGCGATGGTCAAACCATTTGGGTTGGCACGGACGACGGAAACCTGCAGGTTACTCGAGATGCCGGAAAAAACTGGACGAATGTCGTCGGGAACGTGCCTGAACTGGCCAAGGCTTCGTGGGTTTCCTGGGTGGAGGCGAGCCGTTTCGATCCTGCTACGGCATATGCCGCCTTCGACCGGCACACATTTGGCGACATGGATCCACACGTATACAAGACGGCGGATTACGGCAAAACGTGGACGGCCGTCGTTGGAAAGGAGAGCGGGGTGCAAGGATATGCTCACGTGATCAAGGAGGACACTGTCTCTCCGAATCTGTTGTTCGTGGGCACCGAATTCGGGCTCTGGATCTCGCTCGATGGAGGTAAGCAGTGGGCGAAATACAAGGGACATGAGTTTCCGGATGTCGCGGTGCGCGACATCGTCGTGCATCCGCGTGAATCGGACTTGGTCCTCGCCACGCACGGCCGTGGAATTTGGATCGTGGACGACATTACGCCACTGCGTAAACTTACGCCTGAGATGCTGGCGCAGGATGCGGCGTTTGTCCCCGGAAAGCCCGCGCAGCAAAGGCTGGAAGCGAATGGGGGCTGGGCGGAGGGAAATGCAACGTTCTTCGGGCCCGATCCGGCCGACGCAGCGTTAATCACCTACTACCAGAAGAAGCGCCACATTTTCGGGAAAATGACGATCGAAATTTTCGACGATCAGAACAAGCTGATTGATACCGTGCCGGCGAACAGCCGACGCGGCCTAAGCCGTGTCGAGTGGCCGATGCGGGTGAAAGCTCCGCGGGTTCCGGCCGCAGCCACGGCGGCATTCGAGGCCAGCCAGGGGCCGCGAGTTGTGCCCGGCACTTACACGGTGAAAATGACGCGCGGCAAGGAAACTTACACGACACCGCTGGTGGTAACTCTGGACCCGCGCGCCAAGTACACGCTGGAAGATCGCAAGCTGAACTTCGACGCGACTATGCGGGTGTACAACCTGCTGGGGGACATGACCTTCGACGTGGACCGCATTAATGCGATGCGCCAAGAACTCTCGGAGCGTGCTGCCAAGCTCGGCGCGAATGACCCCCTGCGCAAGCGGCTCCAGGATCTCGCGATTCGAGCTGACGAGATTCGCAAGAAAATCGTGGCTACCAAGGAAGGAGGCGCGGTTACCGGCGAAGAACGCATCCGCGAAAAAACGACCGCGCTGTATGGCGCTTTTATAGGTTATGAGGGCCGACCCGCCGACTATCAGGTAGCGCGTATTGATTCTCTGAGACACGAACTCGACGATGTAGTTAAGGAATTCGATGCGTTTGTCGCCAAAGACGTGAAGGAGGTAAACGTCTCGCTTGCGAAGAAAAAACTTGAAATTATCCAGGCGCTCACACGCGAAGAGTGGGAGAAAGCCAACAGCCAAGCTGAATCCAGCGGCGCTCCGTCCGGCGCGACGCAGTGGCACGAGCGCGACTAGGGGCGAGTTTAAAGGAATTTGGTGGACGTGGGGGGGCTCGAACCCCCGGCCTCATCGTTGCGAACGATGCGCTCTCCCAACTGAGCTACACGCCCATTTTCTTGCTAACCACGGTGGCCTGTCCGATACAGATCGGACCGTTCTTCCAACTGTACTGCGCGCAACTAAGCGTTTTATTCTAACAAACCAGCGAAGAGGCGCCTAACCTGTTCCGGCGGGAGCGTACATTATGTTGCTGGGGCATCGGCATCGGCCGCGGCCTTCGCGGAGGTGCGTGAAGGCGAGGGGAGCCAGTAGCTGGCGAGAACGGGGATCACAAACAAGATCGCGAGCGGCGAAGTGATCATGCCGCCGACGACCACGCGAGCGAGAGGCTGCTGCGCTTGCACTCCGATGCCCGAAGAAAGCGCAGCCGGCAATAGACCCAAGCCAGCCGCGGCACACGCCATCACCACCGGCCTCATTTCCGCGAGGCCGCCTGCTTCGATAGCCCAGAGTTTCGACGGCGCACCCCGTTCCTTTCGGCGGATTCCCGAGATGAAAACGACACCACCCAGCGTACACACTCCGATCACAGAGGCAAAACCGACCGCGGCGGAGATGCTGAACGGCGTGTGGGTAACCAGCAGCGACAATACTCCTCCCGTGAGTCCAAAGGGCAACATGGCCAACACCAGCAGTGCATGGCGTAAGGAGTTGAAAGCGGTGAAGAGCAGGCCGAAAATCACGAGCAAACTAAGCGGAATCACGATCGCCAGCCGGCGTTGTTCTTTCTGCAAACTGTCATACTCGCCCGCCCATTCGATGTGGTAACCCTCGGCAAGATGAACCTGACGGTTGAGGCGCGCTTGCACGTCCTGAATCGTTCCGGCGAGATCGCGGCCGCGCACGCTGAACTTCACTGGAATGTAACGCTGGCCATTTTCGCGGTAAATCATGAAAGCGCCTTCGTGCAGCGAAACGTCCGCTACTTGTCCCAGAGGAACGCGATTTCCGTCAGGCGTAGGCAGCAGGATGTTGCGAATCTCTTCCGGTGTGCGGCGGTATTCGGGCTTATAACGGACCACGAAATCGAAGCGGCGGTCGCCCTGCAGTATCTGCGTCGGCGCAAGACCTCCGATGGCGGCCTGCACGGCGGTGTTCACGTCGGCGGCCATCAATCCGTAGCGCGCGCTGGCGCCGCGGTCGATCGAAACGATCAGTTCGGGCTGGCCGGTTTCCTGAAACACTCCCAGATCAGCCACTCCCGGGACTTTGGCCATGATGTCTCGTATCTCCGCAGCCCTGGCGACCAGAACGTCGATATCGTCGCCGAAAAGTTTCAAGGAGTTTTCACCCTTCACTCCCGACATGGCTTCCTCGACGTTATCCTGGATGTTCTGCGAAAAATTGAAATCGATCCCGGGGAATTTTTCGAGCTGCGCGTCCATGCGGTGAATGAGTTCATCCTTGCTTAGACCGTTGGGCCAAGCCGACGGATTCTTGAGCGAGACCATGAACTCGATGTTATTAAAAGTGGTGACGTCAGTGCCGTCGTCGGGCCGGCCGGTCTGCGAAACGACCTGGGTCACAACGGGGAAACTGAGCAGAATTTCGCGAATGTCGTGCGCCGTCTTCGCCGAGGATTCGTAAGACACATCTTGCGGAAGCGTGGCTCGAACCCATAAGTTCCCTTCCTCGAGTTTGGGCATGAACTCGCCGCCGAGGAAGGAGCCGAGCACAAAGGTTGCGACGAGCACCGCACCCGCAATGACAAGAGCCGTTTTGCGATGTGTCAGCGTCCACCCAAGAGAAGAGGCGTAGCGCTTGTTCAGCCAGGTAACCAGACGCGTGTGATGGGCGCGGACTTTCTCCGGCTTTCTCCATGAAGCGAGCACAGGCGCCAGCAAGATGGCAAACAGAGTTGCGCCAACCAGAGCGAAGCCGTAGGTCTCCGACATCGGAGCAAAGATCTTGCCCGGCACGCCCTGCATAGTGAAAAGCGGAATCAGTGCCACGATGATCACGAGAACGGAGAACAAAACCGGGCGCACCGCCTCCGCCGTAGCATCGGCAACTAAGTCGAAAGTAGAATCCGCTCCGTCGGACGCTTGAAATCGCCGATAGATGTTTTCAAGCACGATCACCGATGCGTCCACGAGAATGCCGAAATCAATGGCGCCAATTGAAATGAGGTTGGCCGATCCTCCGGTGAGAACCATTACGGCGAATGCAAAGAGAAGCGAACATGGAATGGTAAGCGCAGCGATTAAAGAAATTGGGATGTCGCCCAAGAAAATAATGAGGACGAGTGTGACCAGGGTCAGCCCCATGATCACGATGTGGCGAACGGTCGAGGTCGTCACATGAATTAGATCGGTGCGGTCGTAGAGCGTAATGAGCTTCATGCCCCGCGGAAGCCGGCCATCGTTCAGGCTCTTCACCTTCTGCTCAAGCTGGCGCAGAGCCGGCAGGGACTTTTCGCCCCGCTGTAACAGAACGATTCCCTCAATGGCATCGTCGTCGTGGTTTACGCCGACTTGTCCGAGGCGAGGCTGGGATCCTTCATAGACTTTCGCTACGTCGCGCAGGTAAACGGGCACGCCATTTCGCGAGATGATGAGAACGTTTTCCATCTCAGCGATTGAGCGGAGAAGTCCCAGGCCGCGGATGTTGACGCTCTGATCGCCCATGGTCAGATAATTGCCGCCGACGTTGGCGTTGCTTGAGCTGATAGCAGAAACGACCTGCGGCAGTGTGACGTTGTATTGCAACAACTTTTGGGGATCAATTTCCGCGATGTATTCGCGCGTGCTGCCGCCAAAAGAAGTCACATCGATAATTCCCGAAACCTGCTTGATCTCGCGCTCGACGAACCAATCTTCGGTAGCCTTTAGTTCGTTGAGCGTGTATCCGGGACCGACCAGGCGATACCGATAGATTTCTCCTACCGGCGACCAGGGCGAAAGCTGCGGGGACAAGTTTGCCGGCAAAGTGACCTGTTGCAGGCGGTTCAAGGCCTCCTGGCGGTCCCACAAATAATTGCTGTCATAGTCGAAATAGAGTTTCACGTCACTCAATCCAAAAATGGTGATCGAGCGGACATACTGAAGATGCGGGATTCCAAAGAGCACCGTCTCAACCGGAACGGTGACCTGCCGCTCCATTTCTTCCGCGGACCACGAAGGATTTTGCGTGATTACTTCCACCAGAGGCGGCGAGGGGTCCGGATAGGCTTCGATGTCGAGTTGCAGGAAAATTACGATTCCGCCCGCGATCCAAGCAAGCAACACAACAACCATCAATGGGCGATAACGCAAGAGGGAGAGTATGAACTCGCGCATTTTGGGCTAGCTCTGTGCGGCGGCGCGCAAGAGGAGAGCTCCCTCAGAAACAATCGAATCACCTGGGTTTACGCCGGAGAGAATCTCAATCGAACCGTCCATCGCGCGGCCCAACTTGACGGTCCGCCGTTCGAAGCGCCCGTTGCCTTTCGAGATGAAAACATGCGCTTCATTCCCTTCCCTGATAACGGCTGAAGCCGGAACGACTATCCCCTGCGAAGAGGAGCGCAAGACACGGATCGAGCCAAACATGGCGGGTTTGATACGCCCACCGGGGTTTGGGAGCACGACGCGCAAATGCAGCGTGCGCGTAGTAGGATCGACGGCATCGGAGAGCACTCCGACGCGGCCCGGCCAACGCTGGTCCGGATACGCGTCGAGCGTTACTTGCGCTTCTTCGCCCATCTTGAGACCGGCGAAATCTCTTTCGTAAATGTCACCCAGTGCCCAGACGGTTGAGATGTCGGCGATGGTGCAGAGCGGCTGCGGCGCATCGAGAGATTTGGAATACTCGCCGCTGGCCGCGCCAATATCCAGGACTACGCCGGAACGTGGAGCGACGACATGCAGTTCTGTGGAGGCATGGTCAGGATCCATTCCAAAAACGCGTATCAGTTGCGCGGTCGCTTCCAATTCAGCCTGAGCCATCTTGGCGTCACCCTGAGCTTGTTGGTAATCCTTTTCCGCGATGGCGTGGTGCGCGAGTAGGTCTTCCGCACGGGTCAGGGCTTGCTGTTTCACCTCCGCATCTACCTTGGCTTTGTGATAATCCGCAACAGCACGGGAAAGATCGTTGCTCTCAAGCAGAGCGAGCAACTGACCTTTCTCCACGTGGTCGGAGGGGCGGACCTTCATCTCGACGATGCGGCCTCCGGCAGGCGGATAAACATGGACTACGCGAGTGGGATCGGCTTCGATGTGCGCAGGCAAGACGAGATAGTCGGGGACGGCGGAAGACTTCACCGTGATGGTCTGAATTCCTTTAGCGTCAGTCGCTACGTATTCGTTGTCGCTCGGAGCGGCGGATTGGCCAGCTTGGGCGTTGTCTTGCCCAGAGCCGCTGCCCGAGCTGCTGCACCCGCCAGCGGCGATTACAAAGACGATGCCGAGCATTAAGACCGCGGACTTCATTTCATGGACTCCAGGCCGATCTTTATTTGCTGAAAATCCCAGTCCAGTATTGTCTTGGATTGGCGCGAAATGTCAGGGAGAGTTTACGTTGCCCACTGAAGACTTAGTTTAACAAACGCGAGCGCAGCCGCCAAAACGTATATGGCGACCGATCGGCTAGACTTCGACGTTTGATTCGGCTTGCGGAAGCCTATCACCGTCGCGCGCAACCCACACGTACAAGGTGGGAAGCAAGAAGATTCCGATTACCAGGGAAGCAACGAGGCCTCCGACAATCACGATGGCGAAAGGGCGCTGCGAATCGGAACCTATGGCGTGGGATAGAGCGGCGGGGAGCAGTCCGAGTGTGGCAACTAGCATCGTCATCATGATGGGACGGAGCCGGAGAACTGCGCCCTCCACGGCAGAATCTTCGATCGAATGGCCACGCGCTCGGAGCTGATTGATGTACTCGAGCATAATGACGCCCGTTTGAACGGAAACGCCAAAAAGCGCCAGAAAGCCGACTCCGGAAGATACGCTAAAGTGCGTGCCAGTAATCAGTAGCGCAAGCAACCCACCGATAGGCGCCATGGCAACGACGCCGAGAATCAGAAGCCCCCACTTCCACGAGCCAAACATGGCATAGAGAATGATAAAAATTAAGAGGATGGTAATTGGCAGGACAATGAGCAAGCGTTTTTCGGATCTCTTCTGACTCTCGTATTCGCCTGCCCAATCCAGATGGTAGCCGGTAGGGAGTTTGACTTGTTCCCCAATTTTCTTCATGGCTTCTTCTACTGTGCTGCCAAGATCGCGGCCGCGCACGCTGTACTTGATGGCAACATAGCGTGAGTTTTCTTCCCGATAGATTTCCGAGCCGCCATCGGTGACCGATACTTTGCACAATTGCGCCAGCGAAACGCGCTCGCCAGATGGAGCTAATAAGCGAATGTTTTCGATAGCTTCTTTGGTGTCGCGATAAGGCTCCTGATAGCGCACCACGAGGTCGTAGCGCTCTTCGCCCTGAAGTACCTGACTTACGGCGTTTCCGCCCACGGCGGTCTGAATAGCGTCCTGGATGTCCGCCACATTGATGCCGTAACGGGCGGCTTGCAGGCGGTCAACTGTGAAATTGAGATTGGGTTGGCCGAGGACCCGGAAAAGCCCCAGATCCTCGATTCCAGGAATCTTGCTCATGATGTTCACGATCTGAGTGCCCTTATCTTCAAGCAGTTGAAGGTTGTCACCGTAAAGCTTTACGGCGAGTTCGCCTTTCACGCCGCTGACGGCTTCCTCCATATTGTCTTCAATCGGCTGAGAGAAATTCCAGATGACACCTGGGATTTTCTCCAGCTCGCGGTCCATGGCTGCGATGAGCTCGTCCTTGCGTTCGTGGAAAACAGGACGCCACTTCTCCTTCGGCTTCAAATCAACGAAGTATTCTGTGTTGAAGAAGCCCGTGGTATCGGTTCCGTCATCCGGACGCCCAACCTGGCTGGTTACGACTGTAACTTCGGGAAAGGAGGCGAGGGCGATGCGCGCCTGGTCAGACACATGCGTTCCCTCGCTGGGTCCGGTACTGGGTGCGAGCGTGCCGCGAACCCAAATTGCGCCTTCGTCTAGATGTGGCAGAAATTCCGAGCCGATCACGCCTCCAAACACGAGGAACATAGCGATACCTAATGCCGCAATGCCTGCTGTCAAAGTAATCCAGCGATGCTCAATAGCCCAGCGCACGCGTGTCCGGTATTGGTTGGTTAGAAATATAAGAACCGGATTCCTCCATTCGCGAATGCTATCGCGGAAGAACACACTGGCGAGAACCGGTGCGATCAAGATCGAAAAAATGAGCGCTCCAAGAAGCGCGAACGCGACGGTCCAGGCCATGGGCTTGAACAACCGCCCCTCAACGCGTTGCAGCGTGAAAATCGGCATATAAGCCGTAATAATAATAGCGATGGCGAAGAAAACCGGACGCTGCACTTCATGGGCGGCATCCCGAATGCATTGCATCGTCGGTCTGCCGCCGCGAGTGCTCAAATGGCGAACAATATTTTCGACCATCACTACGGCCCCATCCACGACCATTCCGAAATCCAGCGCCCCGAGTGAGAGCAAGTTGGCCGGAATGTGGCGCAAATCAAGGCAAATCGAGGCGAAGAGGAGAGAAAACGGAATCGTCAGGGCCACAATGAGCGCCCCGCGTACATTGCCCAGAAAGAGAAAGAGAACGATGACGACGAGAATAATTCCTTCGGTCAGGTTGCGCAGTACCGTGTAAGTGGTGAAGTGCACAAGGTCGCTGCGGTCAATGAACGGTACAACCTTCACTCCTTTAGGCAAGATGTGGTCGTTCAGCTCCTTCACCTTTTCGTGAATCGCAATGAGCGTCGGATCTGCGGCCGCGCCCTTGCGCAACAGAACGATTCCCGAAACTACATCGTCGTCATCGATAATCTGCCCGTCTTCGCGATGAATTGCTTTCGCGAATCGACCCAGGCGGACTTTGGGTCCTTGCGTCACGACGGCGACGTCCTTCACGAGAATGGGGATGCCGTTCTGAGCTTTCAGAACAGTTTGCTCAATATCCTGAACGCTGCTGACCAGGCCGACAGCGCGGACGTTTATTTGCTGTTGACCTTCCTCAATGAATCCTCCTCCCGCGTTCACGTTATTGTTAGCAAGTTGCTGCTCGACTTGGCCAATGCTCAGGCCATAAGCAACGAGCTTGGCCGGATCGACTCGAACTTGATATTCGCGGGTGATGCCGCCGAAACTGGAAACGTCAACAACATTTGGCACTGACTTGAACTGTTTTTCGAGAACCCAATCCTCGAGAGATTTCAGCGCCATGACGTCATACTGCGGATTGGTGCTCTTCAACGTGTAAAAAAAGATTTGGCCGACTGGGCTGTAGTCGGTGCCCATCTGCGGCTGCAGATTAGCGGGCAGCGTGACCTGCGAAAGTCTTTCGAGCACCTTCTGACGATTCCAGTCATTGTTCGATTCGTCATCGAAGATGAGCATCAGGCTGGAAAGGCCCGCAAGCGATACGGATCGAAGATGGGTGAGATGAGGAATCCCATTCATCTGAATTTCAATTGGAATTGTGACTTGTTGCTCGATTTCCTCCGCTGCTCGACCCGGCCACTGCGTGATGATCTGAACGTAGTTATCCGCCACGTCCGGATAAGCTTCCACCGGCAAGTTGTGGAACGAAATCGCGCCCCAGAAGAGCAGAAGGATCGCAATCGTCAGCACAATAAAACGGTTATTCAGCGCAAAATCTACGAGTCCACGAATCATTTACTGTTCCAGTGTGTTTTGTAATTCGAGCGCATTCGCTACAACTTTCTGCCCCGGTTGCAATCCGGAGAGCAACTCCTGTATGCGACCTGGCAACATGTTTCCACTCGTCACTTCTATCCGGTGAAATTTGCCGCCTTCCACAGGCACGTAGACCCAGTCGCGATCGTGCAAGTGCACAATGGCGGATGCCGGAACGGCGGCGTGTATCTCTTTCTTTAGACCGTGAAAGGTAGCGGTCACAAACATACCGGGGCGCAGCGTTCCCGAATTGCGCACCTCTATGCGAACCTTGGCCGTTCGGAGAACGGGATCGAGAACGGCCCCGATGTTGCTGATCCGGCCTTCGATGACCTGATCGGGATAGGCATTCGGAGTGACGTCGGCAGTTTCGCCCACGTGTACATTTGGGAGCTCGTTCTCATAGACATCACAGAGAATCCAAACGTGCGAGAGATCAGAAATTGTGAAGGGATTAGTGGAAGATAGGCTTTGTACTCCCGCCGCGTTGGTAACTTGCTGGTCGGTAATCACACCAGAGACCGGCGCAACGATATCCACAATCGCACCGGGGCGGTCCAGCGGACTTCCCAGCGCGCGGAGATGTTCCGCGGTGGTCTCCACGTCGACCTTGGACTTATCCTCCGCATCCTGGGCAACTTCCAGATCGTTCAACGCAACTGCGCCGTGCTGATAAAGCTCCTTGGCACGCTCGAATTGAGTGCGAGCGAGAACTTCGTCGGCGACCGCCTTTCGATAATCGGAATATGCCCCGGCAACGTCCACGCTCTGAACTCGCATCAGAAGCTGGCCTTTCTCCACCGTGTCACCCAATCGAGCGCGTATATCCACCACTCGCCCGGAAGCCAGCGAGATGACCGGAACCGTGCGCGAGATATCGGGAGCCACAGTTCCGGTCACCTGTAACGAAGACGTAGCGATATGCCCGACAGCCGCGACAAGTGGAAACCGCTCGGGATGCTCGAGTGTGACGACGCTGGAGTTTTGCTCCTGCACGGTCGAGACGGAAGGAGGCGCTTCCGCCGCTGCATCCTGCTTGGAATCGTTGCCGCAGCCGGCTCCGAAAACGGCCAACGCAAAGCACAAGATCAAAACGGCTGACTTCATACAAGAACTCCGATAACGACGCGATGCGCCCTTGGAAGATATTCTTGTGGATCGAGAGACGGTGTTTGGCTACTGATCCAAACGCGCTCGAATTAGTATTGAAAGAGGCTTGGGGTCCGCTGCCGCAAATGAAAGGCGGCGAGAGACCGTGCTAAAGGGGCAGGGACGGCGGAGCTCGGCCTGGGCGGATTGACAATTCAAGGGATGAGGGCGAAATTTCCTTGGCAGGAATCAGCCGATCAAAATCCTGGAGCGGATCGAACGAAACACTCTTAAGACGCGCCGCCAAAGTGCTATGGTTCGCAACCGTTCGATGCTGCGGCGTATCGTGCGGACACATCAGACTGAGCGAATGGCGGCGGCTTGTGGAGCATTCGTCGAAAATCATCAACTCGGAGTGAAGGTCGTCGGTTAAAGAGACTGCGAAGAACAAAAGAACGAGGGCGCAGGCAAAGGCGGTCCATTCTTGCAGGGGTTGGCGCCGACGGTCGCGGCGCTCGTGCAGCCAGCGGGTCCGCCAGAAGCAGAAAGCGCCGGCAGCAATTGCGACCCACAGAAGATTGAGAAAAGACTCCATCATTCCCTCTTACCGACATGCTCGACCGGCGCTGCCTTGGCACCAGCCGCAAGACGAATTTACTACTAATCGCGATTTCGAGTGCAAACAATCGGACACTCTAGTTGCCTTATATGGACGTGCGACAATCCCAGATGGTTGCCCTGTGGTTGCTCGCTCGACCGCAAGAGAATATTGCAGCGCAGCAGAGCCAGCGCGGCAGATGTCACGGTAGAATATGAGTGTGCCAATCAAATTAATTGCGATGGACATTGACGGAACGCTGCTGGATAGCCGTGGGCAACTGCCGGAAAAGAACGCGCGCGCGGTGGCGGAGGCGGCGTCGCGCGGACTTGAGATTGTGCTGGTTACCGGGAGGAGGTTCGATTTCGCGCGCCCCATTGCCGACGAACTGAAGTGCGATCTGCATTTGATCGTGAACAACGGCGCGCTAATCAAGAGCAAAAACGGCGAGACGCACCAGCAGCTTCTTCTCCCGAGCGATACGGCGCGGCAAGTGCTGGAAGCGACCGCGGAATTTCGAGCAAACGCCGGGGTTGTTTTCGATCGGGCGCTCGAGCGCCAGATTATTTTCGAAAAGGTGGACTGGGAGGATCCGCGCCGCGGAGGATATTTTCAGCGGAACCGCGCATACATCGCCGTGGTCTCGCCGCTCGTGGATTGCCTGAATGGCGAGGACCCGATCCAGGTGTTGTACACCGGAGGATGCCGGCCAATCCGGTCGGCGATGCGCCAACTGGCGGCGCTGCCAATCGCGGCGGGATTTACACTTGCGCTAACCGAATATGAGAAGCGCGACTTTGCGATCCTCGATGTTTTGCGGGCTGGCGTGACGAAGGGAGTGGCGCTGAAAGAATGGACCCGGCGCAGAGGAATTGCCCGAGAAGAGGTAATGGCCATTGGCGACAATTGGAACGACCGCGAGATGCTTGAGTTTGCGGGACTGCCGGTGGTGATGGCCAATTGCGTGGAGGAGTTGAAATCGCTCGGCTGGGCGATGACCTCGTCGAACGATGAGAATGGCTTGGCGGAAGCTATTGGTACCTACGCCCTCGGCAAGATATGAGTTGGCGTGTGGCGAACCCGCCGCGGTATAATTGATCATCGGGCAGCAGCTAGAGTTGCGAACACAAAGCGAAGTAAGAGACCACGAATGCGTCGCCTAACACTTCTGATTACGATATTCGCCGCGATGATTTTTTCAGCGGCTGGCGCGTCCACCGCGCGGGCCGACTATGCCGTATTGCGTTCGGGACTTCGTCTGCATATCACGGGATACGAGCGCTCGGGCGAAGTCGTGCGATTGTCTATGGACGGCGGCACCGTGGAAGTGCAAGCCAGCGATCTGCTTTCCGTCGAACCAGAGGATCATTTTGCCCCGCTCCCGGCACTGGCGCCGGCCAATGGCCCTTTTGGGAATCTGATTCGTGCGGCTGCGCTGAAGCATGGAGTGGACGAAAAACTGATCACACATCTGATCGCCGTGGAGTCGAACTTCAATCCCCGCGCGGTGTCCCGCAAACAAGCGCAAGGACTGATGCAATTAATTCCTGAGACGGCCGCGCGCTATTCGGTGGCAAACATTTTTGATCCGGCGCAGAACATAGATGCAGGAACGCACTACCTGAAGGACCTCCTCGAGCGATATCGCGGCAACTTGCCCTTGGCGCTGGCTGCTTACAACGCCGGGCCAGACATGGTTGCGCGGTACGGCGGCATTCCTCCCTTCCCCGAAACACAGAAGTACGTGCGAAAAATCACGGCGAGCCTGGCTTCAACGACCGCTCCCACAATCGGAAAATAATCCGAGGCCAGAAGAGTCTCGGCATTCAACTCCCCAGCATTGTTAATCAAAGTTTGCTTGCGCCGCGCAAACACACAAACGCTGCAAGCTTGGCTGGTTCGGTAGGACGAATTGTAACGAACCTACTGGGGCGGCGGCTGCATCGGGGGCTGCTGGGGTGGGGGTTGCTGCGATCCAGAAGACCCTGGCGACGTAGAGGAGTTTCCGAAGGGATTGGAGTTGTTCCCCCCAAAGCTGCTTCCAGGCGTACTGGAGGTTTGGCCCAGCCCTAGAACTCCTCCTTGCGGCGCACCCCCACCTTGCTGCGCGGCTGCTAGAGCGTCTTCCAGAGGATTCCAAATGAATTCCCACTCTTCATATTTATTTCCGCGTCGATAAACCTTGACCGATTTCTTTTTCGTTGTGCATGCAACGCCGGTCAGAAAACCGCCGAGGACTGGGCCGTCCACCACCCCCGTTGGTTTCATCGCCAGCAGCGGATTCGCGCCCAAACCGCCCAAACCCGGCTGTGCGGTCGATGCCGACCCTAAACTGAACGAACCTGAGGGACCAGTAGGTGATGCTCCGAAACTCGGTTGGCCGGATTGAAGAGCACCCTGCGGATTCTGCAAACTTTGAAGGTACTGCGCCACTAGATCCGGCGTAATGCCGGGCGGAAGCTGTCCGCTTTGGATGTACTGAGACACCTGAGCCGCTGAAATGCCAGCCGGAAGTTGGCCACTTTGTTGAATGAGCTGGGCCACTTGATCCGCCGACATGCCGGCCGGAAGCTGTCCGGTTTGGGCGGCCTGATTCACTTGGTCAGCTGTGATGCCGGGCGGAAGTAGCCCATTCGATTGATCAGACGATTGGCCCGAGGACCCCGGCTGCGAGTTCTGCGCTTGTTGCTGCGACTGTGCCGCGCCGATTGCTGCGGCATAGTCTGAAAGTCCAGAACCAGGAAGAATTCCGGCTAGTGGATTTTGCGGTTGCTGCGAACCCGAACTGCTCGCAAGACTAGCTGCCGGCACTCCGATCTGAGCCGTCTGCGGACCTAACGTGACAGCCGCTGGAAGCAGGCCGGCATACTGGTCAATCAGCACCATTTGTTGCAGCGTGGCATAGCGGATGCTGCCGATAATTTGGCCCGCCGCATTGACGTAAATGAAACGCCAAGTGCCATCCGTTTTGTTCATCGGATTTTTGTAAGCTTGGCGAAGGAAATGGAGCTGAAGGCCGCCCTTTTGAAGATCCTCAAGCGTCTGAGGGTAATGGCCCATCTTATGGTAATAGAGGCGGATGGCGCGCTCATACTGCTCGCCGCGCCAAATCGTTTCCTCTTCCTGCGTGCGCTTGCCGTCGGTAACGAAATTTTGCAACACGACCAGAGACAGCGCGAGAAGTATGAGCATCATTCCGAGCGCCATCAAGAAAGCAAATCCGGATTCTTCCGAACCTCTGGAGCGTGCGACTCCATCACGCAAACAGCGAGTGCGGAGTGGTGTTGCGCCGGGATGGGGCCGGAAATTCATTGGCTTGGCGGCTGGGAACCCGGAACCGCTTCTCCTGCCGGCGGCTGCACCATTGGAACGGTAGCGTGCCGTCCGCTGGAAATTTCTTCCACATCGGCCGAGTCGTTGCCGATTTTATCCAGCCGGAAGCGGCTGAGGAAAACCGAGCCTTCCTGCACAACGATTACATCATCACCGTTGAGGAAAAACGCCAAACGCCTCGGGCTGCTTTTCATCGAAGCATATCCAAAAAACTGCGCCGGAACCTGGACCGGAGGCGGGGGCGGCGGAGGTGCGACAGTCGGGTATTGGTGTTCCATGCGCTTCTTTTCTTCCGGCGTTGGTTCAACGGGAAGGGCAACGGCGCTGAAAATATTGCGATGGGTGCCTGAATATTCAAGTTTCTGAAGTTTTTCGAGCAGGTCGATTCGAAGCTGCGGCTCGTCCACGTTTAGCGGTTGAAATTTACCGTCGGACGCCAAGACGCCTTGCAAGCCGGGCATTTGAGTGCGATTGGCGAGGTACACCGCTACGAGAAGAACTACCAGCCCTATCAGCACCCCGATTTGTGTTCGTCGTGACATCGGCTCAGATCCGAAAATACGTGCGCAGTTCCAGATGCAGCCGGATATCGCCGGCCGAGGCCGTGTCCAGCTGAAGATTATTCAAAAGATAGAAATACTTCGAACGCTCGAGACCATTGATAAATTGGATGATGGCGGGATAATCTCCGTCGACCGAATCCAGAACGGTCACAAGCGTCACTCCCCTTTCCTTCACGTCTTTTTGGTTGAACGTAATTGTGGTGGTCTTTAAACCTGCCTTGGTGGCGATATTCCCGAGATCCTCTTCGATTGCTGAATAACCGACGCCGGCGCCGAGGAACGCGTCGTGATAAAAGGCATCGCAGTCCTTTCCCACCTTAGGAAGCGAAGCGCGAATTGCATCACCTCGCGCGACATCCGCCTTCAGGAGCTTGGCCTCGTTCTGCAGGCGACCTCGCTGCTCGCGCATGCTCTCCACGCCTTCGCGCGTGGATTGCCAAACAATGAAGACCAGGGCCAGGTCCGCGAGAAGCAGAACCCCCAGCGCGCAAAAGATCAATTTTTTCCAGGTGTTCCAGGACCGTTTCATATTCATGTAGTCTCGTACAGCGCCGTAAGCTCCAGCGTGATCTTGTCGGACGAGGGCGTGATCTGCTCGGAATGGCGTTCCCCTTGAATCTGGACGTTTGAAAACGCCGGCGATTTCTCGAGCGCCTCAATAAACTTTATCTTGCTGTCATCCGAAGCCGCACCGACGGTAATCTCAACCAGAGCCTTTCCGTTCACAAGCCTCGGCGAAATATTCATGACCCGGACGCCGGCGGGCAAAATTTTCTCCAGGTCCATGAAAATCTTGGTCCACGGAAAACTTCGCTGGCCGATAAGCGAGTTCAGAAACGCAGCTCGATCCAACACTTGTTGCGCTTGCGCGGACCGGAAATAGTCCTGCAAGGTCGCCTGCCTCTGTTTATTGACGCGGATTTCGGCTTCCCAGTGAGCAATGTCCGCGCGTAAATCCCGGTTTGCCCGCCACGATTTGTAAGCTCCGTGAGACAAAAGCAGAAGCAGAAGAATACCGACGGCGCCCAAGACCCCGGAGAGAGCCAGAAACGGCCGTTTGTTTTCCAGCGGCCTGGTAGCAAGATTGAGACGAAGTTTCATATATACGAAGCGCGCGGACGCGCTCAGGACCCTCCGTTCATCATCCAGCCGACCAGCGCATCGAGATTCTGATGCAGCAGATCCTTTGCGCCGGAATCGAGATGGAAGGGAGGCTCGGATTCAGCGAGCGGCCCTACCGGGCACTTCAGTTCTTCGGAAAGCGCGCGGCGAAAGATGTCCGCGCGCGCTCCCAGTCCTGAAAGGCGAACGCGGTCCACCGCTCCGCCCCAGGTGTCCTGATAGTAAGCCACTGCGGGAAAAATCTCGTCGAGCAACGATTGCGGGCTGAGGAGAGACGCATCGCTCGCCATATCCGTCGAGCGATGAACACATAGGTTACCACCACGCACGATGACCGTGGTCAATGTTTTACCGGACATGCGAACGAGAAGGGTGGCGTCGCGCTCTTCTATCAGAGGAAGTGTAGCCAGGGTTGAACTCAGAACGACTCCGACCTTCGCGTCCAAACCTAAAACGATTTCTTCATATTCGCGGATAATCTTCTGCCGCGCAACCGCCGTCACGACCTCCAGATTCCCGTCTTTGCCTGCCTGGCGCATCCAGGAGACCACCGTTTCGTCCACGTCGAATGGTACGCTCTTCTTCAGCCGCCAGCGCAGGAGAGGCAGGGCTTCGTCCGCGCTGCGCGGAAGGGCGTCGAACGGCAGAATGAAAACGCGCACGACCAGATCAGGAATGATAAGCGCCAGACCGTGCTCGCGCGCGGGAACACGGCTGAATACGCGTCGAAGAGCCGACCGCACTGCGTCCGGCTGCGCTACGTTCATTTCCACTGGAGACGGAAGTACGGCACCTAACGGAAGAGCCTCTACTGCGAAGGACTCCAAGGCGCCATTGATTTTCCCCCAGCGAGCGGCCGCGACGTGAGTGGACGAAATGTCAACCACCAGAGTCGGGTGCGGCATAGCCGTGAGCCAGCGCTCGATACGGCGCACGGGGCCGAGTTCGTAAAACTGGCCGGTCAGGCTGGCGGCGCTAGTCAAGGAAGGTCACCTTATTGATCTCGCGCAAGGTGGTAACTCCCGCGCGGATCTTGCCCATACCGGAATCGCGCAGAAACGTCATGCCTTCTTCCTTGGCTACTCGCTTGATTTCCGAAGTCGGCCTGCGATTAATAATCATCTCGCGAATGCGGTCGGAAAGATCGAGGAGTTCCGTGATCGCGCTTCGTCCACGATAACCGCTGCCGGAACATTCCAGGCAGCCGGGGCCTTCGTAAAACGGCACTTGCATCCATTCGGCCGGATCCAGACCGGATTCTTTCAAAACCTCCGCCGAATAATGCACCCTCTTCTTGCAGTTCTCGCAAATCACGCGCACCAGGCGCTGGGCCATGATGCAGTTCAGCGCCGAAACGAAGTTGTAAGGCTCGACGCCCATATTGATAAACCTTCCGATCACGTCGGTGACGTTGTTCGCGTGCACGGTGGTGAAGACAAGGTGTCCGGTGAGCGCGGAGTTGATGGCGATTTGGGCCGTTTCCTGGTCGCGAATTTCGCCGACCATGATCTTATCCGGATCGTGGCGCAGGATGGAGCGCAAGCCGCGCGCGAAAGTCAGTCCCTTCTTTTCATTCACGGGGATCTGCGTAATGCCGCGCACCTGATATTCCACGGGGTCTTCAATCGTGATGATTTTATCTTCATCATTCTTGATTTCGTTGATGGCCGCGTAGAGAGTCGTGGTTTTTCCCGAGCCGGTTGGACCGGTGACCAGAACCATGCCGTACGGTTCGTGAATGTAGCGGCGGAAGCGCGTCATGTCCTGCTGGTCGAACCCCACGACATCCAGTGTCAAGTTGTGGAATTTTTCGCTGAGAGTTTCCTTGTCCAGAACGCGAAGTACAGCGTCCTCCCCGTGAACGGACGGCATGATGGAAACGCGGAAATCGATAAAGCGTCCTTTGTAACGCACCCGGAAGCGCCCGTCCTGCGGCACGCGCCGTTCAGCGATATCGAGTTCGCTCATGACTTTGATACGTGAAAGGATTGTGGCGTGCCACTCTTTTGCCAGGGGCTGCATGGCGTATTGCAATACACCGTCAATTCGGTATTTGACGACTACTTCGGTGTTGCGCGTTTCGATGTGAATATCACTCGCGCGGCGCTCGAGCGCGGTGTAAATGACCGTGTTCACCAACCGCACGACGGGGCTAACGCCGGTGTCCCCGCGCGTGAGCTTGTCCATCGAGATGTTTTCTTCGCTATCTTCCTCTTCGCCGACGACCTGCAGAGTAAAACCTTCGGTAGCCTGGTCGAGCACGCGTTGCGATTGCTCCGTTCGCTTCAGGAGATCGTCAATTTGCGAGGTAGTGGCCACTTTTATCTGCAGTCGCTTCCCGAGCAAAAGAGAAAGCTCGTCGGTGAGCTGCAATTGACTCGGATCTGCAATGGCCACAGTCAATGTGGTTTCGTGCGATTCGAGAGGGACAAACTTGTATCGAAACATTAGTTCGGCAGGAATGCTGCGAAACAGTTCAGGATCGATGCGCTGCTCGCGAAGGTCTACAAACGGACACCGATAGCGTTCTGCTAAGCGGCGAGCCTGTTCGCGTTCCGCCTCGTTAGGCGCATTGCCGGTGATCGGATTGTTATTGAGCGTAGCCATATAATATCTAGCCTCCAGGAGATCCTATCTGGAGGGAGAACAGAGGCAGATAGAGAGAAATCAAAATAAAGCCGACCACCACCGCCATAACCACCAAAATCGCGGGTGTGACCCATATCAGGGTACGCTGCAATCGGGTGCTCACTTCCTCTTCATAGAATTCCGCGACGCTTGTCAGCATGGCCGAAAGCGCACCAGAGGCTTCGCCAACCTCGATCATTTCCAAAGCCAGGGGCGGGATTAATCGCGTTTCGGACAGGCTCTCACTAAGGCTTTTGCCCTCGCGAACTCGCTCCGAGGCTCGCGCGACGGAAGTCGCGATCAGGCGGCTTCCGATGGCAGCCGAAGATGTCTGCAACCCGGAAACCAGCGGTGTACCACCGGCCAGAAGAGTAGCCAGAGTTCGCAGGAACTGTGCGATTTCTCCTTTCAGCCAGATATCGCCGACGATCGGAACTTTGGGCTTTAAACGGTCGATCGCCAGCGCTCCCTCCAACGTCCGCGTCCACAAGAAAATAGCAGCAGCGATCAAAACAGCAACCCCGGCAAACACGACGAAATAATTGCGCAGCGGCACGGCCATGTTCAGCATCAGTTGCGTCATGGCCGGTAAAGGCACTCCCAGATCCTGATAAAGTTTTGCAAACTGAGGCATGGCATATGTCACCAGGTAGCTGAGAACCAAAATTACGGTCACCACCAGGATCGCGGGATAAATCAACGCCGTGAGCAAAGCGGTGCGGAAACCGGTGCTCACTCGCAAGTACGAAATATATTGGTCGATGACTCCCGTTAGATTGCCGCTGCGTTCGCCGGCCGAAATCGCCGTGACGTACACCGCCGGGAACGATCCCTGGGCTGCCAACGCTTCGGAAAGCAGGGCCCCATCGCGTACGCGTTGCCGCACGTCCTGGAGAGTGGGCCTCAAGCGAGGCGCCGCGGCTCGCTCGGCGAGCAGCTCCAGCGCCTTCAAAATCGGCAAGCCCGCCTTGATTAAGGTGCTGAATTGCTGGTTAAAAATTAGAAAATCGGCAGGGCGAATCTTTCGCTCGCGGGCAGCCCCGCTGAACTGAGAAAGCAAATCGAAGTGCATTCGAACCGAGAAGACGAAGAATCCCCGCTCAGCGAGTTTCTGCCTCGCCTCAGCCTCCGACTGTGCCGTCTCCATCTGCTGGAAAACTCGACCAGTGGTATCCCCGACTTTGCAGACAAATTCAGTCATTTAGGACTTAGACGTCCCGCCCAGTGAGACGTTTGCCTTCTAGTTTACCATACCCGTTACAACCCGCGTCCTATGCGCAAGATCCCTGCATTACTATGATGTTACATAGGCAAACCGGCTGAGGGACTTAAGGCCTGTGAACGGGATCTCAGGTGAGGCCAGTGCGGAGATTATTGAATTCTCGCTCAAAGCTAGCGTAGCGAGCCCGCGAGAGTTGCTTCATCAACGATGACCACTCCTGGCGGAGGCACGAAGTGAAATTTCGTCTCCGGAATCGTCAGGTTTTCTTCCCAGTCTCCAAATCGAAATTCCGTCTCCAGCTTCCCCACCTGACGGACTACCACGCGAACTAGACGGGCGTCGGGATCTACCTCAAGCAGAACGTCACGAATGCGCTCACCGGGATCGGCCGCATTGTAACGAGGAGCACAACTCAAAAGCGTGTTCCCCTCGACGGTGACACGGTCGTCGGGATTGGCGTCCTGCGCGTTTGCACCGTCCACGATTTCGAAGTTCCGGCAAAGCCGAGCAAGATCAGTCTTTCCAGCAAGGAACGCCAACGGCGTTCGCCAGTCCGAGCTCTCTGCTATCTTCGCCCGGCTCGCGGTCCGGTCTGCAGGAACGTAAAACCACACGTTCGCTCCATCAACGATGAAAAGCTTTTGCTCCGGCGATTCATACTCCCAACGCATACGCCCGGGCTTCGAGAAGTACACAATTCCGGATTCAGCCGAGACCGCGCCGGCGCCATCGGAAAACTTCTCGTAGAAGTGCGCCTTGAGGGTCGTTGCCCGGCGATAGTGCGCGTCAATCATCCGTGCGAGCTGCCGGGCGTCTTTTGCAGGTTTCTCCGCAGACTGAAATGACACGAAAGTGAGAAAAAAGAGGACGCAAATCACCCGAGTATCTTAACAAGAATGCATTGTGAACCGAGGGGAAAAAGAGGAACTTCCCGGCAAACTATTACAATTCTGGAAGCGCTTCGCATGCAGCGGCGCTGGCCGTGGCGGCTCCGGTAGAATCGTAGTGAATGACCCCGGGCTCCTCACTGCAAAAACTTCGAGATCCCGTAATCCCCACTATCATTGGGGTGGCCGTCACCAAGTAATTATTGTCGCCCGCGGCGCCGCAACCCGCGGCAACGGTCACAGGGTTTGTTCCGATGTAAGCGTAGGTATAACCGCTCTTCTGGTTAGGCGCAGTCGCGAAAAGAGTATCGATTAGATCAGCGGCATCGCAAGTAGCCGGACCGCCCGGCGGTGGGCCCATCGTTGCGAGGCTGGCCGGATAACCGTTCTGGTAGGTCGATGAATAAGTTATCGCGGCGGTCGTGATGGTCCTGGTGTTATTTGCGGCGGCAGCTTCGTTCGCTGCGATGCGTGCCCGAAGAAAGCTAGGGATGGCTATCGCGGCGATGATCAAGATGATCGCGACTACGACCAGCAGTTCAATGAGGCTGAAACCGCGGGAATCGCAGCCGCTGTTCTTCCGGTTGGAGCTGAGGGCCGAGTTGTATTTTTGCCTGACTCGCATAAACGCTGCCCCGAATGTATCCACTGCTAGCCTTACGACAGTTCATTGCAATTCGCTGCCCCTTCTCGTAAAAAAAAAGGGGAGGAAGCTGAGCTTCCTCCCCTTTTGAAGCACATCCCAACTACTGGAGGATGGTCACTACCGTGGCGCAAGTGCCCACGCCGGTTCCAATCGCTGCACCGGTCGTGTTGTAGCGAACCACACCAGATTGGTCGGAGCAGAACGCACGCGTACCAGTCGAAACTGACAACGGCGTGGCGTTCACTTCGAAAGTCTGGAACGGAGAAGCTACGGTACCCGCACCAGTGGCGGCTACTGCGGCAACCACGTAACCGGTCTTGGTTCCAAG
>Ga0209530_1000510_pt1 | contig 26935 bp, 15 predicted proteins | sample BlaSpr_A8_Ref_O1_FD_187987 | JGI IMG/M metagenome (GOLD analysis project Ga0209530, IMG submission 187987) | Forest soil microbial communities from Thunder Bay, Ontario, Canada - Black Spruce, Ontario site 2_A8_Ref_O1 (SPAdes) (version 2) | ecosystem: Environmental > Terrestrial > Soil > Boreal...
TTCTAGTTCATCGTCAGGTTCTAGTTCATCGTCAGGTTCTAGTTCATCGTCTGATTCTACTCTTAAAAATACTCCTCGTCCCCAATACAACATGGGCTCAAAAGTAGCAGCTCATCATCCTCTCCCACCAAAAGTTCCACCACAAATATGCCGAAATTCTGAGGAACTCTGGGAATCCGTAAATAACATAGATAAATCGAAACCATATACTATTGTAGAAAGAAATGGCATTAATTACGTTACTTATTATCCAGATGGAAAGTATGAGTTCTATTGGGATCCTAAAATTACAGACAAAGAACCGTATATCAGGAACGGTACTGTATACTACAATGTTGAAGTGGACGGTTCACTGGTAAGGACTGATGGTCGGATTCGAGAAGTAGAAGTTGCGCAAAACCCGCCTCCTGGTTTTGCTTGGGTTCCTCCTATTTCGGATGCTGATTATGTACCACCAGTAACGTATAAAGACGAACAGCCTTTTTTCCATTTTAGTACTGAGTATCGCCGTTTAGTCAGTGTTAATGATTCTGCTTCTAGTCCTGCTTCTACTCCTGCTTCTACTCCTGCTTCTACTCCTGCTTCTACTCCTGCTTCTACTCCTGCTTCTAGTCGTGCTCCTAGTCCTACTCCCGATAGTGATCGCGGTAGCGATAGCGATAGCGATAGCGATATACCACTGCTAGAAAAATATTCAACTGCAGTACTTTTTAATATATATAAACAAGCCGTTTCTAATTGTTCAGGTCCTTCTGATGTTATCAGAAAAGCTATGATTTATATGAGCCGTGACTTTCCACAGGATTTATTAGCTAAGACTGATGAAGAGCTTCGTGATCCTGAGGCGACCATTCATCGTTTCCAAGATAAAGCTCTTGGCGATTTGAACCTTACACAAAAAGTTGATGAATTAACCTTTTTATCATTTAGAACAGCTATTGCTACGTATAACGCAGCCCTTATCCTGAAAATTGAGGATCCAGCGTTCATAGAACGAATCTTTATACTAACTCTAGATAAACAAATCGAACGTTATAATAGTCCTTAAAATAAAATAACAAAACAAAACAAAACAAAACAAATCAAATCAAATCAAACGCATTTTTTTTTTTTCGATATTTTGAGGGATTCTTACTAAGCACAGTTTTATATTAGTGATGAGCTAAATATCATATATTTAGAATAACATTAACTATTTAAAGCCTTATAAAAGCTGGGTTCAAAGCTTTTAAGAACAAATACCAAGGGATTTCATTAAAGCCAAAATCGCTTTTTTCAGCAAACTCAATAAATCATAAAAAGGATAGAAAAACTCCTTCGTTCTTCCGTTTCATGAGTGAACTTAAGAGTCTTGTTTCATATAAGGAGCAATTTTATTTAAATCTTTTTTAAAGTCTTTACAAAAGGAGCAATTAGTTAAATGCTCCAGCTAAATAATCAAAACTTGATTATATAATTGCATTGAACATTAGGTCCTTGTTTAGAATCTCAGTTAATAGACACCTTTGTTTAGAATTCCGCGAGTACATCATCAATATCATTATCAAATTAGCAAAAACTTGATACTCACATATTGAGCAAGTTGATATCAAGATTTCCGGTAACTAAACGAAGAGCTATGGTTGAGCTTTAGAACCACTCGAGAAACAGAGCTACCACATTAACTGCAGGACGATACCCTTAAAAAATAATCTTTTTCCATGAATATCTGTCCATCGTAATTGAAATAACATTGGTAGGATATAACCTGATAAGTCACCGCTTGTGTTTCAACATAGGTAAAGCGTCAAAGATCCTCCACCAAAATCACTTTTAATTTGCAAGCACGTTCCAATAATCGAGAATGGCATAAGAGACATCACCAGGAAAAGCTTCGCGTCCAGAGGTCTTCGTAAAAGGAGAGATATTGTCTATAAGCAGCTGCATGTTTAGTAAGGTCTCATAAATAATCAAGCATGTTCTCCTCATCACGATAAAACTCAGCAATTGCACAACCGTGTAAGGAGCATAAATTGTAAGGAAGCACTTTGAGCTGCGTTGCAGCCACTATAGTTGTATAATGAGAGCTTCATTTTTTTGTAATAAGTTTGTATATTTAAATAGAGCTTTTTTTTTGTCCATTCCAACATATACACAGTAAGATCAATATCTTCTAAGTTGTAAATCGTTGATTTAGAATAGTATCATTGCTATAGTTGTTTTACCTGTTTACGATCACCAACTGTAAGTTCACGTTGTCCACGACCATAGGCAACATTGAATCAATATCTTATAACCAGTTAACATTGTTCAGTAACAGACTCTCGAGTATAACACCGGGAGCCTTACGTTCACATTAAGATAGTTATCAAAGTTATAGCAACACCACCGTCAATAAATTACCAATCCCATCACAACACGACCTAAAAGATCATATCCTACAGGGTTTGTACTAAGTTTTCATTGCACGACAGTGTCATCTTGTTTAATAGTGTATCATCACCAAAATAATACAACCACTTGCTCAGACTCTAAATTTAGTGCCATTCCGTTAAACCTTTATTACAAATTCAACCATTTCGCCGACCTTTATATCTTTAATCCTGACACAAAGCAACTCCATCTTTAACGGAGATTATTCGTCCAATGAACTTCCTAATTTATTTCTACCTAAGCCTCGAAAACGCTTAGGTATTTTCTGTGTTGCTGGTAATATTGCTAAGGTGCGTGCTGATTTCTCCTTAGGAAGTTTGGGAGGTCTAGGATCACCAGGCACACTAGAACCACGCCGTGGTTTTTCCTTTTTAGAAGAATTAGGTATCATGCTTTTCGTAAAGAGTGTCATCATTAGAAGTGTTAGGTAAATCTATTGTATTTAGTAAAAGATCACTATTTACTAATAAATAAGATACATTTAAATTCATTTCTTGCAAAGATTTGATAATTAGCAAATTCTCTTTTATGGTTGATTGTTCGATAGCACGCACAGATTCAAAAGTTTCTTTTAAAAAAGAAAATTGTATTATAAATACTAATAAGAGACTAATAAAGACAACATTAATTATGGTACCATCATTGATTATTATAAGTTCTTTACTAAACATTATTAATAATAATCCTATAATTGGTACTAACATTTTTTATTATCTATATTTATAGTGTTCGACCCCGGACCTGCCTCACGGTAAAGTGGCACTTTACCTTATTGATGTAAAACAATCCTTTTTGGTGCTACGTGAGGTATAATTTATTTTTATAAGATGGCCTGACAAGACTTGCACTTGCACTCTGTCGGTTAAAAGCCATCGCTTTACTATTTAAGCTACACGCCAAAAGGCATAACCTTTATCGTAAATCTGTGTATGGCGGGGCCTGATTCGAACCAAGTCCTGAGGGTTATGACCCTAAATGCAACCATTACAACTCCCCCCCGAACCATATCAAAATTACCATATAATTGTGCTTTTCCGATTTCGTTAATCACATTGTCTTATAAAGTATGTTTTTAATACGAACACATTTATAAAATATTGGTAAAAAGATGCTTAAATTAATAATATAGTCCAGCAGCAGGTTCTCCTACCACTACCCTGTCGACTTTACTCTAGTCCCTAAATGAAGATCGTATATAAAGTCAATCAAAGGTCAAGCCTTATGAAACCAATCAATATGGTAATCTATCGCGATGACTGAAACCTTATAACTTCTACCCCAAATAGTTTCCGTAGCGTACGGGCGGTCTGTACGTAACTTTTGAACTAATTCACCGTACGTAATGATCCACATTACTAGAAATTCCGCTTCATGCTCTTGAGTTTCAAAGAACAATTCGACTGAGATGTCTTTTAAAGATTTGCTCAGCTCACGCCATTGCTTCTTTTGTCGATCATCAATGTACACATGTGTAGCCCAATTTATTAAGCCATAATGATTTGACGTGACCTATCCTTAATCCCTAAGAGTAAAAGGCTGTCTGACTAGTTAACATACAATCTAAAATTTAATTAGATTTTATTTTTAGGCAACTAATCATAAGGGTTGCGTTCTTACTGGAATTAACCTCACACCTCGCGCACGAACTGACGACAACCATGCACTCTTGTCACTGGTACCGTTACATGAAAATAGTTAATCTTGCAACATGGTGCAGCCCATAGTTATATGCAAGAGACACTTACATTTTCATAGATTCGCTTAAAAACTATTTTGTTATACATATTTCAACGAAAGCGATTGAACCTATACAAAAATTGGTAAGGTTTTTCGCGGTATTCGAATTAAACCACATGCTCCACTCCTTGTATAAGTCACCGTCAATTCCTTTGAGTTTAACCTTGCGGCCACATTCCCCAGGCGGTATTTCACGCGTTAGCTTTAAATCCCCATTGGTGATAACCAAAAGATGTTAAATACTCATTGTTTAAGGTATGGACTACAAGGTCTCTAATCCTCTTCATCCCCATACTATCGTGCCTAGTGTCAGATCTAGATCGGTCCATGCTTTCGCTATCGAATGTCTTCCAATATCAACAATTTCACCCTTCCTTCAGGAATTCAACAAACCGCCTCTAGAACTCAGATTATCAGTGAATACAGGTCAAAGAGGTTTTACCTCAGTCTTTAACTCTATTTTTAATAATCCACCTACGCACTCTACGCCCAGTCATCACGAATAACACTAACCACCCCCGTATTACCGCGGCTGCTGCACGAAGTTAGCCGTGTTTCTTATTTTTAGATAAATCAGCTTAAGGCTTCTTCATCCGAGTATTCTAGTCTATCATTCAAATTGTTGTGATATTATTCCAACCTTAATACCTAGATATATACTAATTACCGTCATTAAAGCACAAAAATTGGGGTTTAAGACAGCTTGCCTTTACTTGGTTGGTACGGTCAGTATAGCTTCCATTAGATTACTCGGCGGAATCCCAGCCTCATACATTGGACGGCTAATTTCCACTATAACCGTGCAAGAATTGTCATTAGGTTGTGGCACCAATAAGTTTCATAAATAGAGCCGTTAGATGTTGAAAACATTTACACTCTGGATTTTTAACCACAAGGTCCTAATGTTTTTTGTATCCCCCACGCAACATTACAGATCAAGCGTTAGCCCATTGTTCACATTCCCTACTGCAGCCTCCCAGGGAGTCCAGACCTTATTGCATTTCTACGCGGCTGTACATCCTCTCAACCAGCTAAAGATCATCGGCTTGTAGGCTTTTATCTTACCAACAACCTAATCTTACAAAACTACATAATCAGCATATAATCTTTTTTTTATCCAGGATTTACCTTGACTATATGTTTTCTATCTTTGCTCTTGTCGCTCTTACGCCACGTTCATATGAACGTTCGACTACATGTATCAAGTAAGTTGCTAGCATTCTCTCGAGCCAGGATCAAACTCATTATTATCAAATAGCAACCACAAAAATTCGGATACAACGATGTCATCTTTACTCTAACTATCCAGGACCTTAAAATTAACTCGCATTTAATTTTGATTTGTAGAAAACATAAAACTCTCATTAACAAACTCTTAGTACTCGTAGACAGCAGCAGTTTAATATATTAAACTATGAAATAAGATTACTTAAATGTAATTAAATCTTACGACATGCATTTCATGAGCCTATTAACGTTATAGTCTACAACGTTAAAAAAACATAAGAGCATGATTTCTCACTTAGATGCCTTCAGCGATTAATCAAAGATTCGTAGCGAATAGCATGCTTTCACAGCTCAAAAACAAGAGAATCATCCTGCCAGTCCTTTCGTACTAGACAGAATACTCAAACGTTTTATGAAATAGTAATAGGGACCGAACTGTCTCACACGTTCTGAACCCACTCACGTACCACTATTAATCGGTAACAACCGAACCCTTGAGCCCTTTTCAGTCTCAGATGTGATGAGCCGACATCGAGGTGCCAAACAATTTCGTCATAGGTACTCTAAGAAATTATCACCTGTTATCCCCGGATACCTTTTATTCGTTGGCAATCTCACGCCCACTTGTTAAGATTGATTACTAGGACCATTTAGAAACTAAATCCTGAATGAATTGTCATTCAACCAGTCAACATGTATAAACCCTTACATTAATATGCAATAAATCTGAATACAACATATCTTTTGTGCGCACTCCGTTACATTTAGGAGGCTACCGCCCCAGTCAAACTGACCACATTCACGCAAAAATTCTAGACCATAGTAATAAATGTTTCGCAGGAACGCCTAACTTTCACAAAAGTGAGCATTTTAACAACATTCATCATAGACTTAATATTACCCCAAGAATAGATTATAAAGCATACAGTAAAGTTCACAGGGTCTTTCCGTCTGCTATTTCTATATCTATCTTCACAATAATCCAATTTCATTGGGTCTACACTAGAACAGTGGGGAAGTCGTTACCATTCGTGCGCGTCGGAACTTACCCGACAGGGAATTTCGCTACCTTAGACCGTCATAGTTACAGCCGCCTTTACTAGTGATTTAAGAGATCAACAAAATCTAGAAGAAACTTAAAGAATATCGATCTCATTCAGCTACTAGCACCGGGCAGGTCTCAGACCTATACATCATAATTACATTTAGCAGTCCTGTGTTTTTGATAAACAGTCCTACCCCCTATTCTGTGCCATCACCCATAAAAAAGTTTTTACTAAAGGCAACAAATATTGAATATAAGAAGTGGAAACCGGCACAACGTATAAAGATCCAATATCGAAGACACTTTAGCTGAGTATACTCTACTTCTCTTGAAATACAAGAAAATTACAAGTAAGTCATCTTTATGGTATTTCGCTTGTATGTTACCTGGAGTTGATATTTACAAGGATAATCGTATAATCTTTATCCCAAAGTTACAGATTGAATTTGCCGTTCCTTTAGCATAGTTAGCCCATCGCCTTAATAAGTTATTAGTTTACCAGTGTCGTTTTAGTACGTTTTAATTTAACACTTTTTCTTGAGAAATATGAGGGCTACTTCTTATAGATGTTATATTAGCCATTAAATTTCTGTCACATATAAAAATAATTGAATGTTAAACAATAGACTCCTTTTTTGTTGCTTTCGCTAAAAAATGAGAGACGTATAACCCTTATCTTACAAGAATGATAAGGAAACCTTTAAACTTTGGCGATAACAATTTTGTTATTAAAACTACTATATTAACATTCTTCACTTAGATTTATGATAAAATATTTCTATAATATCGAAAAAGAACTAAGGATTCTCTATCAATTTAAATTCACTACTTGGGATAGAACAAAAAATCCTTTATTTTAGAAGCCTTCTACTTTAAACGTAGCTGTAACGCTTTCTATAAAAGATGCTGCTTGAAAGCCTACATCCTTTTGTCAAAGTAATAAGACTTCTTTAACTTTAGTTCTATTGCGGTCCTTAGCTAATGTGAGGACTCTTCTCCTTTTGACCAAGACCTTAGCACCCATGGTCTGTATAGTAGATAAATTTATTTGTCTTCAGAGTTTGAATAGTGACCTGGTGAAAAGTCATTATACCCCGCTTCTTGCTTTACACCAATAAACAAAACTACCACGTACCTAAATACATTTCGCAGAAAACCAGCTATCTCCTAGTTTGATTAGCCTCACCCCTAATCACAAGTCATCCCATTCTATGCAACAGAAATGAGTTCATCTTCCAAAAGTTATTAACGAATTTCAATCTCTCATGATTAGATCACTAGTTTCGGGTCTAAATAAAAAAACTTATACGATTTAAAATTTGCTTTCCTTCGCCATATATAATCTTAGCTTGCTTTTTTATTTAACTCTTAATCCATGATACAAAAGTACTTTGTAATTTTTCTTAATGAAAAACGTCAAATGCTTATAAATTCTAATTTCAAGATCTATTTCACCTCTTTATATTGAGTACTTTTCATAGTTCCCTTACGTACTAATTCTCTATCGATTTTCTTATTTATTTTATTTTGAAGTGGTACTTCAATCTAATTACAATCAAAGCCTTCCATATACCCTTAATATATATTTCAATAAAATTACAAGGTTTCAACTTCTACACATTATTATAATAATTTTATTCATTGAAATATATTAATCATTTACGTTCGCTCACCACTACTAATAAAATACAGGTTTGTTGATAAACCATAATTATTGAGATGTCAATTCATTACGTTTATAAAAAACTTAGCGTTTTTATTGTTACCAAAAAGGCATCTTATAGTTAATGTATATCTCATATAAATTTTATTGTATAGCCTTAATAAGAAATCGTTATATCCATCTAGAATCCTTTTTAAATCTTGAGTGACAATTCAAGTGATGGTTACCCTAACTATCCAGCATCTAAAAATAGTAATTTTTAGGTCCTGTTTAGTTAGACAACAGATTATTTTTTGGTCCTATAGTTTAGTGGTAAAACATGTGCCTCATGAGTTATATCGGTAGTTCGATTCTACTAGGACCATTTTAAGCTCTTTCGTTTAGTGGCAAGACGTCAGATTTTCAGTTTGATAACGAGAGTCGATTCTCTCAAGGAGCATGAATTTGACGGTGGTGAAATATATACCACCGTCGATTAAAGATTTATTTGCTCCAAAGGAAGGTTATTTTTATTATACAAAATAAGCATGTTTTCTATATATTACTTAGAGCTAGTATAATTGAGACGAGCTTTGGCAGTTCCTTTTTCTCTACTCCTACTACAACTCATCATGCTAAATTAAAAAAAAAAAAAATTATTATCAAATAGCGAAATGACTTTACTAACTTGCCAAACCTTCGCATACGTTTTATGCATCTATTTTATACCTAATGATAAAAACTATGAAATTAAATTGAATTTACTGATAACCAGTTCAATAAATGAAAAAGTTAATGGCCTATTAGCCGTTGTACGGACATTTATATTCGTAATACCTTTAATAATTATTAGTTTAGCTAATATAATACCAGAAAATAAGAAGCTAACCCTAATTAGTAATTTTTTTGGAATAACGAGTGTTGTCGGAGTATTAAAGTTAGGTTTAACTTCACTTACTGTAGAAATTTTTAATGCAAAGATTCTGACTCTTGAAGAAAAACGAATAATTTTTAAAACAGAGTTTATTCGTATTCTGGAGAAATATTATATAAACTCATTTGATTTATATAATCTGTTACAAAAATATATAAATGATTCTTATTTTATTATTTATGATAAACAATTAATTGGTCTCACCAATAATTCTTCAATACGAGATTATGCAAAGGAAGTAATTAAAGATCTCCTTTTGGCTATTCAAAACGAACAAGGATTTGTTACCCTTGCAGAAGACATTATCTATAACAACGTTGCATTAAAGTTTTTTTTAATATATTACACCATTATATTCTTTGTAATAACCTGTGGTATTATTGAAGATTAAAAAATTTTTAATCGGATAACCTTGGGTCTTTGTTTTTACTATCAATACCTTAACCTTAAATTCTACAAAAATGATTCTGAGTGTATATGCGTTTATGTATACACTTTTGGTGCTCTATAAGCCGCCTGGCAGCGGCTTTTCTTATCATACAACCTTATGAACACCACAATAGAAATTGTAACTCCTATAACTACGGAACCAACTAGCATAACCCCAATTAAGGAAGAATCTATTAATAATTCTTCGAATCAATTAGAAAATAAAATTTCCAATGTTATTTGTCACAATGCAAGCTTTTCAAGTAATGTATAATCAAGTTAATTTGAGAATTAATATTATACAACAATCGATAGAGAAGTTATCTCTGAAAATCCAAGAAAAACAAAACATCATAACACCAGATGTAGTTGAAAACACTCCAACGATCATCAATGACCAAAACCAGTTAGATGATTATAAACTTTTACAAAAACATATGTAAAAGTTTATAATTGTCCTATAGATATTTTTCCTATTCTAATGTGTCTTCAAAATATTTTCCTGGATTGGAAAATTAGACGACCAGTAGCAAATTGGAAAGAAAAAACTAATTTTTCTCCTTGTGAATTATTAAGTTTATTAATAAATAATGGTACTTTGTATATACCAACCGAATTTATTAATTCGTGTCAAACAACTCCTCGTGGAACAACTGAACAAATTCAGGAACCTATCGTTAATCAAGAATTTGATGCGACACGAATAGTAAATGAATTACATAATATTCGTATGCAAGCTGCTGAAAGAATAGAAGCACATAGAGAAGCTGGAGATACTTATCTTCAAATTGGTGAACGTATCCGAGAATTAAGAACGGCTATGTATGATATAATGGGTTCTATAACGCTTTGGACATTTCATCATCCATATCTAGCAGCAGGTGCCGTTAGTGCAATTGCTGGTGTTTTTCGTATTTTTCATCAGGGGACGTAGTGCAATGTCAATTGGACGAGCTATAACAACAGGAGCCACCACAAATGGTCTTGGTGGCCTTGTTATTACTTTAGGTAATAACAACCCACACCAAGTTATTCTGCGATACAATTTTCGTAGAACATTTGAGAATCTTGCAGACGCTGGTGGTATAGCTTATGTAATCCGTATTATTCTCAGAGGTTTAAGAAGATGATTTGATTCTTAAGACATGATTATTTTATAAAATACCTTAACCCATTATACTCTTTTCCATAAGCAAATAAAAGATCCTAAAGAGGGGAAAGTAATAGCCATAAAAGTAATTTATGTGATATTATTTCCCTAATAGGTTTTTTAGTATTATTTTTCTTTGGACGTCTTCTGGGAAGCAGCTTGTCTAGCATTTGCTATCTCTACAGCGTTTTATCACTTATAATTGTTTATATTATTTTGTCCATATATTTTTTATGGTCAAATATAAGCTTTACAATAGGATCTTGGATATCTGTAGGCACCTTGGATATTACTATAAATTCATAATGATCCTTTGTCTATTACTTTGGTACTCTAATTCTTTTATAACATTATTAATCTAATTTATTCCTATGATATTTACATGAAGATCCTAATTAGTTAAATTCTTTGCCTATTAAGCTTCTTCTCATTTTCAATGTCTGTTTAGTCTTTGCTGGTAATTACTTATTATGTTTCTAGGCTGGGAAGCTGTGGATTAGCTTCTTATTACTTATAAATTTTTGGATACTAGAAACTTAGCAATCAGTCCGCAATTAAGGCTATTATTTTTAATAGAATGGTGACGCTGCCTTTATAAGTGCGTTGGGAATTATTTATTATTTTTTAACTCTTTGATTTAGAAGACCTAGAATTACTTATTCTCAATATGGACAAACTACTTTCAGCTTTTTTCATATTCCTTCCCACTATTGAGTTATTGCAGCATTCCTTTTTTAGCTGCTGTGCTAAATCAGCACAGTCTTTTTACATCCTTGGTTGCCAGATGCAATGAAGGACCTACTCCTGTTTCAGCTTTACCACATTCTGCGACATGGTTACTGCTGGTGTTTCCCAATATTAAGATCTCTGTGATTTTCTCTCACGCCCCTTATATTTCAATATAGTTGCCTGTATTGGATTAATACAGCCAATATCTCGTCATTAACTGGTTAATACAATATGACATAAAGCGTATAATGCTTTCTCAACGTGCAGCCAACTTGGTTTATGATGTTTGCTGTGGAATTGGTAACTATACTTTGCTTTATTTCATCTTGTTAATACGCTTTCTTTAAAGCACTATTATTTTATGCGCAGGATCGGTTATACATGCAACGGGTCATCAGGACATAAGACGTATGGGAGTTTATTTAAAGATTACCTATAACTTATATAGCAATGCTCTTGCATCTTTATCATTGATTGGTTTTCTTTTCTTAGTGGTTTTTATAGAAAGATTTTTTATTAGAAGCAACATATAATATTTTTGGTATGTCTCTTATGTTATTTATTTTGTATCTAAATTTCAACCGCCGTTAGTTATTCTACTCTTTCAGATTGATTTTTTTTGTCTTTTAGGAGATCAAGCATTTCCAATAAAACGCTGAAAACTATTCAGAAAGTTCCTACTTTCTATATATACATTAATTATCTTGACAATCTTTTCCATTTTTCAGGTTTTTATTTAAAAGATTAATGACTTTACAAACCTCTTATATAATTTTAATGCGTCTCCTTCAGTGAAATTATAACAGATCAAGATTCTTTAATGATTTATTTAAGGTTTTCCATCTATATTCTCTTTAACGGTTTAGGGCTTGTTTATATAATTTATCGCTAATAAATTTAAAAGGCCAAAAGGCCTATAGACAGTACTATTATTACCTTATTTTCTTGTAAAAAGTTTTTTGAGATGCTTTCAATAGTTTCTATATTTCTTACCATCTGCATATTCTCCTTAAATATACCTACAAATTAATAGATAAGGAATCTTAGAATTCTAGGATCTACGGGTATTATAGTTTTCTTGAATAATCTTTTATAAGATTGTAAATGTGAAACTACTTTAATTATTATCGCTCTTTTCTATTATTATATTTGCTCTTGGAGCTACTTTATTATGTTTTATGGTTTAAGCATGTTAGTCATAATGCTCTTATTTATTGGCACCCAAGCTATTATTGAATATATTTTCTAATAGATTATTTATGTTTGATAAAAAATAATTTAGATTTTTAATATAAGTATAATAAAGGATATATATAAATAACCTATGCTACTGCTACTGTTTTTGTAAAGTTCATTATCATAATTGACCAGTTTTATTAATAGTAGCTACATTAACATTATTAGAACGTAAAATATGGCTGCAATAAAATTCGTAGAGGACCTAATGTTATAGGATTAGGTTATTGCAACCCTTGCTGATGGTTTAAAACTTTTGATTAAAGAATTATTATACCATTAAAAGGAAATAAATGGTATTCTTATTATCTCCAGTACTGTTTTTATACTTAGTTTTGCTACTGGGCTGTAATTCTTTTGAAGAGTATTATGTTGCTCTCCTAATCTTATGTATTGGTATTCTTGGCATTTCATCACTTTCTGTATATGGTATTTATTAGGTGGTTGGTCTTGAATTCACGTCATGCTTTTCAGGAGCCTTACGATAGCATCTCAAATGATTTATATGAATTAGTTTAAGCCTATTAGTTTTATTAGTTGTATTTTAGCTCAATCTTCAATTTTGTTGATATTGTAATTCCCAAACTACACATGGTTTATAATACATTGGCACCCTTTGCTTAGTTTATTTTATAGCTGTGTTAGTGAGACCAATCGTACACCCTTTGATTACCTGAAGCTGAAGTGAGCCTGTTGCTGGATATAGTGTGAATATTCAAGTGGTCCTTTGCTTTTTACTTCATCGCAGAATATGCAACCTTATATCTGGTCTTTTACACTACTATTCTTTTTCTTGGAGGATGGTTCCTATTTCATATATTCCTTTCTAAGTGGTTTTATGTTATTTACTTTAAAATTATGTTTATTTTAACTTTATTTTGTTGATACGAGCAGCCTACCTCGCTATCGATGGGACCAACTTATGAGCTTGGCTGGAGGGCGTTTTTACCTATGTTTTGATTGGCTGTTTTCTTGTTTATAGCTTATTTATTTTTTATGTAAATTTTATAAACTAAATAAGAGGATATTTCGAAGAAGTGATTAGCTTAGGTAATCACTTCTTTTTGTTTCACTTGACTAATTTTGAATAGACTTAGAAATAGCTTCTCGAATACGTTTTGTCTTAAAAATGTGATGTAACTGTGGATATAGCTGAAATGGCTCCTTAATTGGTAGTATAAAAACTGGAATATATGCTTTCGCAGGACGCTTATGTAATTCTTGAATTGAAAACTTATTTTCAAAAACATTACAGAGATCACGCTCAGAAAAAACACGTTTATTTAAAAACGTGTCTAAAGCTATTTGATATGCACGCACAAGCACTTCAGGATGTGTCTCTGCAACTAATTTATGAAATAGCATTAAAAAGTTAGGATTTAGAAATATTGCTAATGCTTCTTTTCCTTGTGTTAGACAAGCATCTTTAGCATTTGGTATAGTATTAGAAATATTATGTGGCCGGATACTTGGAATCATGGTTAATACCTTAGCGCCCATTTTTTGAAAAAATGAAGCTTTATCCTCGATTGTAGGATTTAGAGTATTAATAGGAAAGCCTTGTGGAATGTTATAGAATTTTGATTCAGGATCAAACATTTTTGTAATTTCATGGATTGGTGGAACAACAATTTCTGAAGAATATTTTTGGGGTGTCGATGTGGACTCCTTGTTTATTATTTTAAGTAAAAATTTACTAGAAAGAATATTAGATAAAAATTTTTATCCTTATCTGAGATTATATTTATTATATCATGTTTTTAATCCCTTGAACAATTTGAAATTATGTAATTGCTAAACTAATTTATTAGGTTTCGATATAAATATAACATGTTGGTTACTATAGTATTATTTGCTCTAACACTATTATCACTTAATTATCACATCTTCTTGGTTTCTTATTTTAACACTTTAAACCCTCGGTACAATGTTTGGTTTTTTGATATGTTTGAGACTGCTGAAAATACAGACAAATATGATTTAGATCCTGATATGCTAGCAATTTATTCGGGATTATGTTTGTTAATTATAATGATGAGTTTTCTCTATATCTTTCGTAAAAATTTAATTAACTTCTCCTTCAAGATGTTTTCCAAGATTTTAGCAAATAATTATATGTGTTTAATTATTTGTTCCTTTTGTTATTTTATCTTTCAAATTAAAGCATTTTTTCACGAATACAATAACGGATTAACGTATCATTATATTTTAACTATTGGTAACATCACGTTTTTAATTAATCTCAGGTTAAATCCTGAAGGTTTTCTCGGTAGGCCAGAAGTCTGGATGTTTTTTTTGTTAACTCTCCATTTAATTTTAATTAGTTTGGAACATTTTGCCATAAATATTCTCGATTTTATGGCAAAATACCCTGAACATATGTTCAGCCAACGTTTTCAGGCTTATCTCATAAAAAAAAAAAAATAAGGTCTTTAAATTAGATAGAACACTTCTGCTCTATTAAAAGGACTTATATTTATTAATGCGTAATCGCGCAAATCTTTTAATATGAAGTTTTAAGACATTGTTTCTTTAGCATGGAAAGAGCTAAATCGTTGGTAAAAGACTTCTTTGTTTATAAAGAAGTATCTAAGTTTAAATGCAGATAAAGTATATAATAAAAGCTAGTTAGCGTATAATAAAGGAGTTGTTATTAAAGATATTCCAATTACAAAAAATACTATAGTTGAAACTAAGTTACAAAAGAACCATAGCTACTATTAAGTTAAAATGTAAATAGCATCGGGGTAGTCTGGGATACGGCGTGCATTCCGGCCAATCCAAGTAATGCATTGGAAAGAAGTTAAATTAACGCCTATGAAGTAGTAATGAAATGCAAACACCTGCTGTTTCTAATAACTAAAATTAGCACGACATATTTGATTTCTTTTCGTAATTCAAAGGATTATAGACGAATTCCCATTCTGTGGCTCATAAGTCGTAAAGACTTAATAACACAAAACCAATATAAAAAGCTGCAAATGCTGCGAAACAGCACCCATAGATAAACATAATGAGAGTGAGCTACCACATAATAGTATCATGGAAAGCATATCTAAGCCTGAGTTAGCCAACGACTCCGCTAAGGCCTCCAAGAGTAAACAACAAAATGAACCCTAAGATGAACAATAAGGGTGTCCGTAATTTTAGTATGCTCCAAATAGAGTTGCTAACCACTAAATATTTTGATACCGTAGGTACAGCAATATCATTGTAGCAGCGTGAAATAAGCTCGTATCAACATCGAGGCCAACTGTATACATATATGAGCCCATACTATAAAGCCTAAATACCGATTGACAATAAGGCATAAACCATACCTAAATATCCAAATATTCCTTATTAGCATAGTTTGTATAATAATAGATACATACCAAAACCTGGTAAAATTAAAATGTACCTCAGGGTGACCAAAAAACCAAGAGAGATGTTGGTATAATATAGGATCTCCTCCACCGTAGCATCAAAGGAAGAAGTATTAAAATTACATCTGTTAGAAGCATGGTATAGCACCTGCTAAACAGGTAAGGATAACAATAAAAGAATCACGGTTACCAGAACTGCCCAAACGATAAGGATAGACGTTCTGCAGTTAATCCTTTTAACGCATATTTCGAATGTGCATATAAAATTATAGCACCTAACATAGAAGAAACACCTGCTAAATGAAACTAAAAATAGCAAGATCTACTGAAGACCACTATGTCCTGTTATAGATGCTAAAGGAGGATAAATGGTCCATCCTGTTCCAGCACCTATCTCACATAGGATGATAATAAGATAAGAATTAAGGAAAAGGTAAAAGCCATAAACTTATATTGTTTAGGCGAGGGAAGGCCATATCAGGAGCCCCAACAAGCAATGGACAAACCGATTACCGAATCCACCAATAAGCGCTGCATCACAAAAAAAAAAATCATTATAAGGCATGAGCTGTTACAATGTATTATACAGTTGATAATTTAATTAAGAATCAAATCACCACAACTGCTAATTCCATGCGCATATCACCGATAATGCCAACCAAGTAATCCAGCCCCATACTAAATAATAAGTATAGGGTGCCATATACTTATGATTGTTGAAAACAACCAACGGTCAGCAAAGTGTAAAAATCCCTGCATCCATCTTCATACCTAATAAACGGAAAGTTTTTTATCAAAAGGTAGGGCCCCATATGAGGTAATGATTATGCAGAGTTAAGTAGCGGCGCGCTATCGAAAAAAAAAAAATAAATGAGTTTGATTTGTGGCTATACTCTCCCGGCGAAAGGATAATCTTTAAGATTTAGATTCAGGAGTAGATTCAGGTTTAGATTCAGGAGTAGATTCAGGTTTAGATTCAGGAGTAGAAGCAGGAGTAGATTCAGGTTTAGATTCAGGAGTAGATTCAGGAGTAGATTCAGGAGTAGATTCAGGTTTAGATTCAGGAGTAGATTCAGGAGTAGGAGGCTTACAATGACTGAAAACGATATACCAGCAATTGTAAACAAAAAGATTTAAAGATTCAATAATACGAGAATAGGTATTATTAGAGCATTTATCCATGTCCTTAAATTTGGCCATAGGAATATTAATGGTGTTACTATCGCTCATAAGTAAACTTAGATCTAGTTTGCGATCACCAGGCACAGTAGCACCACTAACTAATAAAGCAAAAAGGAAATCGATTTCTTGAGCATAGCTTAAAAATTGTTTATTCTGGAGTTCAGAAAACATTTTTATTGGCCGAGGACATAGTAGTAGAAAACAAATATAGTGGAAATCCTTCTCGATTCCGCCGAAAGCAAAAGGAGCAATGTCTTCTAAAGCAATACGTATCGCAGGATGTAAAACAGCAGGTAACTTCCAATCTAAGGATGTGAACCTTAGCAACGGACCTATCATGTCTTTCAATATTTTATCTAGTGGAATTAAATTTGTTGTGATATTAGTTATCATAGTTTTAATTTGTTGACGAATATCATCTTGCTGATTTAATTTGTCTATATCGACAATAATGTGAGTTGTTAGCAGTGTGTCTAAAACATTTTTATATCTTGCCTTTAGTGCTATGGAATGGTTTGCTCCAAGCTTTGACATGAGAATTCCAATCACTAGCAATTTGAGTTTAAATCTATTAAATCGAAGAGCAAGAGCTACTGAAGATTTCACTGCACTCATTATAGCGATTTTTAGACTTTCGTCGTTAGTAATGTGATTCTGTAGTTTGGCAACAAGATTTGTAATTACTAGAGTATAACTATCATGGTTTTGTAGTATAGTATAAAGCGAGTTAGTTCCTGGTTCACTTGGTATTATTGATTCTTTGAAATACTTCATATAGTGGTACTGTACTGATTTTAGGTTTGCGGCAGATTGTGTTTCGCTTCTGGTTTGTAATATATATTCATTTAATATATCAAATGTTTGTAATTCAAAGGGTGCTACTTTTGGGGTAGCTGATACTGGTTTATTGTTTGAATTTGGCGTATAGTTTGGATTCGTACGCTTGGAATTTTTGTTTTTAAATTGTGAAGCAGGAGGTTTATGTTGAAAGGTCATAGTAATAACGTTGCTTGAGTGAGACTTTAGACTGTAGAAATCTAACCAAATTAGAATGTTTATTTTCTAAATCCCTTAACCCCACCACCCTCCGCCATTATATTGCTATGGTCTAGCATATTGATCTCGGATTTATTTTTTTACCGTACAATCTCAGGACTTAGTCCTATAGTGTGTAATATATTATTTTATACTTATTATAAAATTACTAATATTTGATTCCCGACGGGTGTAAAGTCGATGATAATGAATTTTAATTTAGAAGGCATTTTAATACGGAAATATTTAATAAACGATAAAGTTTCTTCAATTTAAAGCTTGTCTAGATATTTCAAAATAACCCTTATTTACGAGCAGCATAGATCCAACGATCAATGTTCCCTTTCCCCTTCCCATTCTAACTTGCAAAGGTTTCTTTGTAGAGGCTGACATAGTTAGATCGTATAGAAAGAATTGTTTTCGTTTACTCTAGGTCTTTTAAAACCTCACTACTTTTATTTTGACACTTTTAGCTAAAAGTAGTTCTTTTTATTTTTTAATTGTTTAGTTTGACTAAACGAGAATAGCTCGGCGTGTGCTTCTAACTGTTCATAGGATAAGTAAATCTTGATTTAAGACAACACCAACAGAAAATCGCTAAGATTGTTTCCTTTAGAACCCTTTATATTTTTATCTTATGAGTCGATTGAATTTGGTAAACTTAGAAATTTTTTCATAGTTTATTCTTAATTCAAAAAAGTAAAGGTAAGAATAACTTTAGAATAGATAAATAAACTTTAACTCCTACAACACCAAACGCATAATAAGAAATCAAAAGCATAATCAATTCTATATTGGAAGAAGACAAAGGCATTATCTAGCGCTATGAACATATAAGCTGCACGTTCTTTACGGTTAATCGACCTGATATATAATTCTGAAACCTCGACTAAGGTTATCTTTTGAATCGACGAACAAGTGAGTAAGAATCCAATTTAATCGAATATATTACTAAGCTGACTTATATATAATTCACCAAAAATTGGGCACTTAAATTGCGTTATGTAAACCATGAATCTAACAATTAACTACGATCATTAGGTATAAAAGCATTTTACGCATTGTGAATAATAAATTTTTGCATATAATTAAAGAGGATTATCGAGATTGAAATAATTTCTTATTATATCTCAATATATAGCTTTGAAACGCATTACTGTAAAAATAATATGCTTTGAAATACCCTAATTTATGGAAGATGTTTTATATCTGTTAGAGTGTTTCTTATTGCGTGAGTTCGTGATAAGAGTGTAGACAGGATGTAACGAATTAAATAAAATATTAAAAAAAAATAATCTCTTTTTATGTTTTGATATCTACTATATTTCAAATATCTTAACAGAAACATAATATTTTAAATTGGTAAAAATATTTCCTGACTAATACGCCTATAAAAAATTTGATAATTATTATGGCCCAGGCTATATATATCTAAAGGGAGTACGCTTGTTGCTAATAAACGACACAATTTGTGTACTTTTTTATACCCTTGTTTTAAAAATTTTAGATAATCCGTTTTCAGTTTCTTATAATTTTTTTAAAAAGGTTTTTGCCTTTGGAACATACGACCAAACCTCGTCGATAGAAGCGACTTAACGTCGCCATAACTTACCTTTCTGTTCTTTCTATCATTTTAGGCAAATACATTTCTTTACGAAAAAAGAAAGTACTCACGCATTCGATAATAAAAGTACCACTTAATAGTAAAATGCTTTTTCACGCAATTAAGCTTAATACGTCTGTCCTCTCTTTACTATCTAAGAGAAAATAGCTAAGAAAGAGAAGGTGAATATGAAATATTCAATGAGAAAAATGTAAACCTTACGAGAAAAAGGATTTTGATCATTCCTATTTTATATCGGTAGATATATATTTTCTAGATTGACATTTCTTCTTATGCATATGAAACATAAGTGCCGAGTAATGAAAAACAGTTTTTTGACTTCTTATAAATGAATACATTAGCTATAAAGGGTCTCTTAATTGATATTGCCATCTTTTGATATCCTAGACGAAACGTATCCGATGAATTTTATGCCCATAAAAAAGATTTATGCCGTATTTTGTAAAAGAGTTTTACTATTATCTATAGATGATTCAACTTGATTAATATTACTAATTCTCGATTATAACACCTAGATTGTGTCTATATTTTTTTTCTAATTACGTCCTATAGAAAGGACAGCTTTAGGAATAAATTCTTATCACAGCATTGTAATAATATGAAAAGGAAATATGGACTGAGTCTATAATAGGGAAAACATCAAGTTTAAGATATCCTCGCTTGTATTTATAGAACAAATAGAAACTATAAATGTATTCTACAGCGAATACAGAAGAGATTGAATCTCTTTTAATATGCACTTACAATGAAAAGTGCAGATCTGAAGAAGCATATGATAATTTAATGATGTTAGTGTGATTATGATGATGAATTTCTATTCGAGTAAAAGTAACTATCCAGGGCCTATATTTTTTATGACGTTTTAGACCCTAGTGTGTTTTCTCTTCTCAAATAGCGTTCGATTTAGAAGAAACACATATGAGAAATTTAGGGCTCTATTTCTGATATCTTGTAATAACGACAAATTTTGCCTTATTAAATATAAGCTGAAGATAGCTATTTTGTTTCGACTTAATCGCTAATTTAAGAATATTTTATGTAATATTATGTCTATAACTGTGGACGTAAAAGATTAAAATGTTAATATAACTAATTTAAAATTTGTTTACAAAGATATCTCTTAATATCAAAAGCATTTTAATAGACATTATCATATAAAAAACTTTATCATTTTTGTCATAAAGCTTGAATTATCAAGAAGATGAGCTATACCAATGTTAATTGATGAATAGACTATTTTTATGACATTTTAGATGACTGGGATGACGCATACGATTTGCTTGGTCTGATAGCTATTAATTCTTTTAGATGATTTAATGAATATATATTATTAGTGATGAATTTGCTTTATTGGAAAATGGCTTGATGATGATTTGATAATGCATCTGAGCTTTATCAAAATTATTATCACAAGAAATAATGGATCAATTGATTAGGAATATGATCTAGATTTATTGAATCCTTTAAAATGAGTCTAAAACTTACTAATTTTATGTGTGTCTGTTGATATATTTTTAAATAATATGTTTTTCAGAATTTTGATTTATTAAATATTATAAATTTCATAACCTATCAGACCTATTATTTTTAATTATTGCATATTTATTATGATTTTATTGGTAGTTATATTACATAAAACGCGGGGTAAACTTTGTTTCAGTAAAATATATACGTTATTGTAATTTATAGTTTTATAATATATATATATTAGCTTATAACATCCAATTAAAAGATAACATATTCTGATAATCTTTAATATTTTATGGTATAATTATGACTATATTGTATAAAGTTTTCTTGTTATTATATCTATTTGTCGTAATTTTCTTGTGATTTGCATGCTTAATCTCTTATGGTCGCATAAGAACAACCTCGAATACCCTATTATTATACTTATTGCAATTGTAAGTATGATCATCTTACTTAGATCCACAGATTTATTCGTATGGTTCCTAGCAATGAAATGCAATATTTTGTTTTTATACATTAGCAGCTTATGCACGAATAGATCTTACTTACAGACGAAGCAGGTTTGAAATATTTTTATTTGGATCTATAGCAGTTCCTTATATCTATTTGGGACTTCGAATTATATTTATATACCGGCACATTGAATATTAATAGTATAGTGCTATTTCTTATTTTCTATGGAAAATATATTATTTTCCATAGAGTTTAATATTAATTCTTATAGTCTTTTTTTTAAATTAGGTATAGCACTTTTCATTTTTGGTTACCTTTAGTTATACCTATTCTTCATCAATGTTACTTACCTTTTCATTTATTACCAAAAATCCTCTCTTTTATTTATTATACAAATTGCTTTTATTAGATAGATTATCTAATATATTTCCTATATTACTATCTTATTTATCGGCACTATTTTTGCTTTAAAGCAACTAATTAAAGGCTTTCTTAGCCTATAGCGCATCGCAAATAGTGCTTTCTTTCTAACACTATGAGCTATAATCTTCATATTCTTTTTACGCTTTTATTTTTATTTATTTGCTTATAGTATTTGATTACTATAGCTTCGTACCAATTTGTTTTTAATTAGATAGATAAATCTTTAGCTTTTGTTAACTTAGAGATATGATATGCTAAAAAAGACTAACCCGTTTTAGCCGTGTATTATGGTTTAATGGCTTAAGTTTTGCCGGAGTTCCTCTTTAATAGGATTTTTCTCTAAATTATTTATTTATTATCGGCCTTATATTTTCAGCTTATTTATTAGTTTTATTCTATTATTCTTCTCGTTAATTACTAGTTTCTACTATTTAAGGTAGTAAAAATGCTTTATTTCTCCTTTATCTAAAAAATGCTTCTATAAGAGTATGCCTAGTCTACCTGCTTTATTATAAGTATTTTTTCCATTATAGTATCTTCTTTAGTTTTATCCAACGTATTGTGTTCTTATGCTTACTTAAATTTTCATACCAGATAAATAATTATTTAGGTCTTTGCTATTTTAATTAACTTTTCTCTAAGAGAATTATTATATTTATAAATATTTAGCTATTATACCGCTAAAGTGGCTTGAGGTCTTAGCAGAAGGATATATATATTTAATATTATTAGCTATACGAATTGTTAATGCAATTAATAGACGATAATTTACTAAGAGCCATTTTGGTGGAAGCTAATAAATTTATTACGTGACAGTAACCATGATACAATACCGTTTTACGTTTGAAGCTAAAAAAGGACTAGTTTGAAAAATGTAAAAATAGGATTTGAGTATAAGTTTTAATATAGTTTTTTGACTAATAAAGCATTTTTTTTTTTCTATAAGAATTTAAATAACAAGTTGTTTATGTTTAATAATTGTCTAGCCTGTAGATAGAATCAACAAAATTAGCTCTTAGAAACAAGTATCGGCACGTTTTTCTAAAAAGAAATCAGGGGTCCTTCCGGTCGAAAAGATGAGAATAGTTTTCTTAAAGATTTTCGTTTCTTTCTTAGATAGTAAAAACGGATTAAACTTCTACCTAAAATTTTCATGGCTATACGAATGGGTAAGGTTTACCAAGAAAACACGAGGTTTTTCTTTTAACTATAACGGAACTGATGATAGCGTCTTTTAAATTTAAATTTACGTAAAATACGAATTTTTTTCTCCGTGGAAGTTTGCGTATGCATTACGTAAATCCCTTCTGCATAGGTTCTTATAAGACTGTAACATAATTTTTTTTATTTTGTAAAGCAGACGTCCCCAAATATCTTTACGTAACGTTTATACTTTTTAAATCGTAAAGTAAACTATTACGATTATCGGTTGAATATAAATACCATATTTTATTAAAAGGTTTTTTAACTGTTATACTAAGATTACAGTGACAATTTTAAGATAACCTGTTTACTACAACAAAGAAGCTTAAGAAGGATATAAAAAGTTATTAATTTTGTCGATAATAATTTGTATTTTCTTAATCAATTTCGAATCTTTAATTTTCTTCATCCAAATATCTATAAAGGTTTCTTGTTTCATAATAGATCTGTCTGCTTTGATATGAATATGATAAAGGTCACGACAATGATCCCAATCTAAACCAACCAACATATAGATTTGTAATAAATCTTCAGTATTAAATTGAGTATAGGCATTATAATGATAATAAAGCTCCCGATTTCCTCTTTGATTATTAAAAGATTTATATATTTCTTCCATATTGTAATAACAAATACAGATATATAGTATTTTTTGTAAAGTGATTAGAATTTTGCCATCATAAATAGCGTCTAGATATTGGTTAAAAATTCTAGTATATATAAAATTATAACACCCCCAGCATGAAAAGAGTATTAAAGTGCAAGGTTTGTGGAGTGTATCGAAATTATAAAAAATAAATTAAATAAAAGGATTATCATATTTATTTGATAAAATATTTAAAATATCTGTAATATCAAGGGTATGTGCACTTACAATTAAAATATAACTCCAGCAAATAATATATAAAGCCATAATAATCATATTAGGTCTTCTTACAATTTTATATAAAGGACCATCCTTCATGACGTCTAGTATTAAAGTAGCGTCTAATGCAATGGGTAACCATTCAAATAACTTCTTCTTAAGTGTTTTATGTAAAAGAAGTTATTTTCTAAAGATAACTTAAGTAAGCCATTATTTTCTTTATATTGGGTTTCAAAAGCATCAATAACCCAAACAATCATATTCATATGGTGTATAGCGCAAAAGTATGGATTCGGCTTGTAATGCCATAAATTTTCCAGGTTTAACAAGTAAATAAAGATGATCACCGCGGTCATAAGTTATATTTAATGAAAAAATAATCTTTATCATCTGAATCTTCAGAGGTGATTGAATGGATAAATCCTCTAGAGCAATTAGGTTGAATATGCAAACGCTCTGCAATATGTAATTTTAAAAGTGTATGAATTGGTATTTTATTATCAAAAACTGCTCTAAATAAGGCGGTATCCTCATTAGGTGTTTTTGAATTAATTAAAGTCGTAATTTTCTTTGAAAATTTTCGTGGTAGTTTTTAATATTAGAATAAAAAATAACTCTTTGTTCAAAGATATAAGACATCTATAAGAAGCACTAAAATAGGTTTTAGATATAATTAGTCTAAAACCTATTTTAGTGGTCATAGAGAGAATCTTTTAAGTAAATAGCTAATAGTATTGCAAAATATATGCTTGTAAAAAACCTATGCCAAATTCTAAACACCTATAGCACCTATATAGCAAATGCTGGAATTGCTAACACATAGATGTTGTTAATAATAGATGCAAGCACCTGCTAAATATGTAATAGAATATGGCCGCTAACATATTGCGAATAATCGAACACCTAAACTATAGGTCGTAAGAAGAAAATAATAATTCTACACAATTAATAATGGTAATAACCATAAAGCATGTTACGAGGGCAAATACATAAGCAAACTTAGGCCTAATTCTTTAATACCTACATAATCCAAGCAAGGAAATACTTAAAGATAATCCAAGGTAATTATAATATGCGAACTGCAGTAAAGCTAAATGGGCTAAGCCAGATAAGTTAAAAACTAAATTAAAAGAAAAACTGTAACAAATGGGGAAAGTATTTCATCCTTTACGACCAATTGTTCAGCAACTATACTAAAAACAAACTATACATTGATTCCATACTATTTGCCAGTTATGAGGAATGTAGCATAACTCTTATCAGTATATAAGTTATCTGGATATTAAAAAATAGTGCTTAATACTATGACTCCCAAGTTGTGATCGAAATATCGAAACCCAACAAATTAGTTTAGCAATTACATAATTTCAAATTGTTCAAGGGATTATATATCTCATTATTTAACCCTTATAACAGTTGTAATACGACTGACACTATGCATCCATAATAATTTAATAATAAAATAAGACCACGCTAGTATCAAGCGCTGCACAGAAAATAATATTAGGTTAAATATTTGCCAAGAAAGTCATCCACACTATGGAGCCATTACAAAATTATATTTATCCCTAATAAATAATTTCTAATGCAAATATACAAATAATAGATTGGGTTTAAAGTTATAATCAGAAGTGCAAAAATAATAATAAAGTTGATAAGAATAATGTATTAGCATTAGTTTTTCTCTAGACTAGGTATATTACGTGAAAAATAGTTAAAATATCACCAGAAGTGTTATTATATCTTTTATCGTAGTAATTTGGTTGTTCTACGATTTCGAAGTTTTATTATGCTCCTAAACGAGGTATAAAGCAGTAAAATTAAGATACAGTAGTATGAAAAAACTACTATGAAATATGTAAACTGCTTGAAAAAATAAAGTATCAAATTGAGCATATCTTTATTTCTTTTCAAAGCTTTTTGTTTTTTGTAATTAATATTACAACTTAACCTATACTATTCATCAGCGTTATATCTGAATCTTCTTCATCTAAATATCATGATCAAGCATGTCACAACATAATTAAAATAATAGTTGATAATGGCATAGTTTTTTTCTCAAATAATAATATTTACTATGGTTATATAAAGTATTTTTGAATATGATAAAGAACATCATATCTTCAACTATGGGTGAATATAATTTACAGTAAGTTCATAAGAAATCGATCAAATGTTTACGCATTAAAAAAGAGTATTAATAGTAAAAGATCTTTTTTATGCGCATACATATTCCAATAAGGTATATTGAAAAATATCTTTAATTTAATATCTATGGTATTCGATCAAGCTTTTTTGATTCTTTACATAATCAGACTTCAAATGTTGTAGTTCGTTTATCAAAAATTACTGCTAACACTTTTCCGCTAATCGTTGTCATATGTTCCTAAATAAGGTTGTTTATCTGTAGTTAATAAATATTTAATTTACTTTTAACTAACGCAAAATATATTGTTGCATTAATTAATAAAAGTTTATATACAGACGTATAATAGAAGCACCTAAGCTATCGCATTTCTTATTTTTTTACATTGATACCTAATAGATGTAATGTTTTTTATCTTTAAAAACTTCATAGAATCCTAGCTTTCATATCGACACTAGCTGTAATCTTCGTCTTGCTAATACAAATGATACATGGTTTATACTTTACCGTCGCTTAATACTAAACGTATTACTAATTCTCGATTATAACACCTAGATTGTGTCTATATTTTTTTCTAATATTTTATTATACTTTTCATTAAAAAATAAGTGCTGGATAGTTAAAGTAA
>Ga0209530_1000511_pt1 | contig 26845 bp, 27 predicted proteins | sample BlaSpr_A8_Ref_O1_FD_187987 | JGI IMG/M metagenome (GOLD analysis project Ga0209530, IMG submission 187987) | Forest soil microbial communities from Thunder Bay, Ontario, Canada - Black Spruce, Ontario site 2_A8_Ref_O1 (SPAdes) (version 2) | ecosystem: Environmental > Terrestrial > Soil > Boreal...
CTGGATGGCCGCCGCATCGCCCGCCTGCGGGTCGGACCCCTGGTGGCCGCGAAACCCCCGGTAGACTCACCGAGTGCAGGTTGACACCGTCCTCGTCGTTGACTTCGGCGCGCAGTACGCGCAGCTGATCGCCCGCCGGGTCCGCGAATGCCACGTCTACTCCGAGATCGTGCCGTCTTCGATGCCGGTTTCGGAGATGATGGCTCGCAAGCCCACGGCGATCATCCTCTCCGGCGGGCCTTCGTCGGTGTACGCGACCGGCGCGCCGCCGCTGCCGGAAGGGCTGTTCGAGGCCGGGGTGCCGGTGCTCGGGATCTGCTACGGCTTCCAGCTGATGGTGCAGGGGCTCGGCGGAACGGTCGCGCGGACCGGGGTTGCCGAGTACGGGGCGACCGCGTTTTCCGGTTCTGGCTCTGGTTCTAGTCGGCTGCTGAAGGGTGCTGGCTCGGAGCTGCGGGTGTGGATGTCGCACGGCGACACCTGCACGGTCGCGCCTCCTGGCTTTGCGGTGACCGGCTCGACCGCGGCGACCCCGGTGGCCGCCGCCGAGGACCCGTCCCGGCGGCTGTACGGAGTGCAGTTCCACCCCGAGGTGATGCACACCTCGCACGGGACGGCGATGCTGGCCAACTTCCTGCGCGAGGCGGGCTGCCGTCCGTCGTGGACGACGCTGAACATCGTCGAGGACCAGGTAGCCGCCATTCGCTCGCTGATCGGCCCGGCCGGTCGCGCGATCTGCGGGCTGTCAGGTGGCGTGGACTCCGCCGTCGCCGCTGCCCTCGTCCAGCGCGCCATCGGCGACCGGCTCACCTGCGTGTTCGTCGACCATGGACTGCTTCGGGCTGATGAGGCTTCGCAGGTGGAGGAGGACTTCGTCGCCGCGACGGGGGTCCGGCTGGTCGTCGCCAACGAGGCCGAGACGTTCCTCGCGGCGCTGGACGGGATTGCCGACCCCGAGGACAAGCGCAAGATCATCGGGCGCGAGTTCATCCGCGCGTTCGAGCGGGCCCTGAAGTCCTCGGGTGCGGCTGACTTTCTCGTCCAGGGCACCCTGTACCCAGATGTGGTGGAGTCCGGCGGCGGCACCGGCACCGCGAACATCAAGTCGCACCACAACGTCGGCGGCCTGCCGTCTGACATGAAGTTCCAGCTGGTAGAGCCGCTGCGCTGGCTCTTCAAGGACGAGGTCCGCCGGGTGGGGGTCGAGCTGGGGCTCCCGCCGGCCATTGTCGGCCGCCAGCCCTTCCCCGGCCCCGGCCTGGCCATCCGCATCGTCGGCGCGGTCACCTCGGACCGGCTGCGCATCCTGCGGGCGGCGGATGCGATTGTCCGGTCGGAGCTGTCGGCCGCCGGGCTGGATGATGTGGTGTGGCAGTGCCCGGTGGTGCTGCTTGCCGACGTGCGTTCCGTCGGGGTGCAGGGCGACGGCCGGACCTACGGCCACCCGATCGTGCTGCGCCCCGTGACCAGCGAGGATGCCATGACCGCCGACTGGGCCCGGCTGCCCGACGACGTGCTCGCCCGCATCTCCACCCGCGTGACCAACGAGGTCCCCGAGGTAAACCGCGTCGTGCTGGACGTCACCAGCAAACCACCGGGCACCATCGAATGGGAATGACTTAAATCAGAACGGGCTGTTGAGCCCGGTTGCAGTAAGTATCACGCCAGGTGTGTAAAAGTCGTCCGCCCAGAAGGCTATGAGTTCCTCCTCGCCGAGCTGCTCCGGCCGGACTCCTCGCCGGAGCTCACGGCCAGATATAAGTGACCACATGCCAACCAATAGCATGCAGAGGATGTCGTCATCGGTACTGGGTCGCATGATCAGCCGATGATGTCCATCAGGAAACGGACAGTGCCCGCGAACGCAGTGATTCCGCTCATGAAACCCCAGGCCAGACTGACATTCCGTCCTCCCGTTGCAAGATAAGTAAGAACGGCAGCGCAGAAAGCCGCAATGACACCCGCGCCAAGAATTGCCGCCGCCCGTGTGCTCAGCAGGCAATCGCGCCCGGGACGTGGTTTAGCTACTCTCTTGTTCATAGTCATGACCTTCTCGAGAATCGTGGGCTACGGCAGACGGCCCACTGCCTCACCTGAGAAACGTGCGAGGCGAACACGGTCGGGAATGCGGACGGGCGGCTCACCCAGGTGACTGAGGAGGATCTCGGTGGTAAGGCTCGCTGGGCGGGCCTCGGCCGCCAGTCGGTCCATGGCGGCGCGATACTCCGCGACTTCAACCTCATCCTCCAGATACACCGCGCTGGTCAGGTGCTCCAGGTAGATCACATCCCGCAAGCCTGGAACTGCCGAACCGATGATGCTGAACGAGCAAGGGACAACCGACGATACGCCTTTGTCCAGTGGCACGATCCGGATCTCCACGTTGGGCCACTGGCTGACCCGGATGAGATGCTGCACCTGGTCCTGCATCACCTCGTAATCGGCGACCTGCCGATGAAGGACCGCTTCATCGATAAGCGCAAGCAGCCGTGGCGGGCGCTGACCGCTCAGCGGCGTCTGACGCGCCTTGATCATTGCCACCTTGCGTTCAACCGCCGCATCGGCCGCGTCTGGCCGGCATCGACGCGCGATGGCCTCCGCATATGCCTCCGTCTGAAGCAGGCCGGGGATGTGCTGCGCGTGATACGTCTTGATGTGGGCGGCGGCTTCCTCGAACCCCACGTAGTTCTCGAACCAGCCGGGAAGCACGTCGGAATAGCTATGCCACCATGCCCGCGCCATCGACTGAGTAGTCAGGTAGCAGAGCAGATCACGTTCACGCCTGTCCGTGATCCGGTACAGCGCAAGAAGGTCGATCACATCCTCGTAGCGGAACAGGGCACGCCCGTGTTCCATGCGACTAAGTCTGGAGGCCGTGGTACGGATGGTGCGGGCTGCCTGTTCCGCCGTGACACCGCTAATCTCGCGGATGCGGCGCAGGCGGTTGCCGAGCACGATGCGCATCACCGTCGGGCCACCACGCAACTCGGACACGTCGACGGGCACGAGCGTACGCTCGCCGGAATCCCGACTTGCCGCGGCAGACGGGCTGGGCTCGTCCTCGCCTTGCATCCACCTGGTGAATCGGGCCAGCCCGGCCTCGACGTCGAACTTCCGCGCAGCGTCCTCTTCTGCCCTGGTAAACAGGGCTGCGATCCGTGCCTCGATCGAGATCCCCATGCTGCTCCGCACGGCCTCGGCGTTCCTCATCCCTGACCGCCCAGATCGATGAAATCGTCTACGACTTTCTGCATGACCCGGCGTACCCGCTTGAGATCGTTGCTGACGGTTCCGACTGAGACTCCAAGCTCGTCCGCGATGGCGGCGATAGGCATCTCGCTCTTGAATCTCATGCATGCAACGAGGTGCTGCCGTGACGGAAGCTTGCGCAGCGCCGCCCACATCTCGACGTCGGCGAGCTTGAGCATCACGGCGCTGTGTGTGGACGCGTCGCCCGCCGAAGCGATCTCCATCTGCTTTCCGCGCGCAATCGTCTCGCGCCGAAATACGTCGATCGCCTTTTTCCTCGCGACACCTTTCAGCCAGAAAAGGCGCTGCTCATCAGAGAAATCACGGATCTTAACCCAGCGTCGCCCGGCTGCGCAGAACGCCTCCTGAACGATGTCCTCGGCTAGCGGGCGCCGACGCCGGGTCAGGACCATTGCATAGCCGAGCAGGGGCCCGGACAGCAACCTGAAACAGTCCGCAAGCTCCTGCGCGTCCGCCTCCGACACCCGGGGGCTCACCAGCGGCCGCCATGCACGCGGCGATGCCGTACCCACACCCGGCGAATGTTGATGTTCATGACATATATTCGCGCGAGCGGCTGAACTATTCAGCAAGCACGATAACGATTCAATAGCACTACTACTATTGCTACTCATATACATTTCAATTATCACAAGCGCGGCATTACGGATATGTTGCCGTCACTACCCCAGACTACGCATAGCCCACAGATCCGGGAAAATCGGCTTTCCTACGGTGCTGGACAGGTAGGCGGCACCGGTTGAGCCGCCGGTGCCACGCTGGCCGCCGATCGTGCGCTCGACCATCTTGACGTGCCGGTAACGCCATTCCTGCAGGCCTTCGTCGAGGTCCACGAGCAGTTCGGAGATGACGGCGGCGCCTGCGTCGTCGTCGTAGACCTGCTTGAGGATCTGCTGCATGGAGCCGGAGGCCTCGATCGGCGCGGTGAAGTCACGGGCGGGGACCTCATAGCCCTGGGTGGTGAGGTAGCGAAGGAAGGAGTCAAATACCGAGGGCCTGGCGGCGGCTTCCGGCTGCGGGGCCCACTTCGGGAAGTCACGGCGGCCAACGGTGGCTTCCAGCTCGCGGAACTGGACGGACTCAAAGCCGCTGGAGGTGCCGAGCGCGTCCCGGAACGTGCGGAACTGCGCCGGTGTCATGGTCTCCAGCACGTCGAGCTGGGCCACCACGATCTTCAGGATGGCGAGGATCCGGCGCAGCGTGCGCATCGAGTGCGTGCTCTCCCCCGCTTCGAGCAACCGCTGCAGGTTGGCGAACTCGTGCAGGAGCTGCTTGAACCACAGCTCGTAGACCTGGTGAATGACGATGAAGAGCATCTCGTCGTGCTCATTGGACCGCGGCTCCTGCGCGGTGAGGAGCCGGTCGAGCCGCAGGTAGCCGGAGTAGGTGAGCTTGTCCTGGGTGTGCCCCGTGTCAGGCATTGGTGCTCCGGTGGATCAGCAGGTCGCGGGTGGCCGCGGCGGCGGTGTTCACGTCGGCGAACCGGGTGGTCAGCGGGGACAGCCCGAACCGGAACCGGCCAGGCGTGCGGTAGTCGGAGACGATGTCCGCCTTGATCAGGTCGGCGACGATGGCCTCCGCGTCCGGGTGGCTGAACGTGAGGTGGCTGCCGCGTTTGTCCGGGTCCCGCGGGGTACTCAGCTGGCAGCCGAGGGGGACCAGCCACTCCTCGGCAAGCTCCTTCAGGTACTCGGTGAGCTTGATGCCCTTGTCCCTTACCTTGTCAATGCCGGCTTCGGTGATGAGGCGTGCGCCCTCCTCGACCGCGGCGGTGCCGAAGATGTTCGGCGTGCCGGTCATGAACTTGGTCATGCCCTCGGCCGGCCGGTAGTCCGGCCCCATCCCGAACTGGTCCCGCTGGGAGAACCAGCCCCAGATCGGCTGCCGCAGCACATCCCGCAGCCGCGCCGACACATAGAGGAAGGCAGGGGCTCCCGGCCCGGCATTGAGATACTTATAGGTGCACCCGACGGCCAGGTCCGCATCACAGTCATCAAGGTGGATGGGCACGGCGCCGACCGCGTGGCACAGGTCCCAGAGCATGAGTGCCCCGGACTGATGGGCGATCTCGGTGATCCGCTGCATGTCTGCCAGCGCCCCGCTCCGGTAGGCCACGTGCGAGAGGCTGACCAGCGCGGTGTCGTCATCCACCGCCCGCCGTACCAGGTCTACGTCGACGCCGTCGCTGAGGTCCGTGCTCAGCAGCCGGAACTCCACGTTGTGCTGCTCGGCGATCCCCTCCAGTACGTAGCGGTCGGTGGGGAAGTTGTCATTATCCGTGACGATCACGTGGCGGCCCGGCCGGGCCTCCATAGCTGCGTAGGCGAGCTTGTACAGGTTGATGGTGGTGCTGTCGGTGACAAGGGTCTGCCCAGGGGCCGCTCCGATCAGCGGGGCGACGGCCTCGCCCGCTCGCTGCGGCAGATCCACCCAGTGCTCCCACGAGCGCACCAGCGCCGTGCCCCACTCCTGGGTGATCATCTGCTGCAGGCGGCTCTGCGTGGCCTTCGGCAGCGCCCCGAGGGAGTTGCCGTTCAGGTAGATAAGCGACGGATCGTCCCAGTGGAAACGCTCACGGTAGCCAGCCAGCGGATCGGCGGCGTCTAGCTCCCTAGCTCGCTCAATGCTCAGTTCGCCCATGCTCATCACGATAACCCGCCCCTGTCCAGCTCGGGAGACATGGATACGGCGCGGCCCGCTGGGTGTGCCTTTGGCCCCATCGCGATGCGGTGCGGCGGGTCATATAGTCAAGCCATGGGACTTTTTGACTTGCACGGCGCCCGGGACGCGCACGAGCAGATCTACGGCGGCAGGCGGGACCATGACGCTACGCACGAGCTGGTGGCAGGCGCGGCCGGCTTCGAGGCGATGCGGATGTACGAGCACCACCGCGAGCGCGAGGGCATCGTCGAGCATCACGCGCTCGGCAAGGAGATGATGGCCGGCTTCGCCGTGGCCGAGGTCGACAAGCACTTCGACGAGGGCCGTTACGGTCACCTGGACCGGCACGAGGCCAAGAAGCTCGCGCGGGAGCAGGCCTTCGGCCTTTACGACCACCGAGGCTGGTAGTAACTGGTCGGGCGGCACGCTTGCGGCGTCAGGATCGCACGTGGGCGAACCGGGCAAGTTCGCTCAGCGTGGCTGTCGTCACGGCCGGGCCGCCAAGACGCTAGAGATGCGGCTGGCCTGCCCGATCCATGCCGCAGCGGCGGGATCGATCCATCCTGAGAGGTGCAGCAACTCTTTGTAGCCGGCAGCTATGTTCAGGGAATGAACGGGCTCATGATGCGCGACGCGGTTGCGCAGCGAATGGAGTCGGTCGATCGGGGGATAGACCGTTGCCCGCTGCTGGGAACTGAGGTGAGGGAAAACACGCCGGAGGGCCGGAGCCCATGGTGTCGTCTGGTAGTGCGCAGCCAGGATGTATCGCCAGAAACCGAACGAAAGCTCGGCGATCACTTTCCGTGGATTTCCAAAGTCTTGCCGTTAGCGGTGGCTTGCGCTCGCGCGCGATCGATCTGGTCTGTGAGCTTCTTGGACGTCCACGGCATTCTGGCGTCGGAGTACCAGTGACCGTTCCCTGACAGCGTGATCTGGTGATACGCGGTGAGTTGCCGGTCGAGGGCATTCCGTAGCACCACCTCGAACATGCCGAGCGTCTCATGCAAGGCTCCTGAGATGCGTGCGTTCCACAGGTACAGCTGAGCAGCCCGCTCGCGCGAACCAGCTGCAGTGACGTACCGGTCGAACCGGCCAGGAGACAGCAAGCGGCGCAGATCGGCAGGCGACCACGCCGCGTGAGAGGGTGAGTACACAAGGAGTAGGGTATAGTTTTTTGAAAACCCCGGGACGATCCCTACCGGCCGCGAGGCCAGGCATATCGCCGGGGTTATGTCTTTCTCGGATAAATACGACAGGCGCCCTCGGCCTTTACGAGCACCGAGGCTGGTAGCCCCCGGTAACCAGACACCGTCCATCCAGGGGACGGCATCATCCGGCACGTTCAGCGGCGTGAACGTGCTACCCCGGATGATGCCGAGCCGGCCGTTCCCCGAGCCCGGGAGTGAGGCTATGAGGATGCTGCCAGACGAGTTGGACCACCGCACGCCGAAGGCTTGAACCTGCACGTTCGTCAGCCCCCATGAGCCGAGCACGTGCGCCTTCCCGGTCGCGGTGGAGTACTTCAGGTACTCGTCCGTGACGTGCGGTCCGAACAGGTCGTTATCTGGGGTCGCCCCGCATATCAGGGCGGACCCGTCCGGGGTCACGATCACGTCGCCTTCGCAGGTCAGCCTCGCGGCCGCGCTGTCAACGCACCCAGATGCCGACCCTGGGCCGGCCCGCTGCACGTGGCGGCTATCACCGAGCAGGCTGGTGCCGCCGAGTGCGGTGTTAAGCAGCCAGGTCCCGACCGCGGAGGCGTCACCGGGAAACGGCGACCAGTCGAAGGCCAGCCACTTCCCGTTCGCGGTCCACGACAACGAAGCCGTGTCGTCCGGGACGTAACTGGACCCTCCGGTCTGGGTCTGGCCTTCGCCGATGAGGGTGCCCTGCGCGGCCCAGATCCGGACCGCGCCGGTGGCGAGCGTGTAGATCCGCACCTGCTCCGGGTTGTACTCCGAATAGGGCTGCGGCCGGTCCGCGACGGCCAGCCTGGTCCCGTCGGCGGACAAGGCCACACCGGTGACCAGGCCCACAGTGGTCACTGGCAGTCGGGTCAGTGAGACCGGCAGGCCAGCGGCGTTCAGCCTGAGCAGCAGGTACGAGCGAGGCTGCCACGCCTGCGGTTTGCTGGGATTCTCGTAGCCTATCCTTTTGGCTTCGTCCAGCACGAACGTCCGGTCGTCGGCGGCGGCGGTCGCCCCTAGGACCGTGTAGCCGGGCAGCGGCTTGATCGTGGCGAGCAGTTTCCCGGTCGCGGTCGCGCGCACCATCGCGTTTGACGGAACGTCGTCCGGGTTCCCGTTGGCCGCCATCTCGACGTAGTACGGGGGAACCCCTACGTACGAGGCCAGCTGCGGTGAGGGTGGCGAGGCGTGTGACTTGCCGCCGACGAGCAGCGCGCCCGCCGCCACTACCGCAATCACCGCGGCGGCCACCGGCAGCCAGATGATGCGCATGTTCGTAGTATGTCTCACCGGCACTGGCCCGATGGCACGCACGGCATCTCGGCCAAGCCCGGGATCGTGCTCGAGCCAGCGTGGCTGCGGAAGGGAGCATGTACGAGCTTGCAGGCGGGTTTCAGCCCAGTGCCGCTATAGCTTCAGCAATCAGCTCATCTGCGGCAGCGCCGTATACGGCACCGATTAGAACCATCCTAGCGCCATGCCGGGACTCCTCTGCGCCGCCTGTTCGTAGGCATCGCCCTGCTGCTGATCCGCGTGAAGGAGCAATGAGCAACCAGGCAGATGATTGCGGCGCCCAACGTGAGGTTCACTTATTCTTGCCTAGGCAAGTTAATAATAGGTCCCCGGTACTTGCCTAGGCCAAAACGCTTGAGTGAAGTCGTGTCTGCCAGCCGTCGAAGCAGGGAGAGCCAATGCCGGCCCTGCCGCCTGGCCAGGCCTTGAACAGGCTCGCATCGGTTCCAGTGGTCAGGCTCGCAATGGAGCCGACCGCTGATCGGTCGGATGAGAGGGAAGGCCGGATCTTCACCGCTGTTGATCACAAGCCGCCGCAATGGAGCCGACCGTGGAACGGTCGGATGACGTCGAACTTGATGTCCCCCAGCTTGGTAACGCTGCAGCCGCAATGGAGCCGACCGTGGAACGGTCGGATGACTGTCGCGATCCCCGAGGCTCGGATCCGTGTACCAGAGCCGCAATGGAGCCGACCGTGGAACGGTCGGATGACGTGCCCTGGTTGCCCTGACATTGATCGTGGGGGGCGCGCCGCAATGGAGCCGACCGTGGAACGGTCGGATGACTCGACGCGCGAGCAGCCGTTCCTGACCGCAAGCTCGGCCGCAATGGAGCCGACCGTGGAACGGTCGGATGACCAGGACGCCAACCCGGTCGTCATGGACATCGTGCTGCCGCAATGGAGCCGACCGTGGAACGGTCGGATGACACGCCGTACCCAGGCGTCTAGCGACGGGTCCGGATCCGCCGCAATGGAGCCGACCGTGGAACGGTCGGATGACCAGGGCTGCCCGGCGCATCGCGTCCCGGCCGGCACCGGCCGCAATGGAGCCGACCGTGGAACGGTCGGATGACGATGGCGGATCCAGAGCGGGAGGCAGCGGCGGTACCTGCCGCAATGGAGCCGACCGTGGAACGGTCGGATGACGTACCAATACAGGTTAAAGATCCTGCCTCAAACTCGCCGCAATGGAGCCGACCGTGGAACGGTCGGATGACTGGGCTTCTACGTCAGCCCAGGTCCTGGAGGCTGACGCCGCAATGGAGCCGACCGTGGAACGGTCGGATGACGTGGAGTACCGCCAACACCGGCACAGCGGCGGTAGCGGCCGCAATGGAGCCGACCGTGGAACGGTCGGATGACCGGCGCAGCAGAACGCGACGATCCGCCGGTACGTGAAGCCGCAATGGAGCCGACCGTGGAACGGTCGGATGACGCGAGCGCCGCGCCATCACGGCGCGCGAGGTCAGTCGCCGCAATGGAGCCGACCGTGGAACGGTCGGATGACCACTGACCCGGCCGTGACAATGCCCGATGACGGGTCGCCGCAATGGAGCCGACCGTGGAACGGTCGGATGACGACAGGCCTTTAGGAGGCACCAGTGAGCATGGTCCAGCCGCAATGGAGCCGACCGTGGAACGGTCGGATGACCAGCATGTTCGGCGGTTCCGACCCGATCCCGGTCGTGCCGCAATGGAGCCGACCGTGGAACGGTCGGATGACGGCTCGGTATTTTCGGGCCGTCTGACCTGGGACGATGCCAGATCTTGCGAGCGACACGGAAATCAGCGATTCAGGTCTCTCACTTTTGTCTTATCAAGGAGCGAAAAACACTAGCTGAACTGCGTGCGAGCAACCACCAGGGTTTGACTCACCACCTCGTCGCTCGCAAGTCTGCCAACGACTGCAGCAGACGTTGGCAGTTTCTCATGGCAGCCGAGGAACAGGAAGCACGATGTCACCGGCCGCGCCCGGAGGCTGGCCAGTAGCCGGATTCGGCCTGCGCGTTCTGGCACGCACCGCACAACCCCCATGCGCGTTCTCACACGCATCCCGCTCCTCTTCATGGTGCGCGTCTCGGTACGTGCCCATGTTCCCCTCCCCGTGGGTGCGCGTATAGACGCGCACCTTCGCCCGCCGGGCGAGCAGGACGTACACGACCACTACGTACTGGAATACGTCACGTGACGCTAGATTCCTGGGGCCGGCTCACCAGGCCGTTCCGCATCTGATCATCGGTAGATCCTGGTCTGCGCGGCAGGGAGGCGACGACGATGCCGAACGAGGGCTCGCCGGGGATGTAGCCGAGATAGCGCGAGTCCATGCTCATCTCGGCGTTGTCGCCTAGGACGATGAGGCAGCCATCCGGCACCGACGCGGCTACGGTCTCCGGGGCTCGCCAGGTATCGCGGTGACCCGCTTGATCATCCAGTTGCGGCCGAGGCTGTGGCGGGCCGACTCCCCGGTCCACTTGCCGCCGGTCCCCGTCGTTGGCGACTCTACGACCACGATCTGACCGGTGCTTACCGATCCCACGCGGGCGCGGCGGACCAGGACCCGGTCGCCGGCGTCAAGGTGGGTTCCATGCTCCGGCCGGTCACGGTCACGACCGCAATCTGGCGGCCGGATACCGCGGCCCCGACGATCAGGACAGCCAGTACCGCAAGCGCGAGGCACCAGCGTCACCGGATGGGCAGCGAGGTAACCAGCCTCATCGTGCTCGCGGCGCTTCGTCATGCACAGGGCGCCAACAACCTGGCGCGCTAGGAGTACCAGCAGGCGCTGGACCAGGCCCGCCAGATCACCAGCCCGTGGGACGAAGCCCACGGGCTGGCTTGCCTAGGGCGCTGCGCACAGGCAGACGGCGACATGCGGGCCGCTGCTGTCCTGCTCACGGCAGGCGTATGAGATCTCTCGTCAGATCGGAGCAGCCGATGCGGCGCAGGTCGCCGCCGAACGCGACGCCATCATCGCTTCGGGTTTAGGCAGGCTTGTTATTGCCCTCACCCTGTGCAGAGAGCTATGCCGGGTCGCTTAGCAACGGGTACCATAACGATATGGACACCTATAGCCTTGCGGCGGCGGCACAGGCCCTTGGGACCTCAGCGCCACGAGTGCGGCGTGCCGTCGATCGCCTGGGCATGCCGACCAAGCGAGCCGCTTCGGGTGCCTTTCGTCTGACATCACGACAGGTCGACGACCTTGCCCTAAAACTGGGTGTGGCGGTGCCGCTACCTGGCCTGTCGCGGGTGGCGGCCAGGGTGCTCGCCGCGCTATCGCGTTCACCACGAGGCGTGGCATCCGTGCGCGAGGCCGCACGACGCGCGGGTGTCTCGCCGACCGCCGCCGCCCACGCCCTCGCCCGGCTGACCTCTGATGGGCTCGTGACGCAGACACCCACGACGCTTGCCAGGGGCCGCGCCGCCGAAGGGACGGTGTACCGGGTTCGATTTGGGTCGCGGCAGTGGCTCGCACTCGCCCCGATGGTCGCCGACGTGCGCCTACCCGCTCGTTCCGAAGGAATACACGCCACGCGGGTTCCCCCACACCTGCTGCACCTGTTCTGGAACGTCGCCCCCACCCAGCTTGATATCGCGAGCTCGGCGCCATTTATCGCCCGGCGGCTGATCACATCCTTCGATCCCGATGGTCTCGCCTGGGGCACTGCGAACCTGCCCGCGAGTGCCTGGGAGCACGCGGCGGCGACACGCGGCCTTGAGCCGGCACAACGGGCGCTCGCACACAACCTGAGCATGCACGCGTCTCATGCCATCTGACCGCGTCCGGAGAGTCCTACCACCCGACACGGCGGCGACGTGGGATACGATCGCCCCGCTCGTGCCGCCCGACGCTTACCTCGGCGGCGGGACGGCCATCGCCGTTCACCTTGGGCACCGGATCAGCCGGGACCTGGACTTCTTCTTCCACGAGGGCAGCGTCGATCTCGACAAGCTGGCCCGCCTGTTGCCCACGGCAGGCGGGTTCGCCGTCACCGAGCGAGCACCCGGGACGCTCAATGGCGTCTTCTCTGCTACCAAAGTTCAGTTCCTGCATGCGGATGAGGGATATCCGCAACACCTCCTTGAGCCGCCGCAGGAGGTTGACGGATTGCGCGTTGCGCAGCTCAGCGACCTTATTGCTATGAAGCTCAAGGTGGTTGGTGACCGCGGCGAACTGCGTGACTACTTCGACCTGATGGTTATCGAGCAGCGAACCGGGCGTACGGCCGAAGAAGGTCTGGCGTTGTTCGTCGAACGTTTCCGGCCCGAGTACCCGCAGCCAGCTATCAACCGCATCCTGCTTGGTCTCGGCTACTTCGATGACGTCGATCCCGACGACGCGCTGCCGGTCCCGCGCGCCGAGATCGTTGACTACTGGACTAGTAGGCAACGCGAGATCGTCGCTTCCCGCGGCCAGTTACCGATGTAGCGGCATCAGGGCTGGTCGCGCCAGACCTGCTCGGCTTGTGTCCGGATAATGGCCAGGACCCGCTCGTCGCCAGGAATTTCCCCGATGGCGGCGAGTACGCGGTCGAGCGTCTCGGTGATGACGGACACAGCCGCCCGCCGCCTGATGCCCCAGGCTGCTGCCTCGTCGACGAGACTGGCCGTGGTCACCTTCCGGACATCGGTCTGCCCGCCGACCCGTTGCCCCATGTGAGTGTCCGCCCGCATCGGCTGGCCGCCACCATCGGTCAGCTCGAGTGCGATCGTGGAGACTACATCGCAAAGCGGTGCCAGGCGGATCGCGGGACTGTCCGCGTCGTGAGGTCCGTAGACGTTATCGGCGTGTACCCGCCGCGGCCCTCAGCCCTGGTTGCTCTCCGTCAGGCAGCAGCATGCCCGCACCCGCGCAGTCCCGGCCGAACGCCGCAAGGATGCCGTAAGTATCTACCGCGCATGTCCCGTGGACCGACCTGCATCCCGACCAGCAGCCCGACGGACAAGGCCGCACTGCCCAGCCCCCACCGCGCGACTCCTCTTCGCGCCACTCCATCCGGATGCGGAACTCTGGCGCGGGCGTCAGCACCATGATTGGCCTTTAGCGATATCGCCTATTACCGATATTTGATGCCGGTCGGAGCCGAGGCACCTGTGCATGTTCGGCCGGTAGGGTCGGGAATATGACGAGATCCCTGCCCAGGAGCACTCCCGCCGAGCAGCAGGTCGACCCGGCCGCGATCCTTCGCTTCCTTGATGCCCTCGATGCTCATCCCGGCATCGAGATGCACAGCGTCATGGTGCTGCGGCACGGGCATGTGGTCGCGGAAGGCTGGTGGGAGCCGTATAGCGCGGAGCGGCCGCAGCTGCTGTACTCGCTCAGCAAGTCCTTCACCTCTACCGCCGCCGCGTTTGCTCAGGCTGAGGGCCTGCTCGGACTGGACGATACCGTCATCTCGCATTTCCCCGAGTTCGATGCCGACATCACCGATCCGCGCAGCCGGTCGATGAAGGTCCGGCATGTCGCCGCGATGGCCAGCGGCCATACCCGGGACACGAGGGAGGCTATCGAGCGGGACGGCGAAGAGCCGGTCCGCGGGTTCCTGCTCATCCCGCCCGACCGCGAGCCGGGCACCGTGTTCGCCTATAACCAGCCCTGCACGTACACGCTGGCCAGCATCATCCAGCGCAATGCCGGAATGCCGCTGACCCAGTACCTGCGGCCGCGGCTGTTCGATCCGCTTGGCATCGGCCATGTCGGCTGGCAGACCTTGCCGGAGGGCGGACCGGAAATGGGTTACAGCGGCCTGCACGCCCGCACCGAGGATGTCGCCAAGCTCGGCCAGCTCTACCTGCAGCAAGGAGTGTGGGAAGGGCTGCAACTGGTTCCCGCTGAATGGGTGAAGCAGGCGACCTCGGTGCAGGTCGGCACCCCTGAGATGCTGAGCGCGGACTGGCAGCAGGGTTACGGCTTCCAGTTCTGGATGGCCCGGCACGGGTACCGCGGCGACGGAGCCTTCGGGCAGTACTGCGTTGTTCTGCCTGAGCAGGACGTCGTGATCGCCACCACCGCATACACCGACTACATGCAGGCGATGCTCGACGCCATGTGGACGCGCCTGCTGCCTGGCTTCGGTACCCAGCCTGGCTTTGGCGCTGGCGGGCCGGCGCAGGAACGGCTCGCTGCCAGGCTGCGCGAGCTCAGGCTGCCGGCGTGCGACGCTGGAACGCTACCGGCGGACTGGGACTCGTGGACCGGTGCGCCGTTTAGCGTTGACTCCAGCGATCTGCACGCGCTTAGCGCTATCGAAGTAGCGCCGGAGGCTGACGGCTGGCAGATCAGCCTCACCGAGGCCGCCAACCGGCTAACCTTCCCGGTCGGCGCCGGGTCCTGGACGGTATCCACGCCGACGGACGCGTTTGGCAACGCCATCCCGGTCGCCGCCTCCGGAGGCTGGCTCGACGACCACACCCTGCGAGCCGAGATCATCTTCCTGGAAACCCCGCACCGGATGGACATTGAATGCTCCCTTCCGGGCCGGACTGCGCGGGCCACCTGGCGCAATCCGCCCCTCGGGGACAGGACACTGCGGGACCTGCGCTGCCCAGACTGACCGCGGTTGTCAACCAACTTCCTCAGAACGACTTGTTGTGCCCGTCCCGGCATTTACGTTGCCCAATTTGTGGCAAATGTCTACTGCGGCGAGCCGGGGTCACATTTGCTCTGGAGAGCAAACAACCACCTCGGGCAGCGTACTTCTAGGTCAAGCCGTTTTGTTCTAACGCAACTATCAATTCGGAGTCCACGCCGTAGCGTAAAAAGTAATGCCATTTACCTCAGTTATCGGCCCTTCTGCAACTTTAGAGATTCCAGTTACAGTTATGGCCACTAGGATTGGGCCATTTGGACCATTGCCGTCAAAAAAACAGTACTCATCTCCAACCTCTGCGATTGTACTAAACGCAGTCTTGCCGCTGCTGCTGTTAGCGCAATCCGTGGCGCTTGGCGCGCCGTGAGCCAGCCACTCCGTGAGAGAACTCTTCGAGTAGGTCGCCCAACCCGAATCCGAAAGCTCGCTCCTATTGCCGGCCCGCTCTGCTGGAACCTAACACCCGTGAGACCGACAGTATCGATGCTTATAGACTGGTGCCAGAGAAAGCTATATTTCTTCCCTGCCAGGTTAGTTGGCACAGGACCGGCAGGCGAGCTACCTGTCGCAACGCCAGGAGACGAGGAGCTGGGCGATCCCGAGCCGATATGCAGAACGGCAATAATTACCGCCGCTACGACAGCAATAGCGACCCCTACGATAAATGTCTTGGCCCAAAAGCCCTATCCGTCTGAGGATGCCATGAAATCATGGTATCTGCGGCTTGCCTTTGGGCATACAGTCAGGCGTAGAACGCACCAGCAACTTAGCTCCCACCGCATCCCGCGCGCCTTATCCTGCCTCAATCCATTCCGCGTATTCGGCGAACTGGCCCGGCGCCTGGCCGCGGAGCTCGGGTCCGGTTCTGGCTGAACCGGCCTGGGCATCCGCGGCCGCGGCCAGCCGCAGTTAGCGGCTGAGGGTGATCGCTGTCAATGCAATGTTGTTGAACGGGTTGGGATCAGGACTGGACGACACTGCCCCGCCGAGGACCAGCGCCAGGCCGGATCTAGTGGCCGTGACCGTTACGGTGTCCTGCACCGAGGCCCCGGCCGCCAGCGAGGACTGCCGCCAGAGGACCACGTTGCCGTACTCCGCGCAGCCGGTGCTGCACGACGTCTCGGCCAGTGAGGCAGGCAGGGCCACCGTGGCGAACACGTTGGCGGCCGCGGCGGGCCCGTTGTTGGTCACGGTCAGCGTGCATGTCCCGGTCTTGCCCACGGCCAGGCTGGCCGGGCAGGACAGCCCCGCCGCCAGGTCGGCCTTGGTCGAGGCCGCGGTCACCGTGACAGTGAACGGCCCGGCCGTCGCGGTACCGACCGCGTTGGTGGCGGTGACCGAGTAGGAGAACGACGTGGTGCCCGCAGGCACCGTGCCGCTGACCGTGCCGGTGCTAGCGTCGATCGACAGCCACGACGGCGCCCCTGACAGCGCGTAGCTGGGCGCCGGGGTGCCCGAGGCCATGAACGTATAACCGTAGGCCTGCCCGGCGGTGGCGGTAGTGGCCGGGCTGGCCACCACGAACGAAGGCACCTGGTCGACCGTGATCACCTGCTGGGCCTGCGGCGCGGCCGTGTAGCCCGCGTTGCCGGCCTGGTTCGCGTCCACTGTGCACGTGCCCGGGCTCGCGAACGACACCGTGCCCGAGCTAATCGAGCATGCCCCGGAGGTGCTGGCGGAGTCGATGCTGAACGTCACCGGGTTACCGGACCCGCCGCCGGTCGCGGCCGGGATGTAAGTACCGCCCACCACCGCCGGGCTCGGCGGGGTGGAGGTAAAGGTGACCGCCTGCGCCGCCTGCCCGATAGTGAACGACTGCTGAACCTGCGCCGCGGCCGAGTAATCCGTGTCGCCGACCTGGTTCGCATCCACCGTGCACATACCCGGACCCGCGAACGACACCGTGCCGCCACTGATCGAGCACGCCCCATCCGTGCTGGCAGAATCGATGCTGAACGTCACCGGGTTACCGGACCCGCCACCGGTCGCCGCCGGGCTGTACGTGCCGCCCACCACCGCCGGGCTCGGCGGGGTGGAGGTAAAGGCGATCTGCTGCTGCTGGAGCGTGTAGCTGATCACCACCTCAGGGATTCCGGTGGTGTCGGTCGACATCGACGTGTCCGTGGCACCGGGAATCCAGTAGCTCGAACCCGCCCCGCCCGCGCCCCGAGGAGCGGCCGGAGTGTCGCCGGCTCCCGAACCGCCCCCGTAGTAGCCGCCACCGCCGCCACCGCCACCGGCGCCAAACAGCGGTTGCGGGCAGAAGAGCACCAGGCGCGGCACGCCGTTGATAACCTGCGCATCCTCACCAAGTGCACCGCCCCAGCCATCGAACGACGCAGCGGCTGCAGCACAACTGGCATCGACGGCACCGCCGGCGGTGCCACCGAACCCGCCGTTGCCGCCGGGCGCCGTGTTGTCAGCGGTCCCGTTGCCGGGACCGGTAACCGAAGGATCGCCGGCCGAACCGCCGACCACGCTGGTGCCGGAGCCGCCGCCCCCGCCGGCCACCACCAGCCGCGGGTCTGGCGAGCAGTCCACCGCCGGGGCGTCCACCTCGCACGCCGACAGGCCCGCGGGGAAGAACAGCGTGCACGAGCTGAGCGAGCAGGTTCGCACGTCCGAGGCACCGCCGCCGGAATCCGTGGGGGAAGGCCCCCCGTCGCCGAACGGAAGGGTACTTGCTGGCGCTCCTGGTGCCCCGACCTCGACGTACAGGGTGGTGGTGCCGGCCGGCACCGGGACGGTGGCCGTCACCGAGGCGCCGTACCCGCCAGGCGCGCTGCCGTTCAGTGACCCTCCGGGCGCGCCGATCGCGCTCAGCGTCACGCTGGTGACCCAGGACGGCACGGTGAAGGTCTGCTCGCTCCCGGTGTAGACGTAGGTGCACGAGGTGTCCGTGCTTGACGAGGCCGACGGGCAGGCGGAGTTGGTCTGGGCCGGCGTCGCGCCGGTCACGGTCGCGGCGCTGGCGGCGCCCGTGCTGGCCAAGGCGATCAGGGCGCCGGCCGCGGCCAGCGTCCCGGCCGTCGCGGCCGCCTGGCGGACGCCGCGGAGGCGGCGCTTTATCGTTCGGGTTGGCATGACTGTCCTTCTGGTTAGGGTGCGAGGTGGGTGGCCAGAGCCCGGGCGAGCCGGGCCAGGTCGATGGTGAGCGGCGGAGTGCCGTCGGGCTGGTGCATGTGGATCCGCGTTCCCGCGCGCTGCGTCGTGCAGGTGACCTGGAGGCCTTGGGCACGTGCTCCGATGAAAAGCCGGTAGCCGATCAGCCATGGTGGTTCGAAGGCAGTTATCTCGCCATACGCGGCGAGCTTCGTTCCGTCGAGGTCGGCCGTGAGGTGAAAATCGGCTGCTGCTGCGGCCGGGCGCTCAGGATCGGCGGCCGCCGGCGTTATCTGCGGCAGCCAGTCGCCCAGCCGGCCCGGGTCGGCCAGGTAGGCGAACAAGGGCTCGATCGGGAACCCGAGCGTGGCATACAGATCCATCCGGTTGCTTTCTGTTCCTGCCGGCTACTATCGCGCCGAATCGTGACCATTTAAGCTGGGCGCCAGAGAAGGAACCAGACGCTTTTTGCGGCAAAGTTGCGGCAAAGTTGCGGCCTGGTGCGGTGGCGGGCCAACCTGGCGCCAAGCGAGGTGGAGACGCGGGTGCGGGATCTGCGTGCGTTCCGCGAGACAGTGCGGGAGCACCGTCGGGCCGTGGGGCGCACCCAGCAGCAGCTGGCCAGGTCAATCGGGCTGCACCCGCATGTGCTCAGCCATAAGCTCAACGGCCGGGACAATGCCGTGCTGACCACGGCAGATGTCATCGGTATCGCCAGGACGCTGGCCGGCTGGGGCGCGCTGGTGACCCGGGCAGACCTGTATGCGCTGCTGGACCTGATGAGCGTGCCGCGGCACGCCGTCCCCGCCGCGGTCTGGTCCGCGGCGCCGCTGGCCGCGCTGCGAGAGGCCCCGGACGAAGCGGCAGGCCCGGCGGCTGGACTACGGGCCGTAACGCACACCGCCCCGCGGCCCGCTGAGCCTGCCGGGCCGCGCGCACGGGTGACAGCCGCCCCGCTGCCCGCCCCGGCCACCCCGCTGATCGGCCGGGAGCGTGAACGCGCCGAGGTGGCGGCGGCGCTCGCGGCCTCCCGGCTGGTCACGCTGACCGGCGTCGGCGGCACCGGAAAGACCCGGCTGGCTCTGCAGGTGGCCCGCGAACTGGCCGGCGATTTCACCGACGGGGTGGCCTTCGTCGACTTGGCCCCGGTCAGGGACCCGGCGTTGCTGGCGATCGCCGTGGCCCGGGCCCTGGGCCTGGTGCCGATATCAGCGGAAGCAGCCGAGGCGCACCTGGCCGACGTGCTGCGAGACCTCGAGCTCCTGCTCGTGGTGGACAACCTGGAGCAGCTGCTCGATGAGACGATGCTGCTCTCCCGGCTGCTGGCCGGCGCGCAAGCGCTACGGGTGCTGGCCACCAGCAGGATCGCGCTGCGCCTGTACGGAGAGCACATCGTACGGGTGCCCCCGCTCGGCTTGCCCGCCGCGGGCGGTGCCGGGACCCCAGCCGATAGCGAGGCGGTGCAGCTGTTCATCACCCGAGCACGGGCTGCGCGGCCGGACTTCGCCCCGGCCGCCGAGGAACTGGTCGCCGTAGCCGAAATCTGCGGCGCCCTGGACGGGCTGCCCCTGGCCATCGAGCTCGCGGCCGCCCGGATCCGGCTGTACTCACCACAGGCCCTGCTGCCGCTGCTGCGGTCCCGCCTGATCCTGCTCACCGGCGGCCCGCGCGACCTGCCGCACCGGCAGCAGACGCTGCGGGCCGCGCTGGACTGGAGCCACGCGCTGCTGACCCGGGAAGAACGGCAGCTGTTCCCCCGCCTCGGAGTGTTCGCCGGGCCGTTCGACGCGGCGGCGGCCGCCGCCATCAGCGCAGAACCCGACGCGGCCCGGACGCTGGGGCATCTAGGCGATCTCGCCGACCAGAGCCTGCTGGAAGTCATTGCGGGTGACAACCCGCACTTCCGGATGCTGCAGACGGTGCGCGAGTACGCGCTGGCCAGGCTGGCCGAGACCGGGGAGCAGGACCACGTACGGCACCTGCACCTGGCGCACTATCTGGCCCTGGCCGAGGCTACCCGCGAAGACTTTACCGGTCCCCGGCAGGCTGAACTCCTCGACCGGCTCGAGGCCGCCTATCCCAACATGCGAGCCGCGCTCGAGTTCGCCTGCCAGCGGGGCGAAGGCGACAGCGCGTGCCTGGACCAAGGGCTGCAGCTGGCTACCACCCTTGGCCGGCTCTGGCACCGGCGCGGGGCGATCGCCGAAGGCGTGCTGCATCTGGACCGGCTACTGGCGCTCGATGACGCCCGCCAGTACGCGGGTGCCCCGCAGATCCGGGCCGCCGCCGTGCTGGCGGCCTGCGGACTTGCCTGTTATAAGGGCGACTACGCCAAAACCGCGGAACTGGCCCGGCAAGGCATCCAGGCCTACGGTCTAATCGGGGATCACCCGGGCCTGAGCCAGGTGTACCGCTTTCTCGGCGAAGCCGAGCTCGCGGTCGGAGACCACGCCGCCGCCGAGCCCCATTTCGAACGCCAGCTGGCCGAGGCCTACCGGTCCGGCGACATATCGGGCCAGGCGGACGCGTACAACATGCTCAGTCAGGTCGCCCGGTACCGGGGCGAGTTCCGTCGCGCCAATGCCCTGCTGTGGCAGGCCATGAAGCTGTTCCGCACGACCGCCGACCCCGACGGCATCGGCGTGGTCCTGAGCAGCCTGGCCGAGGTGGCGCGGGACGCCGACCGTCCGGCTTCGGCCAAGCGGCTATTCCGGGCGGCACTGCGGCGGCACGCGGCCCTCGGGGACAAGCGCCACCTGGCCTTCGAACTCGACGGACTGGCCGCGGTAGCGGCCATGGAAGGCGACGGAAAGCAGGCGCTGGTCTACCTCGGCGCGGCGCAGGCCCTGCATGGTGAAACCGGCGAGCCGCGGCTGCCCGTCGAGCAAGCCATCCTGGACCGGATCCTGGCGCCCGCTGTGACCCCGCTGTCCGCCCAGGCCCGCCAGGCCGCGCTGGCGCGGGGCCGGAGCCAGCCGTTGACCGCGATCATTGCCGATGCCCTGGGCTGAGCGGGCGCCTGCGCTCGTAGACGCCGCCGCCGACGTTCGGCACCTACGGCGAACCTGCCGGGGTGCCAGACCGTTGGAGAGGAGGCTCAAGCCACGCGGGGTCAGGCGGCCACTACGCCGCTACCGCCACAGGCCTTGCAGTTCCCCTTCGCTCCGCTGCCATTGCGGGCGGGACACGGAACAAGATGTGTGGCGGCATGGCTACTCCAGTCGGTCGTGGTTATGAGGCTTCGCCGGGCAGGCGTTGGATCTGTCAGGTCTCCTGCTCGCTGTCGGCTGGGTGGCAGCGCTGACAGCAGGCGTGATGCAGGCCAGGGAGCATCACCACACCACGGCGCAGAACATGGTGAAGCCGCAGAACGTCGCCACGGACAGGCCCAGCGCGGTCCACGCGAGAATTCCGACCGATATCGTCACCAGTGCCCCCGCCGTTCGATCTCTGCTCTGAGCGCCTCCAAGCGGAACGCAACAACCCGGACCTGAGCTGGCAGGCACTGACCGCGCAATTCCTCCAGCTCGTCTTCACGTCGTGTGCGCTCGGCCTCGAGGTCCGGCAGGTCCATGTCTGCGAACTCATCCTGTTCGCTGGCCTCCAGTTCGCGCCGTTCCTCCAAGGCGGCCAGCGACATGTCGGGAAATTCCGCGGTCATCGTAACCTGCCCGCCAGGTCCCAGCCAGCCGCGATCCACCGTGCGTCAAGGTCAAGGATGGACAGCCCCCGGCACGGCTCGTCACGACCGATCGCCGCAAGCCCGTCGCGGACACGGGCGAGTACCGCAAGATCGGCAGGCACATGCGGAGGCGCATCGGGATAACCCGGTATCCGGACTGGCAACGGCTCGGTCATCGTCTTGATCCCTCCCTGGCGGTTTTGGCTGGGATTTAGCGGCCATGCGGTTAACGGGACGCTGGCCGCGTAATCCGTATGGCCACCGTGCCAGCGCAGTGACAGAATCGGAACAGCGGCGCGACACTGTGCCACTAACCGCCCCAACCCTCCGGAGGCGTGCCCCGTGCCCCGCCCAAAGAGCCGCGACCCTGAGACCGATCCAGCGGCGTTCTTCGGTGATGAGCTGGCGCGTGCGAGGCTGGCGGCTGGATTCGCCTCACAGCAGGCGCTGGCGGATCACCTCGGATTTGACCGATCGGTCATCGGCAAGGCAGAGAACGGCGGGCGCCCGCCTACGGCAGACGTGCTCGATGCATGGTGCAAGGCGTGCAACCTGGACCCCGACATGTTCGGGCGTATGGCCGCACTGGCAAGACGAGCAGAAGGGCCAGTACCGAGATGGTTCGAGGACTGGCTAGAAGACGAAAGCCAGGCTCAGTCGCTGCGTATGTGGTCACCCCGTGCTGATCCCTGGCCTGCTCCAGACTCCGGAGTATGCGAGAGCGCTGTTCATCGCTGCGGGCGCTGAGGAGACATATGCCAGTGAGCTTGTGACGGTCCGTCTGGAGAGACAGGCCATTCTGGACCGTGCTCACCCGCCGCATATCGTGGCACTGTTCGATGAGTCCGTTTTGCACCACTTGATAGGATCTGCCCAGATCATGCATGACGCACTGGCGCATGTGGCGGAACTGTCGGAGCGCTCCAGCGTGGTCATACAGGTGGTGTCGGCCGCCAAGGGGGCTAACGCAGGACTGAGCGGTACGTTCGACCTGGCAGTGTCGCCTGATGGTCGCACTACGCTGCGGATGGACGGCGTGGAAGACCAGACCACACAGAGCAAGACGCTGGTCAACAAAGCAATCACACTGTTCGACCTGTGGATCCGGGGGGACGCGTTGCCACGTGACGACTCCCGGAAACTGATCGTGGAGGCATCAGAACAATGGAAGACCAGATAACCAAGCGTTGGCGGGTGTCCAGCTTCAGCGGTAACGGGGGCGGTACCTGCGTCGAAGTCGCTCAGGCCAGTGACGGCACGATCCTCGTCCGTGACAGCAAGGACCGGAGCAACGCACCACACCGCTACACCTCGGCAGAGTGGCGAGCATTCGTCGCTGGCGTCCGCAACGGCGAGTTCGATCTAGACGATTCCGGCTGCCTGTCCTAGGAATTCGGCCAGATAAAGCATCAGTCCCAGCGCGCCATGGATTACGTGCCGGGCTGATCCGCTCCCGCACCGGGCAGCCAAGGAGCTGCGTGTAGCAGGAGACCGAGCACCACCCAGCGCGGGGACGCTCGTCAGGCTGACCGTGATGCCCTCGCCTGCGCCATACCTCACGAATCCGTCAGCGGGACTCATCGGTGTGCCGTCGGCCGTCGAGAACGTTCAGCAGCTTGTAGCGCTGCCTGAGCTGACTGACCGGTCACCTCGGCCTCGACGTCGAACCGCTGATCGTCGGAGACTTCGGCGACTACCTTCACCACGGATTCCGTGATTGCAGCGAGTCGGCGGGACGGCGGATATACCGGGCAATCTCTTTCGCCCTGCGGTGCCTGCGATGGTCCCTGGCGCGGGCCTCATAGTGGTCACGATCTCTTGACTGCAGGATCAGCCACGCACCCCGGCTTCCTACCCGGAACGTCCGGTATGCCTCGGTGATCTGACCTGCCCGTAGTACGGGCACTTCAGGTCCAGCTCGAGGGCATCCCGGCGAACGGTCGGTTGATCGTTACCGACCGGCCAGGGCAGCCGCACTGCGACGCGCCGCAATGGAGCCGACCGGCGAGCGGTCGGATGAGGGCGGGCGTCGCCGCCGGGATCGCCTGGTACCTCTGGGCCGCAATGGAGCCGACCGGCGAGCGGTCGGATGAGCATGGAGGCCCCGCACGTGGCGGCGCCGCAAGCCTGGCCGCAATGGAGCCGACCGGCGAGCGGTCGGATGAGCCGGGCGTGAAATTTCCGCCGCGGTTATTGAGGGTGCCGCAATGGAGCCGACCGGCGAGCGGTCGGATGAGAGGGCCGACGTGTCGCCGTGCAGCGCGCTTATGCGATGCCGCAATGGAGCCGACCGGCGAGCGGTCGGATGAGGTCAAGAAGTGCAGGTCAACGGCCCGGCCAAGTGTGGCCGCAATGGAGCCGACCGGCGAGCGGTCGGATGAGGAGGAAGACCAGCCCGAGCAGGGCCAGCAGGATGACGCCGCAATGGAGCCGACCGGCGAGCGGTAGGATGAGCAGCCGGGCCATGTCTACGACGGGCGCGCCGGGGATGCCGCCGCAATGGAGCCGACCGGCGAGCGGTCGGATGAGTCCACCAGTACAGTCCCGTCTGCGATACGGGCATCGCGCCGCAATGGAGCCGACCGGCGAGCGGTCGGATGAGCACCGGCCCTGTACGAGCGTGCGCAGGAAATCCTTGCCGCAATGGAGCCGACCGGCGAGCGGTCGGATGAGTGGCCCGGTTCTCGTTGCCGAGGCGTTCGGACAGCAAGCCGCAATGGAGCCGACCGGCGAGCGGTCGGATGAGGCCCTGCTCGATCGCTTCCGCCAGCTCGCTTGCGGAGCCGCAATGGAGCCGACCGGCGAGCGGTCGGATGAGGTGCCGCAACGGTGCCTCTCTGACCCGCAACGAGTGCCGCAATGGAGCCGACCGGCGAGCGGTCGGATGAGACTCCGGTAGCATGACCGGGCCGAGCTCGCCCTGGACGCCGCAATGGAGCCGACCGGCGAGCGGTCGGATGAGGTGACGACCGGCGTCGGCAGCAGGCCAGGCGAGGAGGCCGCAATGGAGCCGACCGGCGAGCGGTCGGATGAGTCCCGGCGGGGAACGTGTACAACATCTCGGTGATCGAGCCGCAATGGAGCCGACCGGCGAGCGGTCGGATGAGCACGCGGCACATGGATTACTACCGGAACATGACCAAGCCGCAATGGAGCCGACCGGCGAGCGGTCGGATGAGGAGATCGCCTACGCCGAAGGCCTGTCCGACGACCTGCCGCAATGGAGCCGACCGGCGAGCGGTCGGATGAGCTGGGTGTGCGCACCAGGACGGCGGCCGCGGCGATGCCGCAATGGAGCCGACCGGCGAGCGGTCGGATGAGCGGGATGCCGATGGACGTCGGCACGACGGGGACCTCACCGCCGCAATGGAGCCGACCGGCGAGCGGTCGGATGAGTCCGCTCCGACATCGCGCAGGCGTGCTACCTGGTCGAGCCGCAATGGAGCCGACCGGCGAGCGGTCGGATGAGGTGACCCCCTGTCACGGTATGGTCACGACTGCGGGGGCCGCAATGGAGCCGACCGGCGAGCGGTCGGATGAGAGGCTGTGGCGGTCCACGCGCTGTGTGCTGGAGTTCCCGCCGCAATGGAGCCGACCGGCGAGCGGTCGGATGAGCCGCACGCCGCCGGCTGCGAACTCGGCCAGCTCATCGCCGCAATGGAGCCGACCGGCGAGCGGTCGGATGAGTCGGGCAGGAGGTCGTTAAGACGTACGCCGAAGGTGTGCCGCAATGGAGCCGACCGGCGAGCGGTCGGATGAGGTGTCTCCCCCTCGAGGTACACCATCTCAGCGAATGAGCCGCAATGGAGCCGACCGGCGAGCGGTCGGATGAGCGGACCGGGTACGTCGCGATGGGCAGCCGGTGCCTGGCGGCCGCAATGGAGCCGACCGGCGAGCGGTCGGATGAGGGAAGGCGCCGCAGGGGGCGCGCTCGCCGACAGTGAGGCCGCAATGGAGCCGACCGGCGAGCGGTCGGATGAGGCGGGCATCGAGGGTATCGAGCCGGCCACGATCGAGGTGCCGCAATGGAGCCGACCGGCGAGCGGTCGGATGAGGTAGAGCACGCTGTCACCGCGGCCGTCGGAGAGATTGCCGCAATGGAGCCGACCGGCGAGCGGTCGGATGAGCCGACTCACCTTTTCCTCGGCCTCGACCCGGTAGAGGGGCCGCAATGGAGCCGACCGGCGAGCGGTCGGATGAGAGGGTGCCGCGCGTGATCTGGGCGCACAGCCACGCCATGCCGCAATGGAGCCGACCGGCGAGCGGTCGGATGAGCGGAGGGTCTTCGCCGCCGTGGTCCGGGCCACGCCGCCGCAATGGAGCCGACCGGCGAGCGGTCGGATGAGGCTCGATGTCATCGCCCAGGCCGACCAGGGCGCGGCGTGCCGCAATGGAGCCGACCGGCGAGCGGTCGGATGAGCCAGATATTGTCCAGGGCGCACGCCTGGGACAGGGTGCCGCAATGGAGCCGACCGGCGAGCGGTCGGATGAGGCCCATGCTCTGCTCGGGATCTGGGGCGGCACCACCGAGCCGCAATGGAGCCGACCGGCGAGCGGTCGGATGAGGAGGCCCGTCTCGCCGGTGCCGACCTGGACCATCTCGCCGCAATGGAGCCGACCGGCGAGCGGTCGGATGAGCGGGGTCTTGCCGTCCGGGTACGGGGCGATCTCCCGGCCGCAATGGAGCCGACCGGCGAGCGGTCGGATGAGGTTCGGGATGACCGATGGCGCCGGGGTGGTGTCGCGGCCGCAATGGAGCCGACCGGCGAGCGGTCGGATGAGCGCGACTGGGTCCGGGACCACCCAGGCGAGTCGCTAGCCGCAATGGAGCCGACCGGCGAGCGGTCGGATGAGGTGCGGCCAGTTCTGCCTCTGCGGCAGCCTGAGCCGCCGCAATGGAGCCGACCGGCGAGCGGTCGGATGAGCTGGCCGCGCTGCAGCCGCCGCCGGGGAATCCGGAGACGCCGCAATGGAGCCGACCGGCGAGCGGTCGGATGAGGCGGCTGATGTCGAGGACGGCGCACACATCCGCAGCGACGCCGCAATGGAGCCGACCGGC
>Ga0209530_1000513_pt1 | contig 26827 bp, 38 predicted proteins | sample BlaSpr_A8_Ref_O1_FD_187987 | JGI IMG/M metagenome (GOLD analysis project Ga0209530, IMG submission 187987) | Forest soil microbial communities from Thunder Bay, Ontario, Canada - Black Spruce, Ontario site 2_A8_Ref_O1 (SPAdes) (version 2) | ecosystem: Environmental > Terrestrial > Soil > Boreal...
TTTGTTAGTTCTATGACTATGTTCGACGCACCAATCGCGACCGTCCGTTTTATCCGTACGGCAAATGGCACAACGACGCCCTTGCGCGTTAAACATGTCTTCATACTGTTGTTCCGACAAGCCGTAGCGGGTTTGTCGTTTGCTCACACGCTCGCATTCCATACAGCGAACGTCGCCATTAGGACGGTACACAATGTTTCCATCTCGATCATGACCTTTTCGACATTGTGTCGCAGAATTTTTGTAAGCATCACGTACCCGTCTTGGCATAGTAGTCTCCTAATCGAATAGGATAACCCAAAATACCCTGTGTGTCAAGGGAGATCGTAAGTCGTTGATTCTAAAGGACTAATAGTTCCAGGGGCCGTACGGTTGCGCTGGGCTTATCGGATTGTAGGAATATCCGCTATCCATGACATTCGTCTGGGGCACGAAACCCCAATCGTCTTCCTGGTTCGCGCCGAACATCATGGCGTTGGTCAAAGCCTTCTGCCAGAGTTGGTATTCCATCTCGAACTTCGCTCGTACTTCTTTGAGCGGGCTGCGGCGATAGCACTGCGCGAAAAATCCCTGTTTGAAGAATGTGTAAAAGTCGTCAGGGATCGGGTCAAGGTAAGTCGACAATGACTTGATGAACGGAACTCTCATCTGGCCGACAGGCTGGATCAGCCACACAGGACCTGTCTGGCACGGCAGCGGGTTAATTCTGTACCCTTGGCCGAACGGGTTGACTGCGGTCCATACGACGCTGCCATCTGTCACTGTTGTCGACACAATAGTCGGATCCTGGACAGTTGGAAATGTCGGATTCAAATTTGTCAGGAACGGGTTTGTATTTCCGCACGTTCCATAAGTCGTCAGGACCCAAAGGTTTCCGAATGAGTCTTTGATGCAAGTAGTCGGGTTAATCGGTTGCGCGATCGCGGTCGAAGGGTCTGTATATACGACGCCAGGACCAGGTTGTGATTGGCCAGTCGGTGTCAACTGTGTCGTTGCGCCCCACGTACCTGCCTGCATCGTGTTATTCTGCATCCAACAGATTCGCGCATCATTATTCGTCGACAGGTTGAATGTAATCAAGAGGTCGCGTTTGACAATGACGGGGTAAACAGGCTTCGGGAATTGTGTACAGCTATAGTTGACAGCGGTGCAGCTTTCCAGCCAACCGAGAGAGACTTGATTAGGGATGAAATAATCTTGCTGCCAACTGTTGATGAAGAACGGCGTTTCGACTGCTCGGTTCCATTTCCAGTTGAACGGCTGGCCGTTTGGGCCGCCCGCGATCATGTTCTGTAATACGTCGTTCGCGATAGAGAGCGCGGGAGCGTCAGAGAATCCGCCTGCGGGGATCGCGGGTGCGAGTTCTGCGTTACTGCGGGCGTCGTCGACTAGGTCCTGTAATTGGATGCTGCTGTTTCCCATAAATCTCCCTTAAACACAAAAAGACGAGCATTGCCCGACCACCCGTGAAGGTAGATCGGGCCACGAACCGTGCTCTGCGGCGATGAGTGTTCCTGGGTGTCATCTCCAGGCCGACATCCGCACTCTGCGGTAATTCGAATTATCGTTGACGCGGCGGACGAGTCGCTTCAAGTTCGTTGACTCGTATCACAAACGCGGGATTGGTCTGGACATGCACTCTATAGACGTCGGATGACATGTTGTCAATATCCCGAAGAGTCAATAGATACACATCATTGATCGGCTGCTTGGCGGCAGCAGTTGCAGCAGTTGCTGCGGCTTGATCGGCGCGATACTTGGCTTGGGCTTCGATCTGAGATTGATTCATCATTCCTCCTAGCGCAAGTTTGAATTCTTGACGTGAGTCCTGTAGTCATTGGTCGCGTCAACCCATTGCTCTGACCGCTCATCCCACTTGCTAAACTTACAGATGACGGATCCAGAAGTCGTGTTATTCGTTTCGAACCCGACCGCTTCGCGATACGCCTTCTCTGCGGCAGTGAACTTCTCGACGGAGAATTCTCCGTCAACGGGGGCAACTTGCTTACCCTTCGCGTTGAAGTAGTAATTGTCCTTGACGGGCGGGAGCCACGTCTTTCCGCAACGGAGACAACGAACCCAGATATCGCCATTGATCATCTGGTGCTTGATGACCGCGTACTGCGGACTGTTACCACCTGTGCTGAGAACCTGCAGGTTGCGCTGGGACACGACTCCACCCTTTTTGTGGGTGCAAGCAGACTGCTTCGCATCGTCTTCACGCCGCTGGGCGGTGAAAACTTTGCCTTGCTGCTCTCGGTCCATGTCCTTCTGTTTCTGTTTTGTAAGTCGGTCAGCGATTGTGCCGCGCTTTTCCTGGATGCTCAACTCACGTTCTTGTTTCTGGAGTTCAAGGTCCGCTAACTGCGCCCGCTTGATACTCAGTTCAATCGCTTCGATTTCCTCGGCAGCGTTTGCATAAACTCGTTTTTCGTCACTCATACTTCCTCCTTAGTATTTACGCTTTATGATCACGATTTCTATACGAGTGCAGAATAGAGTTGTACCTCTCCGCACACGGCAGATTTGCCTCCCCGAAGACTTTGTGAGCCTTCTCGATCGTGATGATGTCTTTCAAAATCATTTGCAGTAACACCGTTCGCCAGCCACGGTATTTCTCAGCTAGTGGGACACCGTGCTCGTCGAACCCCATGACCGTGTACTCTGGCATCCAGCCACGTTGGACCCAACAGACGATCTCGGGTTTCTTATTGCTGTATTCGTCGCTCAACAGAAGCGTAATCTTGTCAGCGTGCGGGTGCTCGCGATAAAACACTTTCAACTTGCACTCTTTCCGCAATTTGTTGATCAGTTGATCATGACTCATGATCGTGCCGAAGCGCTGTTGAATGTCTGCGTACTCTTCGGGAGTACACCACTGGTACTCCTTGGCGACTTCTTCGTTACCCTCTTGCCAACGATGCAGTTCTTCTTTCGTCTGATTAGAACTGTCATCATGGACGTTCTCTGCGTATGCGGCGACAGCGGCCTCCATCTCGGGGGACAGTTGCTCGGCCATGTAATTTTCCCAGGGTGCGGATTTATCGAGCCTGGTTCCTTGGTATGCGGCGATTTGTTCGGGAGTCCAATTTGTATTAACGGCTTTAGGAGCAGCCGCTTCCCATCTCTCGTAATACTCTTCATTAGATACGAATGCACTCATGGGCCTTCCTCCTTTGGCTCAGGCAAACCGTCAAAGGAAAGCCCGTCATGCAATGAACAGAACCAACGTCCGCCGCGAGGATCAGTCGCGGTAACTATTGACGCCTCGCTGATGTTGTACACCACCAGTCCGACTAGGATCTACCAAAGGTCCAATAACGGCTCTGGTAAATTCACGTCTGTTACAATTCTTCTTGACACATGCTGCGAAATCTTTCGTCGTTCTGACTCTGAATTCTTTGTAGTCCGCGCAAGTAGCGAAGTTGTTTTCGCAGTCTCCCGATTAACTTGCGTTGTCTCGTATGTTCGCCGCGCAGAAGTTCAATTGACTCGCGCAAGGCTTTAACGATACTGATCTCCTCACTCATAATCCCTCCCAGGAAGAGAAGGGGTTGTACTCAACCTACAACCCCAACTTGATTACGCGATAACGGTGACCACGATCTGGCAATAGACCATCATGATCGGCTCTGCAGCCAGACCATCCGAAACCTGCGGCCCGTTGCCGAGCGTATTGTCAAAGGTCGGGAAAGCGACCTCAATGATCGTCTGACCAAGGTGACGACCAGTGATCAACCCAGACGAGCTAACAGACGCTACGTTCGGATTGTAGGTAGAGGTTGAGCTGCCCGTTGCTGACCCGTTACTCGGCCTGTACCAGGATGGTGCGGAACCTGCGGAATTTGCAGGATCGCCGTAAGAGCGATACGTCACGTTCCCTGTATTCGACGTGGTATAGACATTGTTCTTCGCGTCAGCGAGAACAGTGGTCAACTGGCACGTATCTGCATACGTGACACCGTTGACGGTCGCAGCCGAAAGGCTGAGAGTCAAAGCGTACTGACCAACTGGGTACACACCTGTGCCGCCGACTTGAGCGCCAGAGCCAATGCCCTGTCCGAGTTGTCCTACGCCTGTGGTCCCTTGGGTCTTCGCGGAGCCGCCCGATGTGTTGACAATGTTAGTTCCTGTCACTTGCACATAAGCTGCAACACCGAGTCCGTCCGTGGGGTTGTGCTGTGGATTTGGATTTGCCATAAACTTCTTTCTGAAAGAGCGACCGTTGTATCTTGTCGATCTCTGTCAATATTTCAGTGAAACGTGGTCACGGGCTCAACGGCAAACCCGCTTTGTACAATCTTTTCTAGTTCCGCGATGCGGGCGAGAAGAATCTCACAATTATCACATCGTCGGTTTCGAGCTTGCTGTACTTTTGTGGCCCAACGAATATTTCCTTTTTCGTAGTGACCATTATTGTCATTACGCTCAAGGGAATAAGCAAACTTAGGTTCAGGGCGAGGGCCAATTTCCGCGAAGAACTCTTCAAAACTCTGAAATCGAAACTCGATTCCACGACCACCATAATCCGCAAATTGTTTAGTCTTCGGATTAGTACACCGCTTCTTGGCTGCGTGAAAGGAAGTCCATTCAGGTGTAAAAGACATGCCGTGGGTAGTGTTTCGAGATTTTGCTAACTCCCGTTGGACGCATCCACAACTAGTGGATTCCCCCGTTCGCATCTTATGACCTAGCACGGGTTTGATCGTGCCGCAATCGCAAGTACATAGCCAGATGGAATTTCCCCACTTATCTTTTTCCTTAAAACCAGTCACCACCCAACGACCAAAACGCTGCTTTGACAAATCAATAAATTTCATAAAGGGTTTCTCCTATTTCTAAGATACGCCCCTTATGAGGATTTGTCAAGACCTATTTGCAACTCGTTGAAAACAAATTAGGAAATCGCAGAAGCTGCGTCAATTTGTCTCTGGCGAATTGTAGTGTCGGGTCCTAGCGACGTGGTGAAATGCACGCGATAGGATGTCCATCCAGGGATCAACCCTTCAGGATCGGCAACAGTGGGCTCTGCGTTCTGCACAATGTTGCACTCGATGTTACGCCACTCGCCGTCACCAAAGCCCGTGTCGCCCTTGGCTCCGAGGTTGATGGAGAACACACCATCGCGCCCGAAGATGTAGGTGCGGAGAGCGGTGAGACCAGTGATTCCGCCGTAGTTGGCGGTCTGTGTCACCAGGTTGGTCTGGTAGAAGTCGACGCCCGTAGAAGGCAGCGTGATGACTTCAGTCAGATCGACCGAGACAAGACTTTCCATCTTCATCTGACCCACGGGGGTGTGCTTCAGAATGTCGATAGGCGAATCGTTGCTGTTGTCAGCCAACACATCACCCAGAGCGAACGGATGGATTACGCCCGCGAAGCTCTTAGAAGCTTCGTCGAACGGACGTACACTGCGGCCCGCCAGCGACTGGACGCTGTTACGGATCTGCGACAAGGACAGAGCGGTGAAGCTCGTAGTCGTTGAAGCAGCCAGAGTGGTCAGAACAGACGCGTCAATACTGGATGCGCCGTCGCAAGTCGCACGGACGAGAGCAGACAAAGACTCGCCAAGGCGATACGACATTTCGCGAGCAACGTTCTCAACAGTGTTGTCAATCGCGGTAGCGAGAGACAGCGAAGAGAAGTTTGCGTAATCGGCATCAAATGTGTTTAGGAGACCTAGATCACCCTAGGCTCACTCTGCATGTCGCCATGCAGTTCAGACTCTATCTTTACGGCACGGGAGTGCCGATGCTTGACATATTAGTCGTTGGGGATTTTGCCCGAATTGAGAGCCATACACGCCGCATGAAGTTCCGCTCGTCGGGGTGGATTTTCTTGTCCACGCATACGAACCCATTCAAGGGCGATTAACGCCTGCTCTCGCTTGATGATATGATAAGGAAGTGTACTAAGAAGAATTTTTTCTATCTTCTCATAGCCGCCAGTGATGAACCATTCATAACACTGTTCCACACTCAGCTTGCCCCTTTGTTTTGGCCTGAATTCGCCCCCGAAGTACCGCACTAACCAGCGCATTAATTTCATGCTCGTATTAGCAACCGATACTTTTAGGTCGTAACCAAAATAATTTTTGCCCGTGCTGGTTTTTAAGGTCGTACGTGAAATGCCTATACAGCCCTCAGCGTCTATCGCCATAGCCAAACGTGCCCACTTCGTTTTATCATTAGTCATCATCTCAGGTCTTTCCTCCGTCTCTTCTGATACTATCAGACTTTGACGGATATAGTCAAGTTTTTACGGTGAACTAGCAATTAATTCACCGATAGTGGCAGTGGTTGTCAGTACGCTAACCGACAGAGAAGAACCAACAGTTCCTTCAGTCGTCTGGGTGGTGTTAGCCGCCAGAGGCACGTACATGAACATCTCCAATTAAGTCAACAACCGCCTATCCAGTACAAGATGTTTATAGATACTGGTTACCAGAGTTCACTGGCAGATCAAGCCGCTCGGAGCATGCAACGAACGGGGTTTGTGCCTTCAAGTTCTCACGGAACTTCTTGTCGTAAAACTTCACCGTGGACTGAGGCAGGTTAGATAACTGGTTACCCGCTGGGGAGAAAGCCATATTAGTTTTCCTGTGTTATCGACGCGGACGTGGGGGACGGGCTGCTTCCAACTCGTTGACACGTTTGGCAAACGCTGGGTTTGTCATGATCTGCTCTCGGTATTTATCCGAGGGCATGTCGTCGATTTGTTTCAGAGTCAACTGCGCCAATTCTGCTACGGGCAATGCACCACCGACTGGGGCGATACGATTGTTTAGACCCGAGGGAACTGGGGATGACGTCTGTCGCTTTTCTTGCGGCAATGGAGTCTCGTTAATTCGAACGGGTTCCACTGCTACTGCCTGCGGTTCTGGCAGTATTTCTACCACGGGAGCCACAACTTGCGGTTGCGGTGTCTCTGGTAGAACCTCACGCACGATAGGAGAGGAAAGGAGCAATCCAGCTTCTTCCATCTTTGCTTGGGCTAATTCAAAATTACGAACGGACGGGTCTAACCCAACTTTACGCATCCATTCACAGACCGTGTTAATATTCTCGTTGCACGCATAGAATTCAGGGTGCCTTTCGAGCCACACTTGCGAGTTCTGACGCGCCATAATCTGTAACGTCATTTGCTGCTGTGTGTTTAATGTTTCGCGCAGTTGCGCGGGCTGGACACCGACGGCGGACTCAAAGAGTCGGTCGCGGGCTGATTCGAACTTCGTCGGATCGTTGAGATCCTGAGAGATTCCGTAACGTTCTTCGGTTGTCAGCGGTTTCTCTTTGAACTGTACGAAGGGCATCGACTGGTCTGCGTCAGCAGGTAGCGCATCTGTCTCAGGAGTACTCAACCTGGCTTGACGCTTCGCATTCCGCATCCCTTTGATAGATTCAACGTGATTATTCGTCAATTTCTGGATCAGCTCTGCTTCTGTCGTATACAGAATAACTTGCTCGCCGCCAATCGGACGATTAAATTCGTCAGTCGGTTGATATCTGTGCTTTTTCACTTCGGGTTGAGGCGGCACGGGGGTTTCAGGTGTCACAGGTACTTCAGGTGTCGCTTCAGGTGTCGCTGGGGTATATCCCATATTTCCTCCTCCAAGGTTGACTTATTGAAAATCTGGCATCTCGGTCGCGTTCTCTACTTGAGGCTTACGATTGCCCCATGCGACTATCTGGCATTCCTGCTCAATCTTTTCGATGAGCGCCGTGTAAAACTGTGCAACGCCCTTCGCGATGAAATGCGCTGCGAGAACTTCGTCTTGCTTCGCGGGGTTAGTGTCCAGTAATTTGAAATTGAACCTGCGAACTTGGTCTTCCATGACTCGCTGTAGGATTTCAAAACCACGCTGCTTCACACTCGCGGCCAGGATTCCACGCTCGTCATCAGTCAGGCCGAGTTCAATATCCAACCCTCGCAACTCATTAGTCACCTTTAACATATCCCCTCCCAGAGATCAGTGTCCAAAAATACGTCCGAAGATGTCATCCTCTGTTGTGAGTTTAAGAGCGGGCTTCGGGGAATCTTTTTTGATGCCGTCAAAAGTCGCGGCGTCATTCAATTGCTTCGACGTGAAATTCAATGCGAAGTCCCTCGAACCTGTCGGATAGGTTCCTTCTTCGGCGTAAGTCGTAATACCTACGATCTCGCCCTTTGTGTTGAAAACTGCGGATCCACTGTCGCCAGGAGTTGCATGAATCGTGCTGCAGAACTGGCCTGCGGCTGCGTCCATGTCGCTCGGATCTTCACAATCAATGACCGTTCCGTACTTCGGCACGGGCGGGTATGCTGCCCCCCCACCATAAAGCGTGACAGTTTGGCCGATTACCGCGATTCCTGGCGTCACGATTTCAATATTCTTGAAAGGTGTGCCGTCAAGAAGAATGATAGAATGGTCCCGACCGTCGTCGACCGAATTGAGAATCTCATGCGTCTCTGTTGCGAAATCAATCGAGGCACCCTTCGGTTTGCTTTCAAGGCAGTGTGTCGCGAACATGACTGCGTGCGGGCCGATTGCTGTACCCGTACACAGACCTTCGTCACGATCACGGTCGTCTTTCAACCAGATTGCGTGCTGCGTCTTTTGCTCTTTCTGGGTGACGACAGACTTCTGCATGCCGTGTTTGGGTTGGGGGATAGGGAGCTTGCCGAGAGCGAACATCAGTAGGCCCAAGGTCAAGAAGTAGTAAAAAGAAAGAAGACGTTTCATAAAGCCCTTCTTGTCCAGAGCATACTTTAACGTGGTGTCTGTTCAGACCCCTCTGTTCCACGGCGTACCTATACATGGGTCGTTAATGATCTTAACGACCCCTATATGGGTTCTTATTGTACTTGCGGCATCTGGCCTTCCAACCCGCCCGTACTCGGTTCACCCTCGACCGCTTCCGAAAGTCCTGATGCTTTCGCGGATGCGATCACGAGATCACGTTTGATACGGTTGTTAGAAGACTGATCTTCCATCTCTTGTTTTTGTGCGAACTTCTGTTGGTCGCCTTGCTGCTTGGCTTGCATCGCCTGTTGCTGGAGTGCGGCCTTCGAATTCGCTTTCGCCTCTTGAATCTCTTCAGGAGTCATGTTGACGACGATGTCATTACCGTTCTTCCACTCCGACGCTTCCATCCACATTTTGAAGATGGTCAGGAAGTCAATCTTCTTGCCCTGCTTCTGGAGTGAGTCCGCCAACTGCGGGTTGTCGAGGAACTGTGTCAACATTGTCATTGACTGCGCCATGGTCCTCTTCGCAGACATTGCAGCGCCCGCGAGAACCTCGAAGTCCATGACGGCATCCCAATAATCCTGCATGCCGATTGACTTCGCTAATGGCTTGCCAAGCACGTCACCCAGGATATGTAGGATGGTCGCGTCTGACATTTTCGTGAAAACGAGTTCGTCCATGATGTACAACCATGGCTTGAATACTTGCTCGATAAAGTTGTCGAGCGGGCCATCCAACCGTGTCGCGGAAGCGGACGCTTGAATCGCTGCTCCACCAGAGGTTCGACCCATGCTCGAACGTGGGCCTGCTGAACTACCCTGGACCAACTGTTGATCTGCACCTGAAGATGACTCTGTCGCTGTCTCTGACTCGCGCAATGCTTGCCAAGTGTCAGCGGGTACCTTCGGAGTCTCCATCAACTGGAATGCTTCCTTCGGTGCGCCATCGACAGTCATGACTTTACCAACGCTCGTCTTGACCATCTGGGTGAAATTATTACCGTCTCGACGTTTGAGATAAATAGGGTTTACGCCATATGACAAAATTTTCAGAATCGCATTGATCGTACCCTGATCGACGCGCTGGTTCTGTCCGACAATGAGCCCGAGCCCCATTCCGTAAAACGATCTCGGCCTGTTCCACCAGTTTGCGGACAGGAAGGGAAGACGTTTGAATTCGTTCTCACCCCTGTACAAAACTTTTTCGCCCTTGAGTACAACGATCTTCTGTCGGCCATCCCAGTATTCTAGGACTTCCAACTTAGTCATCAGCGGGTTTGGGGTAATACCGATGTTCGGATCTTGCGAGTGATGAACCGCGCCTTTCATGTACACTGCCTGGTCAATCATCTGATTCGGCGCGGAGGGCGACTGATTCGCCCACATGTCTTTGAGGTTCGTCGGGAAGGTCCATCCCTCCATTACTTCTGGGTGGAGGATCGCTTCTTTTTCCAACGCCTCTTTAATCGCGTTGACTTCGTAAAAGTCCATGCTGCGAACGTCAATAGCCCAACGTGCCTCACGAATGTCTGGGACACTCAGTTTAGGATCGAGGAGTACCGCGTCCAGCGGGCGATGCTCGAAGAACGGCATCGGAACAACTTTCGTTGTCGTCGTAATATGTGGCGGCAGGTCCGTCGGAATCGTGATGGTTGTTTGCTGTCCGTCAGGTCCGACTTTGTCTGCGATCGCGGCGGCTTTACGTTTCCGAGTCGTTATCTCGGTCCAATCATATCCCCACTTCCAAATACCTGTGCCAAGGTGAGCCATTGTTTCTAGGCCCCACTTTGTCTCTGTCTTGAACTTGCTCTTGTCAAGTATATAAGAAAACAGAGCCGTCTTTGCGTCAACAATTTCTTGCTTCACGCCTGGGCGCGGGCGAAGAACCATTGGAGGATCGTCATAAAACATCCCCTTGTAGAGCTGAGGGACGACTGAGTTACAGATTTTTGCAACAGTGTATCTGACGACGTTCGGTTCGAGTACGTAGGTATTCTCGTAAACCGTCATTGGTCTCGGGGCTTGAAATAGAAGGTCGGCATCCACCGTTGTTACTGTTAGCACCTAACAGGATAAGTCATTTCTGCTTATCTCATGCGGTTGGGTTCCCGCATGGTCGGACTATCGCATCATGATTTTTCATCATGCCCGCTCACTTAGTCTCTCAGCGTCCCTTTCGGGTTCGCCCTTGTTGGCATTTCAGCGTTCAAGTCAATCAGAGTGGGTTTTACTGGCGCAATACTCTTAACGCCAGAGGAGATTCCATTGCTTATTCAGAATGAAATCACGTGCTGCTTGTGCAGATTGAACAACGATTCCCAAATGTGTAGAAAGGTCACCGTTAATTTCTTTTATCTCGCCAGATTTATTTAAATTCTCGCCCGTTATACTGGCGTTAGGGTTACCATCCGCGACTAGTTGATCGTCGATTAACTCTGGCATGCGTTCTCCCGTTCTAGCTTTCGACGAGCGTGAGCAGCTTTTGCTGCTTTACTCATGTTGCTGCGATGTTCATCGGAAAATGGTCCCATTTTAATCCCCATCTTTGCTCTACTCAACTTCTCTCGGTGCTCGATAGATTTTGGTTTACCTAATCCAGCCAACCGCATCTTCATTTTGGTCTCTTCGGAATGTTTTCTACCTGCCCATATTGCCGCCAACTTAGCACGATGTTCCTCGGTAAAAACCCGTTCATACCCGAATGACCCACCGCCCCCCGAAGCGATATTGTACCCGATTTCTTTATTTTGGGTTTCTAGGGTTCGAATAAAGAACTGTTCTAATTTATCAGCCTGTTCTTTATCCAACGCTTCGACAAGTAATCGAATTACGAAAGCGTCAGCGCCATACTTCCTAATAGCGTTATAGAGTCGTGGTTTTCGATCCTCTCCCTTTAACAATGCACGGGTCACGTCGGAGCGAAGATACCTGTCTAAATCTTGACAGGTTTGCCCGATATAAATCTTATCGTTTTTCAAGTTCGTGACCACGTAGATGTGCATGATTTATCCTATCACATTCGCTGGAATTTGTCAGTACAACCCTGCGTCGGCAAACGGGTCAACGTAGCTTCCAGCATCGTTCTGCTGGGCTTTGACCGCGTCTTGGATCGACATATCAGGGTTCGCGAGAGCCACGTTGAGCGCATGCTGTTTGAAGCATTTCTCGTACGTCCCCTTGCCGTAAATGTGATCATATTGCTGTTTGTGCTGCGAACTGATTACGAAGTCAGGCGAAGATTCTGTCTTCTTACCTTCCATGTCCGCGTACGATGAGAACTGGTCTACAAGGATCGAAAGTGCGCTGACGATATCGTCGTGGGTCCCTGCGGCTGTGCCGAAGTTTGCTAACTCAACATACAACTCTTCGAGGCCGACCATCTGGTTTGCGAACAACAGACGCTCGTCACCCAAGTATCGTAGAACAGGTTTTGCCTTCTGGTCTTTCGCAGTAGCCTTGCTGCCTTTACCCAGGGGCACGAATTCTATCGGTACACGTACATGCAGCTTGTCCATCTCGCGGTAAATTTCTTTACCGAGCCACTTGACGCCAACCGACTCTTCAATACAGATGCGCGTCGGTCTCCATTGATTGGCGACGGTCGCGATCTTTACAGGGAGTTCGAATTCGTTCCACTTGCCACGAGCCATGTCAATAATGTAAAACCTGCCGCCGTAAATCATGGCGGTGATCATGACCGTGTAGTCCGCCCAACTCTTCGTAGAGTAGGCAGTGTCAATACAGGTCACGACGAGACCTGACGACGGGAGTAAATTAGAATGAATGGTCCGCCGTTCTAAAAGTTCACGCGGAAATTTTACCGTGTGTGCCTTCGTCGGGTCGTTCAAATACTTGACCGCGAAACCTTCCGCGTCATGCATCTTCGAACGAAGAAACTGATAAGTCAATTGGCCAGGGACGTTGAACCAAAGTTCGTAGTCCGTCTCAACCATCTCGCTCTCAACCTTGCCCGCTTTGATCGCAGCGGCATTCGGCCACCAACAAGGACGCAGGTAAACCTTCATCGTGATAGGGTCACCAGATTTCTCGCATGCCTTGATATGCTTCATGTCCTGGCCGTAAGTATCTTCGGAGTCATACCACGTTCCGATTTTGTCGTAAAAACCGTACGGGTGCAACATGGCCTGGTTGATGCTGACTTGTTTATTGATGTTGATAATTCTGTCGACCGTCCTACTATTCTCGTTGGTCACGACGTCATCTAGTTTCATGACTCCGACGTGCCAACCTGAGAGGTTCTGGTCAATAGATGCCGCCCATACCGTACATTCCTTTTCGGTCTGTGAAACGGCGGGCGTTTGATATGCTTGGAGCGTGCCTGACTCTTTGTCGATGCAATGCTCCGCGAATAACACCTGGAACATGAAAGTCGTGTCATCATCCAAGGTCTTCGGCTTAATTGCTTTCTTCGTTTCAAAGAGGTTGACGTTTTCCAATGTCCCGTCTTCGAGTTTGAAGAAGCTTTTGATTTCACCGACGAAGTCATTGGCCAATTTCAACACACCCGTCAGAATCATGATAGTGACTTCTGGCCAGCATAGGATGTATTGGACGCAATCCGCCATGTCCATCGAACTTTTAAACCCACCACGGGGGACTAGGAGCAGACGCTCTTTATGGTCCACATAATCCGTCGCAAATTTCTTAAACGTCGTTTTTGTCGGATCCTTTCGAGTAAAGAAAGAATTGCAGATCTCCTGGTGCGTGTCATGAATGGTGCCATCCATCCAAACATACGTCTGGTCGGACATGTCCTTGTACTTCTCTAGCAAATGACAGAGCGCGAATAAATTCGTCTGGGCCATGAACCTATATCGAAGCATGCGACGAAAAGTTTCTGGTTCATCGTCGATAACAACTTTATACGCTCGGCACACTGACATCACACGTTGCTGGTTGACTTCTTTCAACCGCATGAAACTTTGTTCCGCCCTGGCGTCCATTTCAGCCAAAGGCATTTCACGGTGTTGGTAATCCTTGTCCTGATAGTGCTTCTGAAACCAAATCTCCAACTGATCGACTGTCATGAACCCCTCTCCAGTTGGGACGCGGCCTAACTATTTCGTACAGGGACACTCGCCCGCTGCGCCTGGCTTACCTGTCGCTTGGACTAGGTTGTCGCCGTTACGCTTGGTGCCTTCAGAAACTTTCTTGCTGACACCGACGTGCTTTGCTTCGTAGTCTGCAATCATCGGGTTACCTGATCGCGCAGTTCCTACTTGATTGAACGGGGTGTGCGGCGAAGAATGTACGTTCGTCTGCGGCCCACTGACATGTTTCTCTGCTGTTTTCGCTTTTGCCATAAATCTCCTAGTGTGTTACCCACTTCTTAGAAGATCCATCGATCTCCCAATGGCCAGTATGCACGGCGGGCGAAGCCGTTACTTTCTCGCCCTTCTGCAACTGGTACGGACCGTCTGCTCCGACAGTTCCACCGCCATGCATCTTTCCCATGGTCGGGTATTTCGCATGCACCTTAGCTCGGACTGTCGCTTTCTCTGCGGGTGATCCGTTCGCTGATACGCGAGACAACGCGTTGGCGGCATGACTTCTATCCTCAATTGGATAGGCTTTCTTTCCTGGTAATGCAAAATTGCCTGGCGAGATTTTCTTTCTCGCTGCGGCTGTTAGTTTTGCCATATTACTCTCCTGCGGCTGCGGGCGGTGCGCCTGCGGCGGGTGCGGCGGGTGCGGCTTGTGTGCCTGATGTGTCTGGGTTTGCGGAGCCTGCGTCTGACATGACGTCGCTCGCGCTCGAACCATCACCCATGTGATCATTCAAGTGGGTCATAGCAGACTTCATGTTTGGAGAAGTGTGCTCTTCCATTTTGTGATGTTCGGGGTGTGTGTGGTGGTGCTCGTGAATGAATCCGCCTGATTTTGCTTTACGGGTCCGAATTTCATGCACTTCTTTCTTCGGCTTGTCTTCAGTACGTCCTGGTACATGCGCGAATGCGTCCAACTTATTTTCCTCTTTGGTCTTGACGGCTTCGCCCTTATGCAGCAAAGCTAGCCCCGTTTTCGGCACGTAATCCGTTCCGTTCTTATAGGAGGGCACCGCGCCCAACGGCTTTGACCATTGGTCAACAGGGAGATTGCGATCCTCGCCTTTGTGGGTCCCGTACTTCCCCTTCTTGTTGATCTTGTCGACCTCTTGCGGCGGGGCGGCAGCAGGCGCTTTGCCTGTTGTCTGTGGCGCGACTGCGCCAATTACCGCATTCGTTTCTCGGGTCCGCTGCCGTAGCCCAGGCCCTTCATTCATGATGTCTTGTCCTGCTGGTGTTGGCATGTTACCCTTTCGCTATGACTCTGTTATCAATTTCATCCCACATTTTCATGGCGACATATGTCATGCCGTGTCCAGGATTATAAGGTGGGTACAGGGTCTTGAAAATTTTCACCGCTCGATGGAACGGTTGGGGAAGTTCACCGATCGACCGCATGAACAGTAGGGCTGTCGTAGGTCCTCTGCTATGGCCAGCGTTGCAGTGTATCAGTATCTTTTTCCCCTCGCGCCACATTTGTTGTGCGAACGCGAGTCCTTCTAAAATCATCTTCTCAGGGATCATCTCGTGATCATCGACATCAAGCAAGTTCATCGCGGCGTGATCACCTTCTTGGGCAAATAAGTAGTTCGGTCCTTTTGGTGCGCCCCGTGTCGTATATCCGAGAATTGCTCGGTGGCCGTCAGGCCCGTCTTTCGCTGCGGTCAGCCTGGCGTATCCACGCTTCTTCGCTTCTGCTACATCTTTATCGCCGCCGACGAACAGCCGTGGAATTACTTCTTCCATACGTTCTCCTCAAACAGCGATAGACCGAGAACCGCAAACGCTTCTGAGACGTGCTCGCGGAAGTGATTGAAATCCTCGCGTGTGCTGTACATTTTTCTGCGGCGTGCGGCCAACTTCTTACTGTCCTTGCCGAAGACGCTGCGATCCTCGCACGGTCGCGACGGAAAAGCCGCGCTACGGACAAGAGCTGTCGTTGCGTATTTCAACTTTCTGTTACGAGAATCAGGCCCTCTTAACGCGGTCAAAACATCCCAGAGATCGCCTGAGTATGACTGCTTCGTGAGCATCTTCTCAATTTGTTTGAGAGCGCCACGAAGAGTCTTAGGTGTCATTGCTTATTCAACCTCGCGTACGCCTTCGCGCCGTGCTTCTCGATGAATTCTTCTTTTGACAGGAACGCGTAATCCCATGTCAGCTCATCCGTGTTATAGCTTGCTGGTGCCGAAAATTTCGGTAAATGATATTGCATGCCGTTCATTCGATACCCTCCCGTATCATCATGTCCAGTGTCTCTTGTAAACTGGCGATAATGGCCCGCATCGCCCTTTGATTCATGCCTGGTCTGGTATGCAAGTTGAATGCGCCGTAGACGCCACCAGTCCATCTATTCTGTTCGTCGCGCACGGGGAATAGCCCGTTCTGTTGAACCGTCAATTGGTGTTTCTCGATTTCGTCATCAATCCACGCCATCATGCCTCCGTCAAAACTATCTTCGGAGCAGCGGCGGCTTTCGCCTTGGCCATCTGCGCTTCGACAAAGGAGGTCAAAATCATATTCGCGAAATCGGCTGCGAAGGTCGCATGAACTTCATCGACGAGGATATGAATATTTCTATGTTTCCACTCTTTCGCAAAAGCAGATGCCTGTTCTTTGGTTGCGACTTTAAGTAGTTGCATTGTCCCCTCCCTGGGCGGCGTGTCTGGCTTTCAAAGATTCGAGCAGCGGATCTACCGTCGGCTGTGCTGGCGCGGGGGAGGGGGGTTGGCCTGAGTTGCCTGGCAACCCTGGAATGCCATCTAGAGCCGCCAGCAACTTTGCTGCTTCCAGCATAATCGCTAACGTCTTATCCGAATAGCCTTCCTTATTTCTCATTATTGACTTCAACGCACCTGCATAATGATCGATGCCCTGATGCGTTTGTCTTTTGCTTGGCATAGTGTCCCCTCCGAAACCCTATCGACTCTTCTGGTGATTTTACTTCTTCGTCAATGTCTGATGCATGGTACGGATCACACAGTACATCTACAAACATACGCTTCTTTTCTGCCTGAAGAAGAAAAAAAATCTTTGGGGTTCGAGCAAGTGGCCAAAGGCGCTATTTCGAACCCCAAAATGTTATTCGTGTTCTGGTGCGAGAGACAGACCATCGCTCGCGTGCGAACCTGCGGGCGGAATTGGGTCTCCAAGATGAGTCGGCTGTGATGTACAAACCAACGCGTTACCTACGACGCCTTCAGTCGCATCACACTTCAATGCGGTCGAGCGTTGTATTGTGCCATTGACCAGCTTCAACCCTGCTTTGCCTGGGGGTGTAGTGCCGAGGATTGTTCCTGTGTCGCGCGGTGTAATCGCGGTACTCGTGTCAGTGTTTGAGTGAGTGGCCGACAACTGATATTGCTGTACGATTCCTTTTGGCTGGACTCCTGCTACACCAGAGCCAGCGGGTTCAAGAACTGCTGCCATATTATTTTCCTTCTGGGTGGAGATCCCACCAGTCTACTACTAAGCCCGTTCGGTCGTATCTATAAGTGCCCGCCGCGCTTACGCTTGGCATTTGCACTGACGCATTCAAAGGCTCTTTCTCGGGAATGTTTGGACTCGGGGCGTTTGAAAACGGCCTGTGACAAGCGTACATCCGTGCCTTGTCATAATTCCCTGCGGACATTTCCGCTGAAATGATATTGTTATTCGGTGTCGGGACGCGTGGCGCGATTGCGTATCGCGACGTATTAATGGGTGCATCGTTCCGCGAAATTTCGCCGCGTCTAACTGCGGGAGCCAGCGCAAGGCCGACCCACCAATCTTCACACCAGTATGTCACTTTCGTATCGACGATGATTTGCGCTGCTTTCGCACTCAACCAGTACCCACCGCCGAAGACGTAACTTTCAGGTAAGAAGTTGTCTTGGCCTTTGAAACCGATGTTACCGCACATCATTCCGTGATAATCGTACTTCTGAAAATCGCTCGCGACTAGTCTCTCTGGCCTGACATAGACGTCGTTCGAGAGACAAAAGATGTAGTCATACCCCCGCTCCAAAGCCCAGCGCAGTGATTCTTTCCGCTTGTAGGACATGTAGTGGTATCCGTCAGGGCACGGTACGAGGACTTCGTCGTCTTGCGGCACGTAACCCTGAACAGGGAACGACATGCCAAGTTTCGTCATAGTCCCTGCATGGCCTGTGTTGCCTCTATTTGTATTCGCCCATGACTGAAAACCTGCGTTGATTTTCTGGTCTTCGTCAGGGTCGACAGGGGAACCGTCGCCAATGAAGAAACGGTAATCAATGTTCTGCTCGGGTGTGATATCTTTGAGCCACGTATCGCGGAGTGCTTGGTGATCGCCACGTTTCGCACCACCTACCCAGCCGAGGAATGCCAGCAAAATTTTTGGCATTATCGTCTCCCCTTATGGATGACAGGCATGAAAGAAGTAATCAACTCTCCGTAATATTTGAACTGGAACTTCTGCGCGATGACCTGCGCGTAATTCCAGGTAAAGATCACTGTATAATCGGGGGCGGCCTTCAGCCACTCTTCCGAGGATCGAACCTGGACTTTAGTACCTGGGATGTACCTCCCTTGTTTCGCAGGCGTGTCATCAGCGACAGCGTCAATAAGGCTGTCGTCGATCCCCGCGAAATTCATGAAGACCGTCGCTTTTGCGGCGGCACCGAATCCCCAGATTGTTTTGCCTGCGGCTTTTAATTCCAGGAGCACGTGCTTCAAATCCTCTGCGTAAAACCTCGCACGATCCTGCAAACCCGTTACCTGGTCGAGGCCATGTTCTGGCATTGTGCAAGTCCACTCGTGTGATTGGCTGCGTCCCACGGTCACACGGATTGATCCGCCGAGAACCTGCGGTAAATGCTCGACGTCTCTTATGTCGAGTCCGTGTCGCGCAAAAAGAATCGCGAGTGACTTAATTGAGAAGTAAAAAACATGCTCGTGATAAATCGTGTCAAAGTGGCAACCGCGAAGTAAGTCTCCGAGATAGGGGACTTCAATGATCGCTCGGCCCTCTGGTTTCAAACATTCCGCGATGCCTGCGACAAAGTCGTTGATCGTCGGTACGTGTGCCAGAACATTATTCGCATGTATGACGTCCGCTTTGGGCAGCGTCTTCGCGAGAGAATGTGTGAAAAATTCCTGGATTGTCGGAACGCCTTTTGCGATCGCGGCGTCTGCAGGCCCGCGTGCGGGATCAATACCGAGTACTGAGATGCCTTTCTGTTTGTAGAAATCCAGAAGGTATCCGTCATTGCTGGCAATCTCGATGATCTGTGCGTCAGCAGGGAGCCCGTCTTTTGTGATTTTGTCGACTAAATTTTTTGCGGCTTCAACGACGGGGGACATGACTGACGAGTAAAATAGATACTCGCTAAACATGATCTCGGGTGGAACCGTATCTCTCAATTGGGCAAGCGCACAGTCGTCGCAAATTATGACATCAAGCGGAAACGCCGTGAAAGGTGTCTCAGGTGAATCTAACAATTCATTGACGAGCGGGATATCACCGAGCGAGATGACTGGTTTGAGATTGCTTGACCCACAACTACGACACTGAGTTATGCTCGTTACGCTCATATAGGACCCTCATGACCTCTGGCGTACAACTGTGGAGGGCACTACGACCAGGCTTGACTGTGTCAGGATTTACGCGATAGCCTTCTCCAAATTCGTTATGAATGCTCGGAAGAAAATTCATCGGCACTCTGTGTTTCTGCATGACGGAACCAATCCATACGTCGTCGGCCCAGTTCGTAATTGACGCGTCAATAATGAACCCCATAGCCCGTCTGCTGAGAACCATGCACCCGCCAGGGTGAAAATTCTCACGTCCTGATCCTGAGTAATCATGTCCGAGCCAATTTTCAAGCAGGAGATGGTTTGGATATACGAAGGTATCGTCATCGACTCGGATGAGATAGTCGTACCCTTCGTTGCCTGCATACTTGCACATTTCTTTCATCTTTGCGGGGTTTGACGTGTAATTATCGCCGCAGTTTAAATAGACCTCGTCAGCCAAAGGTTCACGCAGCGTGATTGGCGTTTGACCTTTTCGTGCCTCAGGTGGGCGAAGCTTGTTACCGTAGAAAAATTTATAATCGACAGGCAGATCTTTCAGCCATGTCTCTCGCATCGTGTTGACACGTTTTTGTTGGTCTGTCGACCGCCAACCGCGAATGCTGAGATAGTCCTGCGTCAATTCGTTGACGTAGTAGTCCAGCTTGTGGCACGTTAAAACACCTATCAGAACTCGCATGATCCCTCCAGATCATTTCGCACGTTCCTATATTGTTTGGTTCCAGGAACGTGCAAATGAAAAACGCTCCCATAGGCTGGCACCTTGGGAGCGTCGGTCGGCCACAGGGTGACCTGATTTCGACGCGGGCGAGGCTTTTGGCCCCGAGGAGGGTCCGCGTCGTTTATCGAACCATGTCGGGCGGCGGCTTATGCGAAATTCTCCGCTACCGTCCGCCCCTCTGGTTTCTCGTGGTACTAAAGTGTGCCGTTTTCTGGTTGTTTGAGTCTCACGCAATGCGAAGTCTCACGGGCAACGGCGAACCCGAAGTCAAAAATTTATTTCCTCGCTAATAAGATAACGCGCCAGGGGAGGGGTTTTACATATTTATTTTTTACCCTTCGAGGAGGTCGTTCTGGTCTGGTTCATCCTTCCTATCGGTAAGTAACTGAGAAGAGGGGACTTCCCGCGCATCACGCAGGTGATCCTTGGTCAAATTTCGGGCTGACTTCATGACTAGATTCATAAAGTCTTTCTTGCTTGATTCCATGGCCCTTTCGAAACGTCCGCCCCTATCTACCAGTATTTTCAACAACATAGACTGGGTTATCTCATCAATGTAGTCGCAACCATTGTAAAGTCGCCCGCGTCGATCCTTATGGGTCATTATGGCTTTATGGCCTAGAATCCCCCTCGCGGCGTAAGAAATGGCATTTTGCAATTCCTTTACCAGTTCATCTGTCAGTCGCACAGAGGGTCAGTCTCCAAGCCAACCCCATCGTTCGGGGCAAGGCAGATAGCTTGGGGATTACCACAATCAGGGCATATGCGGCTCTGTTTAGGGCGCGACTTCCGCTTCAACTCCCCGCATTCAGGGCAGTGTATCTCGTACCACCATACTTCGTTCATGATATCCTTTCTGTTAATTCCTGCTAAGCCACCAGGTCCACCCAAGTAATAGTACCATCGGTCAACCGTGTTGTCAACTGTTATTTGGGTTGACATGCTTTCGAGAGTATGTTATCGTCCATAAAGTGCTCATCCGAGCACAGGAACTTCCTCGCATATAAATAAGAACACTCAACGAAATGTGCTTATTGACAGTCACACGTTACCGTGGTAACATCGGACAGTGGCAAATCACGGCCACAGAAAAGGACAAACGAAAATGATTATCGAAAAAAAGGTGTACGAACTGCCTAGCGATACGATGCATAAGTTTGAAATCGTGGAAATTGGCGAACTGAAAGACTACAACACGGCTCGCGGCGTGGTCAAGAAGTTCACCATCAAGATTCTGGTGACTGACCAGAAGGCCCAGGACGGGTCGGATCTGTACGTGTTTATCACCGCGACTCCTAGCATCGGAGTCAAGGCGACACTCGGAAAGTTCCTGCGCCGTCTCAAGATCAATGTCGACAAACCCGTTGACATGGATGAACTCGTCGGATTCAAGTTCGAAGGGTTGATCATCTACAACGAGGGAGAGGGTGCCCACGCTGGGACAACTTTCGCGAACATATCGACGGAGTCTGTCAAGCCGTTGGTCAAAAGAGTCGAGCAAGTCTAGTCAAGCACGTCAAGAAAGGGCTCAAGAAGGGGTGCCACCCACAGGACCCCTTCTTCACGTTCTTCACGTTCTTGGGCGTCCCGCTAAGTCATAGCAAACACACAAGGACGTGAAGAACGTGTATATTCTAGTATTTATATACTGTGCAGAACCGAGTTCACGTTCTTGGAGAAAGGAAAAAGATGAACTTAACAGAAGAAATCAGGAAAGGCGTCGAGGCGTTGTTTCCTGAGGGATCCCTGGTCGAGGTCCGCATCCCCAACACTTCCTCAGGAGTCATCATCGGATTCTTCCGAGACAGGGATAAACTAATCCAGGCGATCGAGAGCTACTCTGGCAAGGTCCCCGCTGTCTATTACACTTTGAATGCCCCCGCGCCCGAACTGTACGAAAACTCCCTGGCGAAGGATTCAATGATCGTAGGAGCCCACGGCTGCAAAGATGGCGAAGTCATGGTCCGCAACTGGCTGCTGATTGACTGTGACCCGATCCGTATCGATGCTGACGGCAAACCCTTGGCCGACCAAAAAGTTTCTTCTACAGATACAGAAAAGGCCGCTGCGTTGGCGACATGCAAAGAAGTCAATGCGTACCTCCAGGAAAAGAATTGGCCCGCACCGATAGCGGCGGACTCTGGCAACGGTTATCATCTCCTGTACAACCTCGGAGGGATGCCTTCGACAAAAGAGTTGACTACGACGATTGAAGAGACGTTGAAACATCTCGCGGAGAAGTTCAACACAGAGGCCGTCAAGATTGACACGGTCGTATCCAATCCGTCGCGTATTACGAAAGCTTATGGCAGCTTCGCGGGTAAGGGTGTTGCGACAGAAGAACGCCCTCACAGATTTTCACGAATTAGAATGGTGGGCGGCCTGGCCCCCGTCACTGTCATGCAGTTGGCTGCGCTCAAGCCGACACCGCTGATCGCAAAGAAAAGTTCGATCGTCATCAAAGCCCTCGCCGCCGAAAAAATTGCGACGACTGACGGCCCCGAGAAGATGGAAGAATTCTTAGAATGGTATGAGATCTCTCATAAAGTCGGGGTCAGGGAAAAGAACGGATGGAAGTGGCAGATCATTCCCTGTCCTTTTAACGCGGAACATAATCTGGGAGAAGTCGCGGTCTTCGTCAATGATGACGGTGGGTACGGATTTAAGTGCTTCCATAACTCTTGCTCAGGAAATCATTGGCAGGAATTCAAGGCGCATCTCGAATCTATTTCAGGAAAAAAGTTTTTCTGGAAATCGAATTTGCCGACGGCTGCGGCACCTGACGCGAAGCCGACGTCTAAAATTAATTTGAAGAGAGCGAGCAGTATCGCCCCTGAGATTTTGAACTGGTTGTGGCCCGATCGAATCCCGCTCGGCAAGTTGACAATGTTCGCAGGCCATCCTGGTGTCGGCAAAGGTATGGCGACGATGTACATCGCGGCCTGTGCAACCAAAGGCGAAGGTTGGTACGACAAGAAGAATACGAATGCACCTGTCGAAGTCATCATCGTGTCATCTGAAGATGCGGCGGGTGACACTCTCGTGCCACGACTTATGGCAGCGGGCGCGGACATGGATAAGGTCATGATTCTTGACAGCGTATCTGTACCGACGAAGGGTGATAAAGTTTTCACCCTTGACACAGATATCCCTGCGATGCGTGAAGCGTTAGAAGCGAATCCTGATGTCAAGGTCATCATCATTGACCCGATCATGAACCATCTCGGCGTCCTCAAGGGGAATTCCGAACAAGAAGTTCGTACAGCTATGTCCCCTCTGGCAAAACTCGCGGAGACATATGGCGTTGCTATCATCCTTGTCACGCACTTTAACAAGAGCACGAATAGTGAGAGCATCCAACGTCTCGGTGGGGCGATGGCGATGGTCGGTTCTGTTCGCATGGCGTGGGCATTTGGCGAGGACAAAGAAGACGGCCAGATGAAGATGACTCCACTGAAGGCGAATATCTCCAAGAACAAAGGTGGGCTGATTTATCACGTCGTACCGACAAAGGTATTCGTCAACGGCCAGGATAGTGATCAGGGGAAACTTGAATGGTTAGGGGTGACCCACTCTTCTGTTGACTCTGCGATCAAGTTCAAATCCAAAGATGAAAAGCCTCATGCCTGGCAGTTGGCGATGACCTGGCTGGCAGAACATCTAGCTGACGGCGAGAAACATCCTGCCATCGAAGTCCAGACTTCCGCAGAGTATGCGGGTTTCAAAGAAGGTACGTTGGAGACAGCCTCGAAGAAGTTGGGCGTCAAGAAGACGCGTGAAGAGATTCCAGGACCGTGGTTCTGGTCGTTACCGAAAGGAAATGATGAAACGACTCTGTGAATGTGGCAGTCCTATCAAAGCCTGTGGATTATGTAATAGTTGTTATATGAAGCGATGGCATGAACAGACGGGATGGTATAGAAAAAATCGAACGTATATACTACGAAAGTCTAAAGCCCGTGGCTACTCTCATCTACAAGAACAACGTAAGGATCGTGTACGAGACAGGTTGTGTACCTATTCGTTATGTTCAAAAAAGATAGTGGCAGGAAATAAGATGTGCCAAAAACACGCGGATGAAACCGCTGTTCGAAATCGGCGGTCCCACTACCATTATACGGAAGCAGATGAATGCAGGTTTCAACGAGCATTAGTTTGTGATTGGTGTAGTCTTTCCCTAAACGGAGAAACGCCTACCCAAGACCACGATCATTCGTGCTGTCCGAAAAAAGGTTTTAGTTGTGGAAAATGTCTGCGTGGGCTAGTTCATAGGGTTTGTAATCTGCACGCTATCATGTGGTTTGAGTGGTACGAAGAAAGCACGGGGATCACTCTGCCTATGTTGGAAAAATATAGAGCCAACTTTCCTAGGAGAACTGTATGATTCGAACAGTGTGGGTGGACTTCGAGACGCGCAGCCAGATTAATATAAAAAATTCTGGGCTGGATCGTTATTCTAAAGACGCTTCAACGGAAGTGTTGATGCTGGCATATGCGTTCGATATGGATCAACCTAAACTTTGGCAACCGCGACTCGAACCAATGCCACAGGAGTTGAAGGAGGCATTATTAAATCCAGCAGTTAAGAAGGCCGCATGGAATTATGGGTTCGAACGTGCTATTTTTCGTGAAGTATTAGGAATTGATATACCGCAAGAGGAGTGGTATGATCCCTCCGTATTGATGGCGTATATGTCACTACCTATTGGGTTGGGTCGCGCCAGCGATGCTTTGAGTGTCGCAGGCAAGAAGATCCATTTACCGCCCGACGAAGGAGTTAAACTTTTTTCCGTACCAAAGAAATCGACGAAGAAAATGTTGGCCAACGGTGCGCCGACTCACTACTTCAAAGATTGGGATTCAAACCCTGAGCAGTGGGAAAAATTCTGCGAGTACTGTAAGCAGGACGTGCGTGCCGAAAGAGATGTCCACTTCGCTGCGACTGCTGTCAACTCGCCTATGACACCAGGGGAATATGACGCGTGGCAGTTAGACCAGCGCATGAATTCAACAGGCGTCTATGTTGATCTTGACTTCGTCATCAAAGCACAGAAACTCGCGAAAGACGAATCCGATCAATTGTTAGACCAGATGAAGGCTATCACGGGCTGTGAGAACCCGAACAGCGGCCAGCAGTTGAAAGCATGGTTGAAGCCACGTAAATATCCTTTTGACTCTTTGGATGTTGAGCACATTGAAGAAGCTTTGAAATTGGACTTTCTTGAACATGAAGTCCGCGAGATTTTGGAGCTGAAACAAAAACTCGGTGGATCTGCGTACAAAAAGTTCCAGAGCATTCTTGACAGGATAAGTGCGGACAATCGACTGAGGGATCAATTTGTCTATCACGGCGCTCACACAGGGAGATGGAGTGGTCGCGGTGTCCAACTACAAAATCTTTACAAGCCAGACAAAGCCGCGTCAAAAGTAGCGAAGGCTATCATTGAAGCGATCCGAGCGGAGACACTTGTGTCAGGCATGTTCCCTGGCATTGACGTCATGACAGCGATTGCGTCTGTCATTCGGACTTCATTCTGTGCGGCACCTGGCCACAAGTTAGTTGTCGGTGATCTGGCTCAGATTGAATCTCGCGTGTTGGCGGGGCTCGCGGGTTGCCAGTCGATGATCGAAGCTTACAAGAGCGGCCACGATCTCTACATTGAGTTCATGTCGTGGCTCTTGAATAAGCCGTTGACAAAAGAAGATAACCCCGACGAACGTGCATATGGTAAGGTCGTAATCTTAGGCAGCGGTTTCGGAATGGGCGTTGACAAGTTCGTCGACTACTGCGCGACATTCGGTCTGAAAATGCCGCTCGGCCCGTCAGATGATCCTGACGAGATTACGTCACATAAATGTATTTACGGCTTCCGCGAGAAGTACAAAGAGATTCCTGAATACTGGAAGGCGTTGGAGAACGGCTGTAAAGATGCCGTCAAGTACGCGAAGTGTATTTACGTCAAGGGAGTTGTCATTGACGGGCGAAATCCACGCGTCCTGAAAATTAAATTACCATCAGGCAGGTACATCCATTACTTCAATGCCCGAATGGTTCGAAAACAAAAGTTCGGCAAGATGCAGGATTGTCTGTGTTACACTGCGTACGATTCGAAAGGAGCGCAGGACAAGGATTTATACGGCGGATTGATCTGTGAGAACGTTGTCCAGGCCGTCGCCCGCGATCTGATGTTGGAGGGTATGCTAGCGGCGGAACGAGAGGGGGCTCGCGTAATTGCCACGATCCATGATGAGATTGTATGCGAGGTCCCTCTTGACAGCACGTTCACTCTTGAGGTATTATTGAAATGTATGACGGAGATTCCCGAATGGGCAGAAGGTAGGGGGTTTGTTTTGGCCGCAGAAGGGTATCAGGGGGCCTATTACAAGAAGTGAGGCAAGATTTGACTTGACAAGCTCTACGGCGTTTGGTAGGGTGTACGTGTACCACCTAGGAGGAAACATGATCGTTGAAATTCTAGTACTCGCGTCTGCGGGCGCTGCTTACTTGGCCTATCGTAATCGGACCAAACTGGCCGCTACCATCAAGACCGACGAAGCGAAGATCACAGCTTTTGCCAAGACGGCGGAAATCGAAGGCAAGTTGATTGCCCTTCGGGCCGTCGCTGCGGTCAAGGCCGAGGAAGCAAAGATTGTACACGCGCTTCTGGACGACGTCAACAAGGTTCTGTAGCCTGATTCTACAGATGGTGGAGGGTATTACGTCCACCAGGGTACTCAAGACGGGTGATCCCTCGAAACT
>Ga0209530_1000514_pt1 | contig 26810 bp, 22 predicted proteins | sample BlaSpr_A8_Ref_O1_FD_187987 | JGI IMG/M metagenome (GOLD analysis project Ga0209530, IMG submission 187987) | Forest soil microbial communities from Thunder Bay, Ontario, Canada - Black Spruce, Ontario site 2_A8_Ref_O1 (SPAdes) (version 2) | ecosystem: Environmental > Terrestrial > Soil > Boreal...
GCGCAGCGTCCTGCCCAGGTAGCAGAGCAGGCACTCACGCTCTCCCGGCTCATCCTGCGCTGCCATGCCTGGTTCGGTGTGTGCGATCGTCTCGGGCATAGCGGCCTCCTTTGCCTCCGGACTTCCGGTCGGAAGTTCATGGCATCGTCTTACCGCGCACCACCGACATTTTCTCGCCCAAGAGAACGTCGCTTAACGGCAGGAACGGCCAGATATACCGCAAATTACGTCCAGCAAATATTGGCTCGCCACTCGTGTGCCAGGGCGGAGGAGGGCGACAAGCTCACCGGAACTGGTCGCATCCAGGCTGCTGGATCCGCTGCTTGCCCGCCGTAACTGGTCGTTTCTAGGCCGTGACGACGATCTTCTTCCCGGCGTGCTACCTCCCCCGGGGATGACCGACGCTCTCGGCGGGCCTCAGGGTTGCACTCCGTGAATCCCGCATAGATCTAGAACCACGCTAGCCACATCTACACCTCAAAGAACCCCAATATCAGAACGGCGGGTTGAGCCCGTTCGAGCACAGCAAGCGCCAGCAAGAATCACGCCCCGGTGTCCTGGGGCAGGTCGATGTTCAGGACCCCCGTGTCCGTGAGGTGCCCGCCTCGCAGCGAGCGGCTGCTGCCTGGATGGCCGACTACCTCCTCGGCCAGCGCCGCGGCCGCGAGCAGCCGTACCGGGTCGATCCCGGTCTCTATGCCGAGCTCGTGACATAGCAGCACGAAATCCTCGGTCGCGATGTTCCCGGCGGCGCCGCGATGGCCGGCGTAAGGGCATCCGCCCAGGCCCGCTATCGCCGAGTCGAAGCGGTCTATCCCGACCTCCAGGGCAGCCATCGCGTTGGCGATGCCGAGTCCGCGGGTGTCGTGGAGATGGAGGCTGACGGGAAGGTCGGGGAAGCGGGTCCTGACGGCGTCGCACAGTCGCTTGATGCTCTGCGGGCTTGCCCAGGCCATGGTGTCCGACAGCGTGATCTCGATGACCTCAAGTCCGCGCTCGTCCAGCTGGGTCAGCGTGTCGCCGAGCAGCGTGATGACCGTTCCCTCATCCACCCTGCCCTCGAAGTTGCAGCCGAAGGCGGCCGCGACGCTGATGGCTACCGGCAGCTTCAGGCGCACGTACTCCTCGATGAGCGGTTCGTTCAGCGCGCTCAGTGCCCGGTCAGGGGATCCCCAGTTCCTGGCCGCGAACTTCGAGCTCGCGGACAGCGAGACCGAGCCCACCATGGTGAGGAAGCCGAAATCCTGCGCCCGCCGCAGGCCACGCACGTTGAACCAGAGCGCCTGGTAAGCGACGTCGCGGTTCGGATGCAGGCCGGCGATGACGTCCTCGGCATCGGACATCTGCGGAATGCTTCGCGGGCTGACGAAGGAGACGGTCTGAATCCTGCGTACGCCCGTTCCCGCCAGGGCATCGATCAGCTCCACTTTCCTGGCGGTCGGGATCCCGGGCGGCTCGAACTGAAAGCCCTCCCTCGTCCCGACCTCCCTGATCAGCACCTTATCCACCATGATTCTCCGTCTCCTTCGTTCTCGCTGCGAACTTTGCCCAGCTGGCCGGTGCACTCCAGCCGCCGGGCCGGACACTTCCCCTGACGTCGAGCGCCAGCGCCATCACGTGGCCGTCTCGCCTGGCCAGCGCCAGCGGGTTGATCTCAAAGGACTCCAGGCTGTCCCAGCTCTGCGCCACATGACGTGAGAAGGGCACCACGACGTCCGCCAGGGCGTCCGCTATCGCGGCCGGGGGCACGCCGGGGACGCGTTCCAGCAGCCGGTGTTTCCTGAGCGACGCCAGCATCTGCGAGAGTCCGTCACCAGACACCGGGGCGATCTGCACCGATATATCTGGATCGATCTCGACGTCGGTGCCGCCGAACCCGAGGATGATCACCGGGCCTGCCTGATCATCGAATCGGTAGCCCAGGATGAACTCCATCAGCGGCTCGACTTGCTCCTGGACGAGAATGCGAGGGTGCGATGCGCTCCCCGCCTCCGCGAGCATGCGCCGGGCTTCATCGGTCACTTCCGCCGCGGACCTCAGGCCAGTGGCGACTGCGTTCCTCTCGTTCTTGTGGACGATGTCGTCAGCGAGAAGCTTGACCACGAGAGGAAATCCCAGCTCGCCCGCCGCCGCGGCCGCGTCTTCCCAGCGTCGTATCACCCGCTGGCGTGGCATGGGCAGCTGCCAGTCCCGGCACAATGCGGTTACCCGGTCGTGGACGAGCGTCCGCCCGAGCCCGGGCGGCCACTTCTCGGCGGCCAGCAGGCTCCTGATGTCAAGGCCGGACAGCTCGGCCGGCCGCCATTCCCCGGCCTGGTGCCGCGTGGCCGTGACGTCTGCCGCCAGTCGCAGGGAATCCATGGACTCCGGTCCGTTGGCGAAGACGGTTACCCCCGCGGCGTTAAGCCGGGCGACGTTCTCCGCGCTCAGCCGCCCGGGCGCGTAAACGAGGGCGGGCCTGCCCGTCCGCTGCGCGACTTCGGCGAAGACGGTTGCCCGCGCCGCCGATCCGCCCTCGTCCGGGAGCAAGGTGATCAGGAAGGCAAGCGAAGCTCCGGAGCGGTCGGCCGCGATCGTCTCGTAGACCACCCGGAGCCACTCGCTGTCACTCGACTGGCCAGTCAGGTCGACCGGGTTGTGCGGCTTGGTGAAATGCATATGCGAAGCCAGCCGGCTGCGCGTCTGCTCGCCGAAGACCGGCAGGTCAAGCGACCGTGACGAGGCTAGATCGGCGAGGATCGATGCGCCTGCCCCCGATGTCGATATCCCCAGCAGCTCACGCGAGTAGCCGGCCTGATGGCGCTCAAGCAGCACCAGAGCACCTATCAGCGACTCCACGTCCCCGGCTTCGGCCGCGCCGAGCCGGCCCAGCAGGGCCGAGAACGCTTCGGCGTCACCGGCGATCCGGGAGCTGTGCAGCTCGGCGGCCCGCCGGCCCGCGGCGCTTCTTCCCATCTTGAGCACCACGAGGTCCTTGCCGCCGCGGCGGGCCGCCATCGCGGCGTCTATGAACCTCGGTGTGTCCTTCAGGGCGTCCAGCAGCAGGACGACCTGCCGCACGGAGTCGTCCCGGGCCGCGTATTCAAGGAAGTCGGATACCTCCAGGTCGGCCTCATTCCCGGTGGCAACCGCCCAGCTGATCCCGCCGCCCATCTCCGAGCAGCGTCGCAGCGCCGAGCCGAGGAGCGCGCCGGTGTGGGCGATAAACGCCGCCCCTCCCGCCCGCAGCGGATCGCCGTGGCTGACGTTGAAGCCAACCGACAGCCCCAGCCGGGGATTCCACAGGCCATTGGTATTAGGCCCGAGCATCCTGATGCCGAGATGCCGCGCGCACGCCGCCAGTTCCCGCTCCAGGGCCGCGCCTTCCGCTCCGACCTCGGAGAATCCGCTGCTGGCGACTATGACATGACGTACTCCGTGCCGGCCGCATTGCTCCACCGCTTCTACCGAAGCCGCACCGTTGACGACAATGTAGGCGACATCGACTGGATCTCCCGGAATCTCGGCGACGTCCGGGTAGCACGTCACCCCCATGACTTCCGGCGCGTGGGGATTGACCGGGTAGACCAGGGTGTCTCCGCGCCGTTCGTATGTGTACGCGAAAGCCCGGCCGGCCAGGCTCTCCAGTCGCCGTGATGCTCCGATCACGGCGACTGAGCGCGGCGAGAGTAGCCGATCCAGGCCACGGGAATCATTGTCCACGGCTGCTACGTCCACGAATTGAACAGCGCCACCAGCGAGCTCGACGCGGCATTCACTGCCTGCGCCTGGTAAGAGAAGGACTGCGAAGGAACACTCCACCATGATTGCTGAGCCACTGGATTCGAGAACGGTATCGTGGTGTTCGAAGGGAACCCGTAGTTGCCCTGTTCGTAGAAGTTCTGCCCGACGGACGAGAGTACGTAGTCCTCATACAGTTCGGCTGCACTCGGATCCGGCGCACCCACCGGTATCGCTATGGCCGTTGCGGTGGTGATCTTCGGTGACGGAATAGCGAACCGGACCGGCGCCCCGGCTTTCCAGAGGGCCAGAGCGGAACTCGACGCCTCGGGCAGCAAGAGATCGACCTGTCCTGACGCCAGGGCTTCGGCGGCTGGCTGCGCGCTGGGGAATGGCGTGATGTGATGCGTCTTCACGAAATTCTCAGCGAAGGACTGCCCCAGCGTGTGGACGAGGTAATACCACGCGGTCTCCGCCGTTCCTCCGGCCGCGGGCGACACCAGCCCGATGTTGAGCTTCGCGAAGGCCGGGTTATCTATATCACTCCAGCTCTTGAGCTGTGAGATCATCGCCGGAGTCACGACGCTGGTGTTGTACATGACTCCCATCTGCAGGAAGAAGTCCGCATAGACGAGGCCTGGAACCAGGGCGCTGACATTGCTTCCTTCCACCGGAGTGAATTTGAGGAACTGGCCCTGGCTTGCCATCTGCTCCATGTCGCCTGCCAGGCTCAGCTCGAGGTAGTCAGGCGGCGTCTTAGCGGCGACGGCGGCCTGGTACTTCGTGAGTATCGTGCCCCCCACCCCTTCGGAAGAGGTGACGTTGAGGCAGGGATACGCCTTCCTGAAAGCGGCGTTCAGGTTGGTCACGGCCGGCGTGACATCGAGCTGGTAAAGCGTCAGCTTGCCCTCGGCGCAGGCGGATTTCACGAGCGATTGAGGTATGCCTAGCGACGCCGCGCTAGCATTTGTGCTGGAGGGTGGCGATGCGGCACCCGAGGTAGTTACGCCTCCGCTGCTGCACGCCGCGAGCACCACAAGACCTATGGCAACACTCCCGGCACTAAGCGCTCTGGCCTGGATTTTCATAACCGAATACTTCCTTTGGTCGGACTTGGAACTGACAAGGATCCCCGCGGGGGGGACAGGGCCCTTCCAGCACGCCCAGGATCTCTTCTCCTGTTTCCAGGCGAACTTGCACTTGAGAGTGCGTGCCTAGGAATAGCTCGGCCACGACGGTTCCGTGCGATGAGAACTCGCCGTCCGCATCCGCGGGCCGCCGGACTATCGTTGATTCAGGCCGCCATACCAGGTCGACGCGTGCGCCTTTCTCGGCTGCCCCGGCCTGGCACGGGACGAACTGCAGCCGGACGCCGGCCGCGGTCGCCGTCGGCGGCTCGCCGTCGGCGTCGCCGCGATCTACCAGCGCACCCGCTATGCGGTTCTTGGCGCCGAGAAAGGCCGCTCCGAACTGGCTGCTTGGCTGGCGGTAAAGGTCGGCTGGGGAGCCGTATTCCACTACCCGGCCGGCGTTCAGGATCGCTAGATGGTCAGCCATCCCGAGGGCCTCGCGCTGGTCGTGGGTCACGTAGACGCATGCCAGCCCGGTCGCCGCTATCTCTCGCTTGAGCTCGGCCCTGAGCTCCTCGCGCAGCTGCTGGTCGAGGGCGCTGAGCGGCTCATCCATCAGGAGCAGCCTCGGGCTGCCGCCGATGGCGCGGGCCAGGGCCACCCGCTGCTGCTGCCCACCGGAGAGCTCACCGGGGAATCTGGTGGCCATTGCGCCGAGGCCGAACGTCTCCAGCAGTTCCCGGGCCCGTTCGTGGGCCTTGGCGTTGGACAGGTGACGCTGCCTCCGGCAGACCAGCGCGACGTTTTCCAGCACCGTCATGTGCGGCCAGAGCGCGTACGACTGGAACACCATCCCGACCTGTCGCCGCTCGGGACGCACGGACCGGCCCGCGGCCGACACCTCGACGCCGCCGAGGAATATCTGTCCGGCCGAGGGTTCCTCTAGCCCGGCGATGCACCGGAGCACGGTCGTCTTCCCGCAGCCACTCGGCCCGAGCAGCACGAGCACCTTGCCGTCCTCGACGGTCAGGGATACGTCGTTCACCGCCACACTGTCACGGAAGCGCTTGGTGAGGCCGCGCAGTTCCACCGCGAGCTTGGTCACGCCCATCTCCTTGACGACCGTCTCATCCATCCTCGGATCGCGCCTGAGATCACGAGCGCGCAGGCCACTAGCGCCACTTGCATGACGGCTAGCGGATAAGCGGTATTGGACAGCCCCTGAGACAGGTCAAGCAGCGTCGCGATGGACAAGGTCTCGCTCTGCGGGGTATAGAGGAATACCACTAGGTCGATCTCGAGAAACGCTAGTATCAGCACCGTGCGCCAGGTCTCCACCAGCGTCACGCGCAATTGCGGGGCGATGATACGCACGGCCCGGTCCACCGACCCCATACCGGCCAGCCTCGCGGCCTCCACGTATCCGCGCGGCAGCTGCGCCATGTCAGCCGACAGCGCCCGGGTGCCCAGGCCGACATTGACCAGGATCATGCTGCCGGCGATCAGTATGAGTGACCCCGTCCAGCGGTGCAGGACCGGCACCGAGTCCGTCACCCACAAGATTCCCAGTGAGAGGCCGAGCCGCGGCAGGGCGAGCGGGAACGCGGTCACGATCTCCACGAAGCGCGCGGCGGCCGACCCGGGCGCCGAGACCTGCAGGTAGGCAACCACGAAAGAGAGCAGGACGACGACCGTGGCCACGATGACCCCCAGCAGCGCCGTATTCTCGAGCGCCCGCAGCACATCGGGGTCTTGCAGGGCTGTGGTGTAGTTCCCGAGGGTAAAGAGGCTGCGCGTCAGATGACCAGTCTGGTACTTCAGGAACGAGTCGAGCATCAGCACCGCGAACGGCAGCAGGGTCGAGACGGCCAGGTAAAGGCCGAATACGGCCAGCACCGGCCCGTGGTACCGGCCCAGTGACCAGCGCCCTTCGCGCAGCGATGGCTGGACGCGGACGGCGTCGCCCTTCCGCTGCACGAACAGGAGCAGCACGAACGCGATGAGCGCGGGCCAGAAGAGCAGGGTTCCCAGCATCGTGACCAGGCCGAGGGGAATCTGGCCGGTTGTCACGCCCTGGTACATCAGCTCCGGGATCGTCTGAACGTTCGCCGGGGCTCCCAGCAGCACCACCACCGCGAACGTCTGGCCGCTGATGCTGAATATCAGTACCCAGGTAACCAGCATCGACCGGCGCACTGCCCTCAGCGTCACGTGCCACAACGTTGCCCGGATCGAGAACCCGTGGGTACGCGCCGCCTCCTCTTCTGATATGTCCACCGCCGAGAAGGCTCCGGCCGTCAGCAGGTAGCCGAGCGGAACGAAGACGCAGGTCATCACGAACGCGATCGTGGCGAAAGAGTAGAGCGGGATGAGGTTCCCGCGACCGGTGATGTCGTTGTACCAGATGTTGATGAAACCGGAGTTCGGGGCGAGCAGCGACGTCCAGGCCATCGTGGCCAGGATCGGCGGCAAGGCGAATCCGGCTAGCAGAACCCCTTGCCATAGCGACCGGAACGGGACCTCCACCCGGGTCAGCAGCCACGCGAACGCGCCGCCGATAACCGTGGCGGTCGTCGCGGTGACCACCCCGAGCACTATCGACCAGGTGAGAGCGGACAGGTAGGCGCCCGAGCCGTATACCTGGTCCTGCCACTCGGTGGTCAGATGGCTTCCCGCCTGCCCGGGAATACCGGATTCATATGCTCCGTAGACCACATATATGATGGGCACTGCCACCGAGAGCACGATGATTACTGAGATGACCTTGGCGGTATTAGCGACAATATCCGCGTGCTGGCCTCTCACCCGACTACTTCGTTCTCAAGACTTCCTAGGCAGTCGATCTCCAGCCGCACGCGATCGCCCGCGGCCAGCCAGCGGGGCTCCTTCTCGGCGAAGGCGCTCCCGGCCGGTGTTCCCGTGCTGATGACATCGCCCGGCTCCAGGGTCATTTGCTGAGAAACGAAGCTGATGATGTTCGCGACGGTGAAGATCATGCCTGATGTGTTATCGCTCTGGCGAAGCTCGTCATTGACGTATGCCCTCAGGCCAAGCACCTGGGGGTCCGGCACCGCGTCGGCCAGGGTGAGCCATGGCCCGAAGGCAGAGGACCCGTCAAAATTCTTCCCGACCGTGTTACTGCCATTGAGCGGGTCAAACTGGATGTCGCGTATGCTCAGGTCATTGAAAATGGTGTAGCCCGCGATGTATTCCAGGGCGGCATCGGGATGAATGTGCTTGCCAAGCCGTCCTATGATCACGGCCAGCTCGACCTCGTAGTCAAGCTGAGAAGAGGTGCTGGGAATAGGTATGCTTCCGTGGCAGCCGATCGCGGTCGAGGGTGCCTTGAGGAAGAGCGAAGGCCGTTCCGTCCTGCGGAGCCCGTATGCGCCCGTCTCCGCGATGTGCGCCGCGTAGTTTCTTCCGACACAGATGATCTTCCCTGGCCGCGGCACCGGCGGGAGCAGGGTAATGCGTTCCATCGGAATCGGAGTCAGGGAGCCGTCGCCGGCCGGTGGCCCGGTCAGCCGCCGCCAGTCCAGGCGGCCAAGGCGCAAGGCCTCTGCCACTGTTGGCGGCAGGCCAGGATCGATATCGGAGTACCTGATGACGCTGTCGCCCCGTACGATGCCCCAGGTCTCGTGAAGATCTTCGTCGATGAATGTCAGGACCTGTGTCGGCATGCCTACTTAGCGACCCTTCCACTGAGGTGGGCGCTTCTCCTTGAACGCACGCTGCCCTTCCTGGCAGTCTTCGCTCTCGTAAATTGCTTTGCACATGTCGTCCGCCAGCATGGAGCCGACGGTCATGCCGGTATCCCAGGCGGTGTAGTAGAGCTTCTTGTGCGCGCGGACGGTCAGCGGGGCGTTATCTCGTATGGAGGCGGCCATGTCTCGCGTGGCCGACATCAGCTCGCTGGCCGGTACGACCTTGTTCACGAATCCGACTTCTGCTGCCCGCTGGGCGGTGAAGCGGTCGCCGGTCAGTAGCCATTCGAGGGCGATGGCGGAGGGGATGGCCCATACCAGCGGAATGGCCCAGGGAGCTGCCCGCCCGACCTTTGCCTCGGTAATACCGAACGTCGCCGTATCGGCCGCGATCCGGAGATCGCATCGCTGGGCTAGGAGAAAGCCGCCCGCGAGGGCGTACCCATTGATTGCCGCTATGACTGGCTTGGATATCTCCCAGCTATAGCTAGCGCTCGGATACCGCGCTGCCCGCTGCTTCCTGGCCGCATGCACGTTCTTGACCCCGCCGTCAGCGAAGGCCTTGAGGTCGCCGCCCGCGGAGAAGGATTTTGTGCCCGCGCCGGTGAGCACGGCAACGGCCACCTCGGGGTCGGACTCGACCTGCCGCCAGACCTCGTCCATCCGGTCGAACGTCTCCGGGCTCAGCGCGTTCATCCGCTCTTCCCGGTTGATGGTGATGGTCGCGATCCCGTCTTTCACGTCGTAGAGCACGATGTCCGGCCCGGTAAGCGGCAAGGCAGCCTCCTCGTTGAGGGGAATTTAAGTGTATCTAGTGTTGCATACAATTTTGCGGTCAGTCAAGTATTAAATATTGTCCTACTGCTTGGCACCAGTGGTGCTGCCAGCGGGAACGTGACGTCGTGACCGGATACGGGCCGGCCTTCACCCGATGCGCCTTACGGAGCGGACCGCTAGCCGCTGGCTCCCAGCCACACCGTCCGCGACGTAGTGAAGAACTCGCGCGCGGCGGTGCCGAGCTCCTTGGGTCCGAGCCCCGATCTGCCCTCGCCGCCGAAGGGGACGGCATAGTCGAGGCCGGTCGTGGTCCGGTTGACGCGCACCAGCCCGGCCCGGGCCTGCCCGGCGAAGGCCAGGGCCGAGTCCAGACTGCGGGTGTAGACCGCGGCGGCCAGCCCGAACGGCCCCGTGTTGGTCACCGAGATGGCCTCGGCCAGGCCGTCCACCGCAATCGCCGCCGCCACCGGTCCGAAGATCTCCTCCAGGCCCGGGACCGCCGGCGGCGGAACGGGCCCGACCACGGCCAGATCCGACCAGTATCCGTCGCCGGCCGGCGCGGACCTGCGCACCAGGGCCGGTCCGTAGGCAGCCAGCTTGTCGCGGACCAGCGCGGCCTGCGCCCGGGAGATGAGCGGCCCGGCCGCGGTGCCGGCGTCGAGCGGATCGCCGAGGGTGAAGTCCGCCATGACAGCGGCCAGCGCGGCCAGGAACTGATCCCAGACGGGCCGGTCGACGATCAGCCTCCGGGTCGCGGTGCACTTCTGTCCCGCGTACCCGAAGGCGGCGGCCGCACAGCCCCGCGCGGCCGCTTCGAGGTCGGCGTCACGCAGGACGACGGTGGCGTTGACGCCGCCCATCTCGCACTGGTACCTGATCCCTCGCTGCAGGCACTTCATCGCCACGCTCTGCCCGGCCGGGGTGGAGCCGGTGAAGGTCACCGCGTCGACGCCCCCGTCCATAAGCTGGCCGGCAACCGGGCCGCCGCCGTGGACCAGGCTGACGGCGGCCGCGAGGCCGGCTCTCTCGAGCGCGGCGATGATCCTCCCGGCCAGGCCCACCGTGGCCGGCGCCGGTTTCCACACCACCGTGCAGCCATAGGCCAGCGCGGGAACAAGCTTCCAGACCGGGATGCTGAGCGGGAAATTGAACGGGGTGATGACGGCGACCACGCCGGCCGGCCCGCGCTGGGTATAGGACAGGTTCGGCCCGGGGGCAGGAAAAGTCTCACCCTCGGCCATCATGAGATGGGCGCTGTAATAGCGGGTCACGCTCTCGGCTACGGATACCTCGGCCCGTGCCTCGGCGAGGGGCTTGCCCACTTCCCGCGCGAGGAGTACGGCCAGCGCCTCGCCATCATCGCGCAGCGCATCCGCGAACGCCAGCAAGCGGGCGGACCTGACCGCGGGGTCGGTACCTGCCCAGGCCCGCGACTCGCGTCGCGCGGCTTCGACGGCGCGGGCGACATCGCCGGGGGCGGCCGCCTGCGCGGTGGCGATGGTCTCCGCTGGCCGGTAGGGATTCGTGCTGACGATCTCTTCCGCTCCGGCGGCCGGCGGCGTCCAGGAACCGCCGATGTAACTGGTGTAGCTGAGTTCCTGCGCTGTCACGGCTTCCTGCTTTCGCGGCCGGTGGCCTGGTTACACGGCGAGCGGAAATGGCTCCACGATGAAATGAGCGAGCCGGCAGCCGGTCGCGGCGCTGACTTCCGCCAGTACGGTCTCGACACTGGCGTCCTTCTCGGCGGTCCAGCCCAGCCAGCCATGTGCTCGCGCGGCCGCGGCAAAGTCCACCCGGCCGGTGTCCGTCCCGAAGGCGCGCCCGGGGAAGGCTTGCTCCTGGCGGGCGCGGATGGTGCCGTAAAGGCCGTTGTCGAATACGCAGGCGACAACCGACAGCCCGAGCCGGGCAGCGGTCTCCATCTCCGCCTCCAGCATGGCGAAACCGCCATCGCCCGCCAGGACCCAGCAGGGGCGGCCGCTGGCGGCAACGCCGGCTCCCACCGCGGCCGGCAGGCCATAGCCCATGGCTCCGTTGAGCGGACCGATAAACGTCCGCTGCCCGCCGAAGCCGATGTGACGCAGCATCCACTGCGCGAAGTTGCCGGCGTCGCTGGTGACGATCGCGTCGGCCGGCAGCATGGCGTCCAGGCACGACATCACGTGCTCCATGCGCACCGCCTGCTCGCCAGCAGCCCCGCAGGGGGCCTGGGCGGGGCGTTCGTTCCTTATCGTTGCCCGGATCCGCCGGCTGGACCTGGTCTCCCGCACCGCCGCGGCCAGGGCCTGGGCCGCGTGCCGCGGATCCGAGATGACCTGCTCAACCTCGGTGCCAGGAAGGTAGCGGGGGACGCGCGGGTCGGTCGCCGGGGCGAACTGGATGACGTGCGTGCCAGCCGAGCCGAGCCGAGCCGACTCGCACGTCACCTGCTCGAGCGCGAACCCGAAGCACAGCACCAGATCCGCCTCGGCCAGGGCTTCGGTTACCGCCGCGGCCGCGCCGAGCCCGACGGAGCCCGCGAACAGCTCGTGATCGTTGTCGAAGCAGGAGAAGCGCCGCCACGAGCAGTAGACCGGAACCCCGGTTGCCTCGGCCAGGTCCTTCAGGGCCTCGGCGGTTGCGCCGCGGACCGCCTCGGTGGCCGCGAGGATCACCGGACGGCGGGCGGCCCGCAGCCTGGTGAGGATGACCTCAGGGTCGAACCTCGCTGGTACCCCGGGTCCCGCGTACAGGGCCGGCACCCCGGCCGCGGCCGTCTCGAACAGCACGTCGGCCGGAAACCCGACGACGGCAGGCCCGGGCCGCCCGGCCAGCGCGGTCGACCGGGCCTGGTCCAGGACGGGGATCAGGGCGTCGAGCGCGTTGACGACCAGGACCGTCTTCGCGATCGGCGCGAACATGCTCACCGGATCTACTTCCTGGAAGGCGCCGGAGCCTTGCAGGCGCCGAGGCACCAGCCCGAGCAGTGCGATCATCGGCGTGCCGTCGTAGTGGGCCGTCTGGATGCCGATGCTCAGGTTGGCGGCTCCTGGCCCTCGCGTCGCCATGCATACGGCCGGCCGGCCGGTCAGCTTCCCGAACGCTTCGGCGGCGAAGGCGGCGCCGCCCTCGTGCCGTGCGGTGATGACCCGGATGGAGGGCACGTCGAGGAGGGCGTCGAGCACGGGCAGGAAGCTCTCGCCAGGGACGTGGAAGAACGTATCCAGGCCGCGGCTGCGCATCCACTCGACCACCAGCGCTCCGCCGTTGCCGTGTCCTGCCTCAGTCATCTTCTGCCGCCTTCCCGGTGATCAGGTTCCGGTGCTCGTCACGCTCGGGCGGGGGCAGGTACGGTCCGAGGTACTCCCCGTCGATCCGGATGGGACTGAGTACCTGAGGAATTCTTCCGTAGGCGTCGTGGTCGACGTAGGACACTGACCGGGATTCGGGCGCGTTCAGGGCCTCCGCCACGCTCCGCACCACCCCGTTCGGGATGCCGTGACGGTCCAGCTCCGCGCTCCACGCCGCCGCGTCCTGCGCCGCCAGCCGCGCCTCAAGCTCATCGCGCAGCTCGCGCCGGTGCCTTACCCGGTCGCTGTTGTGCAGGAACCGCTCGTCGCCGGCCAGCGCAGGACAGCCCAGCGCGGTGCACAACGCGGCGAACTGCACGTCGGTGGCCACCGCCAGCACTATGTCGCCGTCGCCGGTGACGTACAACCCGTAGGGGCTCACGTTCGGGTGGTCATTTCCGTGCCGCTGCGGCACTTCGCCTGACAGCAGCCAGTTCATGGCCTGGTTGGTCAGCAGCGAGAGCGTCGCGTCGTACAGCGAGACCTCGACCGAGGTTCCCTTCCCGGCCGCGGCCCGCGCCGCCAGTGCCGCGACCACGCCGAGGGCACCGTACAGCCCGGTGGCGATATCGCTGATGGCCACGCCGACCTTGCTCGGCGGACCCGCGTCCGGCCCGGTCACGCTCATCAGCCCGCCCAGGGCCTGCACGATGACGTCATAGCCTCTCCGGTCGGACTCGGTGGCGCCGAACCCGGAAATGGAGAGGCAGATGGCCTGGTCGTTGACCGCGCGGACCGATTCGTAGTCGAGTGCGAACCCGCGGGCGCGTTCCCCTGTGTAGTTATGGATGACGACATCGGCCTGGCGGATGAGCTCGCGCATGGTGGCCCGGTCACCGGGCTGCTTCAGGTCGAGCATGAGGTCCCACTTGTTGCGGTTGGCCACGAAGTAGTAGGCGGCGGTCTCGCCCAGGAACGGCGGTCCCCAGCGCCGGGTCTCGTCACCGGCCGGCGGCTCGACCTTGATCACGTCGGCGCCGAGGTCGGCCAGCAGCATGGCACAGTACGGCCCGGCCAGGATCCGGCTCGCGTCCAGCACCTTTATCCCGCGCAGCGGACGGCCGGCGCTGGAGGAGGACGACGGCCAGGTCACGCTCACAGGGGCATTCGCTGGTCGAACCGGCGGCCCAGGTAGGCCGAGGCGATCCTGATCCGCTGCATGTTGCCGGTGCCTCCCGCCAGGGCCCAGCCGTGCGCGTCTCGCTGCAGCCGTTCCAGTCCGTACTCCTCGGCGTACCCGTAGCCGCCGTGCAGCTGCATGGCCAGGTCGGAAACCCGTTTGGCCGCCTCGTTGGCGAAGCACTTGGCCACCGACGCCTCCAGCGCCACGGGCACGCCTCGCCCGGCGCCCATGGCGGCACGGTAAATCAGCAGCCTGGCGGCGTCGGTCTGCATCACCATGTCGGCGATGGCCGCCTGGACCAGCTGGAAATCGATGATGTCGCGGCCGAACTGGCGGCGTTCGGTCACATACCGCGCCGAGCGGTCGAGGGCAGCCTGGGCAATGGCCAGGGACATCGTGGCGTTCCCGAGGCGCTCGATGCTGAACGCCGCGAACAGGTCCCGGAAACCGCCGGCCGGCGCGATGACGTTGTCCAGCGGGACCCTGACGTCTTCCAGCACGATGTCGGCCGAGCCGATGCCGTGAAAGCCCATCAGCCTCTCCTGCGGGCCTACGGTCAGGCCGGGGGAGTCCGCGTCGACGACGACCGCGCCGATGCCCCTCGATCCTGGTGCATCCGCCATCCGGCAGTAGATGAGGTACCGGTCAGCGTGGCCGGCCCCTGAGCACCATCGTTTGACGCCATTCAGCACCAGCTGATCGCCATCGGCTACCGCCCTGGTGCGCAGGTCAGTGGCGGCTGACCCCGCATCGGGCTCGGAGATTGACACGGCGATGACTTCCTGGCCGCGGGCAACCGCGGGCAGGAATCTCGCCGCCTGTTCCGGCGAGCCGCAGAGCTCGATCACCCTGGCGGCGCCGGTAGTGGCCTCGAATACCGGCCAGGCTGCCAGCTGGCAGACCTTGGCGATCTCCTCGAGCACGATCAGAGCGTCGATCAGCGGCCTGCCCGCGCCTCCGACCTCGGGCGGCAAGGTGATGCCGACCAGGTCCAGCCCGGCCATCGCCAGCCGGGCCTGCGCCGGCAGCGGGCAGTCTTCCCGCTCCCACTGGCGGGCCAGGGACGAGAACTCCCGGTCAGCGAACTCCCTGGCGAGTTCCCGCATCGCGATCTGATCCGCGCTCAGCTGGAACGACGACGGCGGGGCCTCCCGTACCGCCGTAGCCCCGGAGATGCTGTCATCTGCCATTACGTCATCCGCTCCGGTTGATTGCACGTAGTTGATTGTACTAGATCGTGTCCATATTTGCATCCAAAGTTTACGACTATCATCTGCACCCTTGATGGTCTCGTCCGGCGCTACGGCCGCCGCGACCCGAGCCTGAGCACGCGCCTGGCCGTTCCCCCCAGGATCAGCTCCTTCTCCGCCGGGCTGAGCGCCTCGGTGTCGCGGATCATGTGCAGTGACTCCGCGTAGCTGTGTTTCCCCTGGTACCAGGGGCGGGCCTGCGGATAGGCGTTGTCCCAGCCGATACGCCCGGCGAATCGCGAGATATCGCTCGCCCACATGACGCGGGCGGCACCGAAGGCGTCAAGGAGCGGGCGCAGTCGCGGCCACACGTCCGCATAGGGGTACTCCCCGGCCGAGAAGACGGGGGCCCCGCACAGCTTGACTGCTACGTTCGGGTACCCGGCCAGCGCCAGCAGCGGTGCCAGGTCAAGGTCCTGACGCGCCGCCAGCGGCGGCTGCTGGATACCGAGGTGATCGATGATCAGCGTCAGCCCGGGGTGGGCCCGGGCAATCGGCTCCGCCAGCGGCACCATCCCCGATACGAACAGGAACAGCGGCAGGCCCTGCTCCTCGCAGGCGAGGAAGACGGGCTCAAGGGCGCCTGAGGTGAGCAGGCCGGCCCCCTGCCGGCCATCCGGGTCCTTGAGCGTCTTGCCAAGGACGCAGCGCCCGGCCACGACGTTCGGCCTGGATGCGGCGTCCCGGACCGTGCCGGCGGCGGCGGGAGCCGCCGGGTCACGGAAGCTGATGACCAGTCGCAGCCGGTCAGGGAAGAGGCTGGCCGCCTCATCCGCCCACGCCACGTCGTGCGGGTTTACAACCGCGATGTCCACCCCGGCCGCGTCCATCCAGCCCAGAGTCAGTTCCGTTGTCACCGCCCGGCGGATCTGCGCCGGATCCGGCCACGTGAGCCGGGGCCCGACTTCATGCAACTGCGCATCAATGATTTCCACGACGCTCTCCCTGCCTCGCATTCAGCTAATGCACGCCGGCCTGCACCCCGCCGTCGATCCCGATGCTCTGGCCGGTGATGAAACCCGCGGCCGCCGAGGCGAGGAAGCAGCAGAGCTGCCCGACCTCGTCCGGCTGGCCGAACCGGCGCAGCGGAACGCTGCTCAGCAGGCGCTCGCGGTACGGCGCATAGTCACTGCCCGCCCGGGCCGCCCGCGCACGATGAACCGCCTCCATACGATCGGTGACTATCAGGCTCGGCGCGACATTGTTGACGGTGATGCCAGCGGGGCCGAGTTCAGCGGCCAGGCTCTTCGACAGGCCCGCGACCGCCGCGCGGTAGCTATTCGAGAGGACCATGGCCTCCATCGGCTGCCGCGCGGTTATCGACGTGACGATGATGATCCTCGGCTGGGACGAGAGCCTGAGCGGCGCTACCGACGCGCGGATCAGGTGAACCACGCTCATCAGCGTCCGGTGCCAGCCCGCTTCCCAGTCAGCGACGGTTACCGAATCGAAAGACCCGATCGCCGGGCCGCCGGTGTTGGCGATCAGGATGTCCAGCCCGCCGAGCTCGCGCACGGCCGTGGCTACCAGCCGGGTTGCCGTCGCTTCCTCGTCCAGGTCACCGGCCAGATACCCGGTCGCGCCCACGTCCCGCGCGGCGGCTGTCAGTTCCGCGTTGTCCCTGGCCGACACGAATACCTGCCCGCCCGCCGCGGCCAGGGCACCGGCCGCGGCCCGGCCGATCCCTCGGCTCGATCCGGTGACCAGGGCCCGCCTGCCTTCCAGCCCTAGCTCCACGTCGGCACCTGGCCCAGGTCAGTCGAAGAATGCCGCACCGCGTTCCCCTATCATCACCGCTGTAGCGTGCGGTCCCCGCCGTACGACCGAGGGACTGATCGATATGTCCAGGACTCGCAGTGCCTCGACCCCATGCACCTGTCCACGCTGGTCGACCACCGATCCGGGATCCGACGCGCTGCCCATCCGCGCGCCGCAGGAGGTGTGGAACGACGTTCCGAGATTGCGCGTGATCCAGGCGTCGAGGGTCGCGTCCGATGCCATGTCCTCATCGGAGGGTGACGTGCGCTTGATGCCGAGCCGCTCGAATTCCGGCGAGCGCAGCAGCCGGTCGGCCGTCCGGACGTTCACCCGCATGCGCCGCAGGTCATCGGGATCGGACAGGTAGTTCAGCCGTATCTCCGGCGGTACCGCGGGATCGGCGGCCGCCAGCGTGATCTCGCCTCGGCTCCGCTCCTTGTCCAGGCTGCACAGGAAGAGCAGGTCATTCCGGGCGCGGGCCTGGTCCATCACAAACCGGGCAGGCAGCTCGCGCAGCCCTTTCAGGGTGGACCTCGGATGCAGCAGGTACGCGGGTACCCGGCCGGCCACACCGGAGTCCGAGCGCCGCATCATCCGGTTGAGGGAGCCCGCCGAGCAGCTAATCTGCAGGTCGCTAGCCGTCGGCGATCCCGGTGCGGTGTAGTTCAGGCAGGCCTGAAGCGGCTTGAGGTCGGGCGGCAGGGGGGTGTCGTTCTTAATGCGGTAGAGCACCGCGACCGAGGGATGATCCTGCACGCCCTGGCCGACGCCTGGCCGGTCGCAGACGACGCTCAGGCCGTAGCGGCGCAGGGTGTCAGCAGCGCCTATCCCGGAGAGCATGAGGAGATGGGGCGACTTGATGCCGCCGGCGCTCAGGATTACCTCACCGGCCCTGATCGTCACCAGCTCCCCGTGCCGTTCCGCCTCGACCCCCACCGCCCGGTTGCCCTCGAAGATGACGCGGCGCACGAACGTGTCGCCCTCGATGGTGAGGTTAGGGCGGTCGGCGCACGGGGCCAGATAGGTAATGGCGGTGTTCATCCGCATGCCGTCTATGCAGTTCCTCGGGATCCTGCCGACGCCGCCGGCGCTTTCCGCGTTCTTGTCCGGGTCCTCGGGGAATCCGTCGTCGAGGCAGGCCTGGACGAAGGCGTGCGAGGCCGGGCGCATCTCGCTGTCGTCCGCTCGGCGTATCGGCATGGGGCCGTCGGTGCCGTGCAGGTCACCACCGAAGTCCAGGTCTGTCTCGCTCTTTATGTAGTAAGGCAAGACCTTGTCGTATGACCATTCATCGTTGCCCAGCCCAGCCCACTCATCGAAGTCGGCCTTGCGGGCCCGGATGAAGTAGGTGCCATTGATGGCGCTCGACCCGCCGACCACCTTGCCGCGCGGCATCGGGTAGGCGCGGTCGGGCGTCAGCGCTCCTACGAAACTCCAGTTGTTCGGGTGGCCCGGAATCATCCCGCCCATGGAGCCCGCATGGAGCAGTTCGTCGGGGAATTCATCGGCTTTGCGGAAGTAAGGGCCGGCGTCGAGCAGGAGCACGTTCCGGCTGCGCTTCTGAGACAGGCGGGATGCGAGGACGCAGCCGGTGGAGCCCGCGCCCACTATCACGATGTCGTATTCCTTCACTCCCTGCTCCCTCTGTCTCTGTCTCTGTCTCTGTCTCTGTCTCACAGGCTGAAGTCAGCCGCGGCGGCACCCCGGCTGAGAACGTGTGAAATCGCGATCGCGATGATGAGCGCGGCCCCCTGGAACACGTCCCCTACCCAGCTGGACGCGCCGAGGATCTGGAGCCCCATGGAGATCACCGCCAGCGTGTAAAGGGCCACGATGATGCCCCAGGCGTTGAACCGGCCCAGCTGGAACACCGTGGTACCAAGGAAAACGGCGGCCAGCGGCCCCAGCAGGTACCCGGCATCGCTGGTTGGGTCGACCACGCCGAGCATCCCGATCAGGATCACCCCGGCCGCACCGAACAGGCCGCCGGTAGCCAGGTAGGCGACGAAGCGCACCATCCTTACCCGCAGGCCGATCAGGACGGCCGCGTTGCGGTTCCCGCCGATGAACAGCAGGAGCCGGCCGAAGGTGGTGAAGTCGAAGATCAGCCATATCACCAGGAAGATTCCCCAGACGATATAAACCCCCCACGGGATTCCCCCCGGGCCGCCTTGCAGCACGGTCAGGGCGGCCGGCACATTGCCGACGATCTGCGAGTTGGTGACGCCCAGCGAGACTCCCTCGGCGATCCCGAGCGTGCCGAGGGTGGCCACGAAGCTCGGCAGCCCTATGAACGCGACCATCGTGCCGTTCAGCGCCCCGAACGCGAGGCCGACGACGATGGCGGCGACAATGCCCTCGGCCAGGCCCCCGTGGTTCATGGTCATCAGCTTGGCGCCGACCGAGGCCGACGCGATCATCACGGCCGCGAATGAGACATCAAGGTCGCGCAGCCTGAGCGTGATCGCTATGGCCATTGCCAGCGTCAGCGGTATCGCTTCGGTCGTCAGCAGGGTAATGAGGTTGGCGCGCGTGAGGAAGGAATTCGGCTTGAGTATGGAGAACACCACGATGACGAGAACCAGGAAGACGAGCAGACCGGATTTCCTCAGGGCCTCCCCGTACCACGCCCGCTTACGGCGCGGCGTCACTGGCTCGGCAGTAGCAGCGGCTCGTTCGCTTTCGACTTTCACTCCGCACCACCTGGACGGTCGCTGGATCCGGCTGACGACATCGCTGCGTAGGCCACTGACTCCTCGGTAAGCCCCTCACCGGTGAGCTCGACGGTCGCTCCGCCCGGGCGCAGGACGACTATGCGGTCGCATATCGCGGCCAGCGCGTCATAGTCCGCGCCGAAAATGACCACGCAGCGGTCCGGGGTGGCCAGCGAGCGCAGCCGCCTGAGCACCTCGGCCCGGGTGGCGACGTCGATTCCCTGGGTGGGCTCGTGCACCAGCAGGACGTTCCACTCCGAAGCGGCGACGGCACGGGCGAGGCTTATCTTCTGCTGATTGCCGCCGCTGAGCGTGGCCATGAGGCTATCGGTGCTTCGTGCGACCACATTCCAGGTCGCCAGCATCCCGGACGCGTCGCCGCGTTCCTGCTTCCGGTTCAGGTGGCCGCCCTTGCTGTAGCGGCTGATCCTCGCTATCGAGTAGTTCTCATAGACGGTGCCCGCCATCCAGAACGCGTGTGCCCGCCGGTCGGCGGGAACGCAGATGATCCCGGCGCGGCGGGCCTCGATCGGCTTCGGCGCCAGCTTGCGCCCGCGGACGCGCACGTCGAGGCCATGACGTGGCAGCGCACCGACGACCTGGTAGGGCAGCAGGTCCTGGCCCATTCCCACCAGCCCGGTGACGCCGAGAACATCGCCCGCGTAGGCCTCGATCGTCATGTCCTGGTCGCCGGCCGCACGCGCCCGGCGCAGCGCCATCAGCGGCTCACCGTGCTGACGGGACCTGGCGCTCTCCTCGCGCCCGGCCGCGGACGCCACCGCTGTCTTCGGCGCGTCGAACATGGCCACCAGGAGCCGCTGCTCGTCGAGGTCAGCGAGATTACCGTTCTCGGTGACCCGCCCGTTCTTGAGGACGATCACCGACTCGCACGCGTACCGTATCTCCGCCAGGCGGTGGTTGACGATGATCACCGCCGCGCCCTGGCGGGCGAAGGCGGCAACCGCGTCGAGTACCCGGTTGACATCGGCGATGTTCAGGTTGGTGGTCGGCTCATCGAGGATGACCAGGCTGCCCTCTGCCCCTACCGCCCGCACTTCCTCGAACGCCCGGGCCAGGGATACCAGTGCCTGCTCGGCCGGCGATAGCCCGCTTACCAGCCGGCTCGGATCGACCGACAGGCCCACGGCGGCGAGCGACGCCTGCGTCTGCCTGCGTTCCTTCTTCCAGTCGATGGTGCCGAGCAGCGCACTGGACCGGCGCCGGGTGACCAGCATGTTGTCGACCACCGACAGCTCAGCGCACAGCCCCTTGTCCTGCGGTACCACCGCTATCCCGCGGGCCGCGTGGCCGCGCAGCGGCCACCGGATCTCCTCGCCGTGGAACCGGCCGGCCGATCCCGGGTCAGGCGAGTGGTAGCCGCTGATCACGCCAACGAGCGTCGACTTGCCTGACCCGTTTGCTCCCATCAAGCCGTAGACATGACCGGCTCGTATCTCGATACCCTCCGCGTCCAGGACACAGGTTCCGTCGAAGGACTTGCGGACCCGGTCCAGCGCGAGCAGCGGAGCGCCGTCTGAGGTCACGAGCCAGAGCTCCAGAGCTTCTCGAAGTAGCTGGTGTAGGAGCTGTCCGGCTGGAACGGCGAGGCCGCGCTAGCAGAGCTGTTGACGACCAGGCGCTGCGGTATCGCCTCGGTACCGGTCTGGCCGGCCAGGACGCGCAGCACGGCATCGGCCAGGAACCAGCCGTGCAGGGGGAAGGCCAGCGGGTCGGCGAGAGCACTGAGCCCGGATCCGCTCTGCGCGATCGCGGTTGCCGTGAACGGCACCCCCGCATTGGTGGCGACGCCGATCTTTCCTATCTTGCCGAGAGTCTTCAGTGCCTGGACGATGTAGCTGGCGTCGCCCGCGCCGACCGAGGAGATGTAGTTGATGCTCGGATCCGCCTCGACCGCCGCGACCACGGTCGTCGTGGTGAAGCTGGTCTGATCCTGGGTTATCGTCTCCGGTATTTCCTTCAGGTGGCAGGTTGCCGGGCAGGCGCTGGCGAAGACGGCGCTGATGGCGTTCGCCATCTGGACCGAAGTGGTGGCGGAGTTGGTCAGGATCGCCGCGTCGTTCACATTGCAGTGATCCTGGGCCAGCATGTACCAGCCCACGTTGGTCCCGGCGACCGTCCCCGACATGCTGACCGTGTAGGTGACGTTCGCGGCGGCGGTAGCCGGAGTCTCATAGATAGAGACCATCGGGATATGGGCTGCCCTTGCCTTGACGATCTCCGGCTCTATGTCGGCCAGCGGGGTCGAGGAGGTGATGATCACGCTCGAGTTGGCGCTGATCGCCTCCGAGATTGCCCCGTCAGATCCGGGTATGGTGCCGCCGTCGTTGTAGAGATGAACGGAGAAGCCCAGGTACTGGGCTGCCGCTGCCAGGCCCTCGTACTCGTCCTCCAGCACCGCGACCGACGTGTCCCCGACGTAGGCGACGGTCTTGCCCTTCAGGTCGAGCGAGGCGAGGGACTTTCCGATCGGCGGCAGCGACAGGGATACCGGCGCGGACAGCTGGCTGACTTCCTGCGCTGCCTTGGCGGTGCAGCTAGCCGTGCTGGCAGCCGTGCCCGAGGACGCCGCGCTGTCCGGGGACGTGCTGCTGGCCGGAGCGCCTTGGCTGCTCGAGCAGGCGGCGAGGGATCCGGCGCCGGCCAGCGTGGCTAGGAGGACTGCGGTCTTCATGCCTAGTCGTCTCACGTTCGATGCCTCTCTCTATCGGCTGCGCGTACAGCAGTCACACCGATGCTCACCGGCCGGGGACCAGGCTTGCCGGGATGCGCTGGAGGGAGTCTAACTCGCACACACAGCTGGATGCAATGTTGAATGCTTTATAGTTCGGCAATGATGTAGACACTGAGGCGAGGCGCGACCGGGCCGGTCAGGCCAGGTAGCGGCACCGTCCGGCACCGGCGAGATCCGCCTGCCTTGACGGAGACAAGCTTCCGTACTAGATTGCATCCAAATCTACATCCAAGATAGCTGCCAGGACTACCCTCAGGACCACTGCATGCATCAGGAAACGGCCACGCTGAATCACCTGTATGAGCCAGTTGATAACTGGCTGGATAACGCGGGTGAACCTTCGCTCGGCGACATCGCGGACGTCGCGGTCGATGCCGATGGCCTCGTCTACGTACTCGCTCGCGGACCGGGGCGGATCCTGGTACTGACATCCGCGGGCCAGAAGATCCAGACCCTCGGCGAGCGGGAACTGAGCATAAGGCCGCATGGCATCGAGGTGTCCGCCGACGGCACCATCTACTGTGTCGACGAACGCCGGCACGCGATCGCGGTGTTTACCCGTGCGGACGGGTTCAGAGGCTGGATCGGGGCGCCTGACTCGCCGTCCGATACGGGAGTGGATCCGGCCCGGCCGAGCCTTGAGGCTCGTCTCCGGTCGATCAGGCGTACCGGCCCGCCATTCAATCTGCCCACGCATCTTACGGATACTGGTACCGGCGAGGTCTATGTGACCGACGGGTACGGCAACGCGGCCGTCCACCGGATGTCGGATGCGGGCGCCCTGCTGGCTACCTGGGGAGGTCCAGGCGAGGGCAAAGCCGAATTCCGGGTACCGCACTATGCGTGCTTGATAGGGCCGGACAAGCTGGCCGTGTGCGATCGGGAGAACGGGCGGATCCAGCTATTTGACCGGACGGGGAATTTTATCGAGATCTGGCCGGCGCAGCGTCCATCCGGGATCGCCTTTGACAGCGGGAACGAACTCGTGTATGTCGCCGAGATGGGCGTCGACAGCGATACCTTTCTTTTCGCCAGAGGGCAAGTCACTGCGATTGAGCCGCCCAAGATCAGTGTGTTGAGCGTGACCGGAGATCGCGTTGGGGAGATAATCAGCTATACCAGCGATCCGACCGATTCCGGTAGCCTCATACTTCCCCACGGCATCGCGGTCGACTCGTCCGGCGATATCTACGTTGCCGAGACGACCACCACGTACAGGCAGGCGCGAGAGTCCTATTCTGAAGGGGGCCGGGTATCAAGTTTTGGTGCGCGGATAGACTTCGGCAGCACACCAGGTACCTTTCACAGCCTGCAGAAATTCCGACGCCGCGGCCAGCCGGACTAGGGTTGCAATGACGTCCCTGCTCATCGGCGATGGATTGATATTCCCGGAGGGCCCAAGGTGGCACGACGGAGCCTTGTTCCTGTCCGACCAGCACGCGCACAAGGTCCTGCGGATTACCTTGGACGGCGACGTCACCACGCTCGCTGAGTTCGGCGACATGCCATCGGGCCTGGGTTTCCTGCCCGACGGCAGCCTGCTGGTAGCGCTTATGCGAAGTGCGCACGTCCGCCGGCTGGACCTGACCACGCTGCGGCACGAGCTGTATTCCGACCTCTCGGCGACGGGAACTCGCTGCCTGATCAACGACATGGTCGTCGATCAGGAAGGCCGGGCCTACGTCGGGTGCCGCACGGGTCAGTATGCGCATCCGCCCGAGGGGCCCGGCTGGATAACCAGGGTCGACCCAGATGGCTCGCCAGCTATTGCCGCGACCGATCTGATGGGCCCGAACGGAATGATCGTCTCGAATGGGGCACTGCTCGTCGCGGAGACCTGGGAATCGCGGATCACGCAGTTCGATATAGGCCCGCACGGTGTTCTCAGATCCCGTCGCGCCTTTGCTGTCCTGCCCGATGGCCTGCGGCCAGACGGCATCTGCCTGGACCGGGAAGGATCTGTTTGGACGGGCGCGATCGGTGCCTGGATTCGCGTCAGCGGGGACGGTGCCATCACCGAGCGTATAGCGCCCGCACCGGGTTTCTCCGCGGTTGCCTGCGTGCACGGGGGCGGGCAGCGCGAACTGCTGTTTCTGGTGAGCAGCGCTTTCAAGCGGGAGGGACTGCGCGCGCTGGCCCAGGGGCGCCGGGACAGCGAGAGCGGTTCGGTGGGCAGAGTTGAGTTTGTCTCTGTCGCGACATCAGGCGCCGGAATACCGTGATGCGTTCGGCCTTCACCGCAGCTATCCTGAGAAAGTGTCCTGTGGTACACTCTGCCTTTCGATCAATGACGGAAATCAAGGTTATGCTCGTCGGCTTTATGGTCCAGGACGGAGACACTGGTCACATGAGTCACAGGGGGCGAAGTAATGCGGACCGGGGTTCCGAGTCGCATTTGCAGGAACCTGCCCTAGGCCTGGCAGGAAAAGGGGATTCGAGGTGTCCGAGATGGCCGAGGTAAAGCGCGCGCCCAAAGAACATGGGCAGGGCAGCGCAACGCACCGTGCAATTGAGGGCGTGCGCGCTCTCATCATGGAGCACAAGATGCTGCCCGGTCAGCAAGTGCGCCAAGAGGAGATCGCCGCGCATCTAGGGCTGTCGCGCAGTCCGGTCCGGGAGGCACTGCGTGCGCTAGAGGCCGAGGGCCTCCTCATTCACTCGGCGAACCACGGCTACTTCGTTGTCAGGCTGAGCGCGGACGAGATGCACCAGATATACCTCATGCGCAGGGTCATCGAGGGCGAGGTGCTACGGCGCATCGTTAATGTGTCAGCCGACGATATTGCCGAGTTGCATGCTATTAACAACCAGTTGCGTAACGCTATAGAGGGCCAGTCTATTAACCAGATGCTCGAGGCCAACCGGCGTTTTCATTTCAAGATGTTCTCGCTCTCCAAGATGAGCCTAGTACAGAGTTACATTGAGCAGCTCTGGCATCTGTCTGAGTCCTACCGCGCAACATATCTGTGGCTGCGCGAGACGCGAGAACGTATCGTTAATGAGCACGATATCATGATGGAGAAGCTCGAGGCTAAGGATTTCGAGGGCCTTGTGTGTGCTGCGGATGAGCACCGTTCTCACGCCGAAGCGCGAGTGGTGGAGCTTCTGCCGCGAGAGGACGGATTCCGCTACTGATCGCATCGGGAGAATGCAGGTGATCCTCGGAATATGGTGACCACGCAATTCCGCTTGTCCGGCGACGATGGTGTCGGGCTGTTCGAGCCCGGCGACATCAGGCCGGCATCGTTCAGCCGGGTACCAGAAGACCTGATCAGGCAGTTGCGCGGTGTGAGAGGTCTCGTGTCAACGGCCTCGGATGTGCTCGACGAGGCTGGGTGGCAGCTGTCCGTCCCCTCGTCGCAGCTCAGTCCGCGCCACGACTTCGCCGGCAATGTCATCGGTCATGCGCTGACCCTCAGGTACCTGCCAAGCAGGCACCTGGTCGTCTATCCCGGCAGCGGCCTTGAGCCGCCGAAGCTGGCGCACCACGTGGTCTACCGGTTGGCTAGCCGGGGCGACGTGATGGTGATCGATGCGTCGGCGACATCGGATACCTCGACCATGGGCGGAATCGCGGCGGCGACCGCCGTCACCCGGGGACTGTCCGGCGTCATCGTCGATGGCGGCGTCCGCGATATCGAGGAGATCGCCCAGTCCGGCCTGCCGCTGTGGTCGCGCTATGTAACCCCGCGCTGCGGGAAAGGCCGCCTCGAAGCCGTGTCCGTGAACGCACCGGTGACGGTGGGCGGAGTCCAGGTAGTGGCAGGCGACCTGGTGCTGGCCGACCGGACCGGCGTGTGCTTCGTGCCGGCCGAGTTCGCGCCGCAACTCGCGGCCCGCTTGCTGGAGGTCACCAGAAACGAGGACGCCGATCTCCCCGCATCGACACCGCCGCCGCCCGCCTGACGAGACTGACCCGTCCACTACAGTCGCCTTGAATGGATCGTCATCAGGAGGGGCTTATGCCGTACGTCGTCGATTTCGAAAATGTGGTCACTGTCGGCTTGGAATCGTCCCCGGTCGCGGAGGCTCTTGCTGGGCTACGCGCTAACGAGGCGCGCTATTACAAGAACAAGTACGACCATGTCTTCACCGTCAGCCCGGTAGCAGAGGCGCCGGAGACGCTCGACTGGGTGAACCGTATCCTTGCCCGCGAGCGGGAGATTGTCATCTCCGCCCGCCCGCTTGAGGTGACTTCCTTCGAGGTGGACGGTTTGCGGATGGCCTACGTGTTCTACGAGTCCGGCCTGTCGATCAACGTGATGTACGGCATCGAAGACGGGGCGAAGCGCGCAGTCGGGTTCAAGCTCTCAGAGGGCATGGAAGTTCCCGAGGAGCTGGCCTCGCGCTTCAAGTTTGCGCGTCAGAAGTCAAAGCTGGCAGGCGTGATCCGCGGCTCCTTCTTCGTGATCAAGGGCGAGTACTGAGCCCGAGCCAACTGGTGGACGGCGACTGGCCGGATGCCTCGCCCTAGCGGAATTCGTCCTCGTAGGCGTCCTCGTCCTCCATCCCCTCCCAGACGTTCATGATGACCTCGCAGTCGCAGCAGCAACCGCCGCGGTTCTCGAGCTCGGTCAGCAGCTGCTCGCTGGCCGGGAAGCGGAGATCTC
>Ga0209530_1000517_pt1 | contig 26663 bp, 22 predicted proteins | sample BlaSpr_A8_Ref_O1_FD_187987 | JGI IMG/M metagenome (GOLD analysis project Ga0209530, IMG submission 187987) | Forest soil microbial communities from Thunder Bay, Ontario, Canada - Black Spruce, Ontario site 2_A8_Ref_O1 (SPAdes) (version 2) | ecosystem: Environmental > Terrestrial > Soil > Boreal...
AGTGCCGTCCGTGGTGCAGTGAATCACCGCTCCAGGAGTCGTATCCGAAAGCGTCACGGTCTGGGCTGAGTTGTAGGTTCCGGGCAATGGATTGAAGCCTGGAGTCGCAGCCGTGGGTGTGATCGTAAAGAGTCCGGTCGCAACCAGGCTGTTGTTGTAGCCGGTCGCTACCGCGATGGCTTGAATCGTCGTCGTTGCGCTCACCCCAACCGTGCTGCATACCGGAGAAGTTGCGCTCACCGGAGTGCCGTCCGTGGTGCAGTGAATCACCGCTCCAGGAGTCGTATCCGAAATCGTCACCGTCTGGGCTGAGTTATAGGTTCCGGGCAACGGATTGAAGCCCGGAGTCGCGACGGTGGACAGCGTCGCTGAGTAGAAATAGGTCGCCGCAGCGATGGGGCTATTGTTGTAGTTTGCGGCTACTGCGATGGCCTCGATCGTGGTACCGGGCGCCACCGTGATTGCGTTGCCGTAGACGAGGGAACTCGTAGTTGGTGTGACGCCGTTGGTGGTGTAGTAAATCGTTGCGTTGGGCGTCGCATCGGAAATAGCTACAGTTTGGTTGCCGTTATAGGCCCCCGGCGGCGGGTTGAATGTGGGCGCCACGGCCACGGGATTACCGCCGACGGGGCCGTATGTGGAATTGCCGACGCACGAAACTACGCTACCGCTGCCCATGTAGTTGTAGGTGTATTCAATCTCGGCGGTCGCGTTGTCGATGACACCAGTCATCTGATAATTCGCATAAGCGCCGGAGAAGCCGCCGCTGAAGGTGCCGTCGGAGTTGACAGTATACGTACCGGTATAAGGATTATCGCCGTAGCTGCCATTGTTGTAGGGATCGACGCCAGTTTGGTTGCCCTGGCCATCGAAGGTTACATAGTTCAAATCAACTTCGGCACCGGAACAAGTGGCGGCGTAAGTCCCGTTAAGGCTGGCCGTGGTGTACGTGTTGCCGCTCGATACGAGTTGGCTTTGCAGGTCGATGTTGGCTTGCGCCAATCCGTCGGTTTCAATGCCCACCGCTTCGTTTCCGCCCTCGCTGACGCCCACGATGAAGGTTTGCGGCGTGGTTTGCCCAGCGAGTGTCATGCTGAGGGTGACCGTGTTGTCGCTATTCGTGGTGTAGGTTCCCGTGGCGGTGGTGTTGCCATATTGCGTGTTGATTCCACCCTGGAGATTGGTAACCGTCAATGAACCGGAGCCATCAAAGTACGCAGATCCTGAAAGCTCCTCTTGTCCGCCGAGACCGTTCGTGGCCCTTCCGCCAATCACCATGCCGTAGTAACCGATCAAAGTGGCGGTCGGGGCCTGGCGTCCGGAGCAGCCTACCACCTCGCCGTTTCCGGACTGATTGTACGTATATTGAATTTCCGTGACGCCATTGTCGATCACACCGGTGAATGAATATGGGCTGTAGCTGCCAGTCAAACTTCCGGAGAATGTCCCGTCAGAGTTGACGGAATAAGTGCCGCTGAATGGGCTGTTACCTTGATTGCCGCCGTTATCGTATGGATCGACCCCATTGATATTGCCGTTTCCATCGAAACTGACATAGTTCAGGTCCACTCCCGAGCCGGAACAGGAAACCGAATACGTGCCGGTGAGACTGGCAGTGTTGTAGCCCCCGGTGAGCGTGGTCAACTGCGACTCGATGTCGATGGTGGCAGAGGAGGTGTTATCACTCTCGATGCCAACCGCTTTGGTTCCCGAAGAGCTGACGCCGATGGTGAAGGTAAGCGGTGAGGTCTGGTTGGCCAGATTCAGCGTGAGGTCATAAGTGCCGTCGGAATTCTGCCCGTATGTTCCGGTCACACTGGTATTCGCGACTGCGGTGCCCACTCCACCATTTACGTTTGCGCCGGAAAGCCCGCACGCGCCATTGAAGTTGACCGCGCCCGAATAATACTCGCCACTGCCACTATTTGTGCTGCCGGAAATCAGGATGCCGTACCAGCCGTTAAGCGCTGGACCTCCAACACAGCCTGACGTGGGGTCAGACTGCAGGATGGCGGCTGCTGAAGGAATGGCAGAACAAGCCACGAAAATGAAGAAAACAATGGCTACTACGGCGGGGCGCAGAAAACTCCGTCTCATGGGTCTCTTTTCTCTAAGAATTAGGCTGTAGATTGAGCCGACTAGGGGAGGAGGTTCACATTCATTAGTACATGTACCTCGAATGGGGAACAATAGCCTGAAAGCGGGGTTACTACGGTGACACCCCGCAGATGCCCTGTGGCATGGTTCTTGGCCCTGGGCTCTCGGGGCTCAGCTCTCATGCCTGAAAGTACATTCGTCCATTAAGCGTTGTGTGACAGGGGAAAACGGATTTACCGATCCTGACTTGGCGAGTCAGCATGTCAGATCGGGCTCAAGGAATTCGTTTGGTTCCTCTTCTGCGGATAAGAGGCCTTCCGGCATGGCTCCGCGATTGTATTCAGCCATGCGATTTTTCCACTTCAAGAAATCGGTGATACTTTGCGGCTCGACGCGGACTTCTACCCGGCGCAGGCTAGCTAGCAGTAGATTCATTTCGCAGCGGAAACCGGAGGCGCTGCGAAGATTTTTCGCAGACGAGTGCGTGGTTTCGATTCGTCCGCGACGGAGTTCGAGCAGTCCCCAGCCAGGCGGAAGTTCTTCACCGGGTATGAGCCCGGCAGGAGCTAAGTAGAAGCGCTCGCACCCAACACCCTTCTCTGGCTTTTGGCGGAAAGGTTTGGCGCGGTCAGCCAGAAAGTCGGGGCGGGTGACTTTGCACTCCACGAGGACGGAATGGCAGGCGCGCTTCCAGCCGATGGCGTCGGGCATTTCGCCGCTGGCGCAGGCTTGCTCAGACAGGACTACTCCGCAACGGTAACTGCGCAGCCAACGAACGGCCTTTTCGACAAGTTGGGCGTGGGTCATGATTCGGTCTTCGGTTGCGAGACATTCTGCTGCATGGAAGGCCCGTTCCGGAAGTGGCTGGGAAGTTACCACTAAAGAAAGCTGTGGAAGCCTCTAACGGTCGGATTCTTGGATAGTCAGTTGGAAGGAAAATTGCTCTCAGTGGCTTCGACGTGAAGGCAATCTAGAAGACTGGATCGGCTTTATCGAGATCGGACGGCGCAGAACCGTCTCCAGCAAATGGCGCTCGGCAGCGATCGCTTGCGCAGACGATCCAAGTGGCGAATAGCCTTCGGCGGCGATAACCAAGACTTCGCTCGCTTTTCCGATGTGATCATTTTCGATGTGAATGCGGCGGATGTGACCGTCGTGGGCGGCGTCCAGCGCGTTGGCCAGCCGCAGGATTGCGGCCAATTGGATGGTTCCCTTCTGTTCGTTGGGGAGAAGATCGCGCAGCGATTTGTGGCGTCGAGTAGGCAAGGCACCACAGTGAAACCGAGCGACGACGGCGGCGCGTTGCAGGTCGGCGGGTTTCCAGCCGAGCGGATTGCCATGATCACGAATCAAGTCGAAGGAAACTTTGTGATGGCCTTTTTCGCCCTGCGACTTGCCCACGTCGTGCAGCAGGGCGGCAGCCAGAAGGCTGGAGCGGGCGGAAACGGCCTCGACCGCAGGCTGCCATCCCCAGGCAAGCAGGCCGTCATAGAGTTGGAGGGCGAGACTGGCGACCCGCTCGGAGTGGGGAAAGTCGGGATCGAGACCGCCCGCCCACATCTTCATGCGGCGAGTTGCCAGGATTGAAATTTCTTTTCCCTGCGGCAGACCGGCACGCCAGAGCTGCCACAGTGAATCCGGACCAATCATTTTGGCGCGATAGGCGGCAATGCGCTGGGCGCGTTCGGCCAGAATTATTTCGCGCCAGTTTTTGCGCCAGTTTTCGTCCGGAAAAACCTGGCAGGCAGCGGCTGTGGACCAAAGCACGTCGAGGTCGTGTACTTCGCCGAGAAGATCCTGAATTTCCTTCAGGCCGTCTTTCCAGGCCGCGTGTTCGGCGGGAAGAAAGTTTTCCACGATATAACGCAAGCGCTTCACCCCGATGCGCAGAGAATGAAATGCCACCTGGGATCGGTTGCGCAGAGCGCGGTTGTGGAGCTCACGCGCCGCCGTCCATCGCTCAAGCGCCAGATGTTTAAAGAGCGGGCTCCCGGGGCGAATGCGCGCAGCACTTGCCGGAAGCGACTTGGCCCACTGACGCCATTGCTTGCGATCAAATTCTTCCAGGGCGAATTTCGCTTCGTTCTGCTGCTCTTTTTCGCGGCCATGAAGAATCTCGAGAAGGGCCTGGGCCGCGGGATCGTTCGAGAATGGTGGACCGGGGTTCGCGATGAAGTCCGCAACGGGTTCAGCCGGAGAAGTCGCCGGCGAAGCCCTACGCGCCAGAAAAGATGGGTGTAGTTTGTCCACCCACTCCATCATGACCTGGACATCGCGCAGATCCCCGAGGCGGCGGAAAAGACCTTTGCCGGCCTTCTTCATCGCCTTCCAATCTGGATTGGAATCGAGCGCCATCAAACCATCCGCAAGCGAGCGGCAGCGGCGCAGCGAAACTCGTAAGTCATGGACCGGGTCGGCTTTGAAATCGGCGGCGACGTGGTCACATTCCTTGAGAACCTGCAACATCCAGTAACGCAGGCCGGTAACCTTCTTGGCGCGAGTTGGGCGAGTGGCAGAAGCTGGCACTAGAGTTCCAAGACCTAAAGTTCCGACAGAATGAGAGGTCTCTAATCATTCTCGCTGGTAACGGCTTGGAATGCCAGTGATCGGTCGAATTCAGGCTTGCCCGCCTTCACGGATGGTAAAAAGGTGCGACCTCCATTACCTCAGTAACGTGCGGGACTTACCGTGCAGCGTTAACCTGACTACCTGAAGGTCTAGGGCAAGGAGCTCGTTATCAGCGACGCGACCACATTCCACGCACAGCGGGCGGCTTCAGCTCGTGCGTTCGTTCACAGCCTGAATATCCTGATCAAGTACGCACGGATGTATGGGCCTGAGCACAAGCGCACGGAAGCTCAGTTCGACACCGCATGGTCCGAACTGCAGCAAGGCTTGCCGGCAGCGGGCGAGGGTGGATTCTTGCTCGGAGTATCCGACAACAAACTGTTGCTGGATGGTGTTCCGTTAGAGGCCGGACAAACCGAAAAGAGCTTTGGTCAACTCTTAAGCACGGCTGGATTGGCTAGTTTGCATTTTTCCAAGGACGTCACCAAGGAAGATTTCACCCGGCTGGTGCGTGCTTTCACGGTGGCCGGATCGAAAGCCCAGGATGTCGCAAAACAGATTAAGGAAGCTCTGAGCAGCGCGGGCAAGCAGAGCACGATCAAGATCAATGAAGTGAAGTTTGTGGCTGCGGACCCGCTCACCGGCGACATCAGCGTAGCGGCGCAAATTGCCGCTCAGACCCTGGGACCGGAATTCAGGCAGTGGTTGAACGACCCGCAGAAGTTGTTGCAGTTGATTGCCGCGGCGGAGGGCGCCAACGCCATCGGTAGCGGCCAAAGCCAGGGCGGCGGAAGCACTGTTCCTTTCGGAAACATTCCCAATGTACCGGGCCATTGGGTAGCCGGTGCGGCACCAGGGGAGGGCACGGGTGCTGGCACCGCAGCCGCGACGGCTCCTGCTTGGGAGAGCGGAATCATCCCTTTGCAGGAAGCTGAGGTCATTCAGGCGATACGGCTTCTCACGCGATTTGGCCAGGTTCAAACCGATCCGAGCGCAAGCCCCGAGGACTTGCAGAAGGAAGTTGGCGAAACCGACGCGAACACCCGGCTCAGCTTGCAACAGTTGCTGGGCACGCTGGCTGCAAAAGCCAACACCGAACAAGAGAACACGCCGCTCCTGATGAAGGCCGCCGAGCACATGGCCATCCGGTTTGCCATGGAGCGTTATCAGAAGGGCGAAGTGAAAGTGAACGCCGTGCACCAGATGATGGAGCACATGAGCCGGCAAATGGACTCGCTGCGGCAGATTCTGAAGCTGCAGGAAGAGAAAATGAACAAGGCCGGAATTCTGGTGGAGTCACACGCCGACATTTTGGACCGGATGTTCTGGGCGGAAGTGCCGGAGTCGGGGAAGAAGACAGTACTGCTTTCCAATGAAGCCGCATGCGTCCCCCCGCGCAACGTGCGCCAGTTTGTTGAGGCGGTGCTGGAGCGGGATGATAAGCAAACATCTGCGGAGATTCTTGATAACTATTGCGCAGCGTTAACCAGCAAGGAAGCAGAATCGCGACGCAAGAGTGCGATCGGATTGAGCCAGCTTGCCGACCTTTACACCCGAGTGGGCGGCGAGACGTTGGGGCTGGCCATTCAGAGAGTTGCCACCCAGCTATCGATTGAAAAGGACAACGAGTTGCAAAGCCTGCTGAGCGCGGCATTTGTGCGTTTGAGCCAGGAGGCCAGCGAGGCCCATAATTACCGTGCGGTGAATGAAGTTTGTGCGGGGATGGAGATGCTGCAGAAGCAGCGGCCGGTAATGGTAAACGACTTGCGCCCGCGAGTGGGCGTGGAGAACCGCATACCTGAGTTTATTGAAGAAGCGCTGCGCTCCGAGCCTGCGCCCGCGGACTTGCTGTTGGTGCTGCGGCGAACTGCGCTATCGGCCGCTGAACATCTTGCCGACAGATTTTTCCGCTGCATGCGCCGCGAGGAATGCGACCGCATGATCGAACTGGTGAAGGAAATGGGATCTCCCGCTCTAACCCAATTGCGGGAAATTTTGCGCACCGGACAATCGCGGCAGGCTTCGGCCGTGGTCGGCCTGTTGAGCCGGCTGGATGTGAACACGCTATTGGAACTCTTGCCGGCGCGCCTGCCGGAGTGGAACCGCTTTTATCACGACATTGTAGTTCGCCAGGTGGCTTATGGAGCTGCGCCGGATCGAGGGCGAACTCTGCTGGAATTGGCCGAGGTGCTCGACTCTGTAGTCCTGCCGGAAGCTCTGGATGAAATCGGAATGAGTGGCGACCTGAGTGCGGCCCCTCCTCTTTTAGCCATGGCCAAGCCCGGGGAAGCGGCTTCGCGTCCGGCATTTGTGCAGCTCAAAGCCATCGAGTCTCTTGGACGGTTGCGGGACACGGAGGCGGTATCTCTGCTGCGTGAAATTGTAGAAACCAAGAAAACTTTTGGCTTCTTTCATCACCGCGAACTGAGGATCGCCGCAGCGCAGTCATTGTCGAAAATCGATCCGCGCTACAGTGCACAAATTCTTTCGGAAAGCGGCATTGAACCGACGGAAGTCGCGATTGCGCCGCTGGACACCGCTCCCGCCTGCCCGTGGGTGAGGCAACGCCGCTACGAACGTATGGTGCTGGCCCGCGCAATTAGCGCGTCCATTGGCAGTTCGTGGGGGAAGTCAAAGATTCTAGTTCGCGAGCTCAGCCTGGGCGGAGGCATGGGAACAAAAGAAGATAACCTGCGAATCGGGAGCGAGGCCGATCTGGAGATTTCGATTGGCATGAGAACGAAGATCAAAGCCCATGTGTTGCTGCGGCGGGCGCGCGTGAATGAAGTGGGATTTGAAATCGTAAATATCGATCTGGAGAGCCGATACCGCCTACGCCGCTTGTTGGTGGATGCCTTGAATAACGTGCCGCAGAGGAAAGATACGGAGTGGAGCGGAGGTAGAAAGGTTTAGCACTACCTAGCTGCCCTGACTGCCGAGAGCTTCTCTAGGAATCAGTAAAAAGCCTCTGCTCATGCAGAGGCTTTTACCCTTCAGAGACGTTTTGTGCGGCTTACTTTACCTTGGCAAAAATAATGACCAGGGTGTAGAGAGCGAGCGATTCGATCAGGGCCAATCCCAGAATCAGCGCCAGCTGGATGCCGGGACGAGCGGCTGGATTGCGTGCCAGGCTCTCGGCGGCGGACGCAGTCGCCTTACCCTGGGCCAGGGCGCAGATGCCTGAAGCAAATGCCATCGAGAATCCGGCGGCAATTGCAACCCAGTTGACTCCGCCCTCGCCTCCGCCCTGCGCGAAAGCGGGCACGGCAAACGACAGTACGGAGAGTGTCATGAACAGCTTGCTTAGCTTACCCATCATTGTGTTTCTCCTCGTATGAAATACCGCCAGTGGGTGGTTGACGCCATACCTTGCAGACGCCCTCACGCTGAACGGTTGAAATCGTTTCCCGATTCTCAGTCTTCGATCGAGACTACTTCTACGGGAAATATCTTAGTGTTCCTCAGAAACGGCACCTTGCAAATAAACCGTGGTGAGCAGAATAAAAATGTAAGTCTGTAAGAGCGATACGCCGATGTGGAGGCCGAGAAAGATGATAGGAACGCCAAGTGGAACGAGTGAAAAGAATACCAGCGTGACCATATCTCCGGCGAACATGTTGGCAAAAAGACGAATCGTGAGAGAAAGCACGCGTGCCAGATGGCTGATGAGTTCGATAGGAATCATCAGCGGAGCCAGCGCGGGCATCGGCCCCATGAAGTGTTTGAGGTACTTGATTCCACCATGCTTGAAACCTTGCGCCTGATAATAAACAAAGGCGCAAAGCGCGCAACCTAAAGGCACAACCGGCACTGCGGTCGGGGATTCAAAACCCGGAATCACACCAATCAGGTTACAAAACAAAATAAAAAATCCGAGAGCGGCCAGAAACGGCGTGTAGCCCTCGCTATGATGGCCGATGATCTCATCACTCTGGCTCTTGATAAATCCTTCCACGGCTTCAAATGAATGCTGCAACGCGCCGGGGCGATCCACTGAAAGGCTTGAGCGGACCAGTACAAATAACGCCAGCAGAAACAAGAAGACGAGCAACTCCATCGCGAACGAATTCGAAATCGGAGCCGCAGGATACGTCGGCTCGATATGCAAAACCCGCAGTAATGATGTGACCGGACCGCCTAACAGATGATTCAGGATCGCAGTGAACCAGAGTTGTTCATGCATAAAGATCGTTCCAGCAGCTAGCTCTTAAGTTTCTTCTCGTTAGTTCTTCAGGTCGACGAACTCGCTCGTTAAACTCCGCGAGCCAATGCGGCATACAGTTCGTAAACTGCTTCGCATGCGATGGCCGCGACAGGCAAAAACAAGCCTGCCAGAAGGCCGTCCAAGCTCGCTGGCGAAACAGTCAATATAGCATAGGCTCCGAGGGCCATCAAAACATAGCGGAACAGGAAGCGGAAAACAATTCCCTGCCCCGATTCCGATGTCGCGGCTCCGGTGGCGCGGTCAACGAAGGCCGCGATGACACTTTTTAGCCAGTGGAAATTGATATAGGCGATTATGCAGCCGACGGCGAATCCGATTGCCGGGCGAACGCCGAACTTCCACCATGCGGCCGCCATTAACAAGGGCGAGAGCACCAGCATAAAGCTACGAATGCGCTGAAGAGCGCCGGAGTAAAACCGCTCGGCTGTTCCTGCTGAATCGATTTGGGGTTCAGCTTGTGTTGGATCGGTCATCCTGGGCTATTACGATAAATACATCAAAGGGAAGTCTCGGAATGACCATGGTAAGCGATGCGCGACAAATTTGTAGCGGGAGTTAGTATGGCTCGTTCTACTTGGTATCGCGAAGCACGGTGCGGATCAGTTCGAAGAATCCCGCAGCGATTCCCAGGAGTATACCTGCAAGGTAAAGCCACGTAGTGTGCAACCAGCGGTCGAGTGCGGCTCCGACCAACCATCCCACAACCAGCGCGGCCGGCAAGGTCAATGCCACTTGGCTGTAGCGGCTGGCCTGCACCCAGAAATTTTCTCTGCGTTCTGAATTTTCGGGCGGCGTCGGCTCGGATGGAGGCTTGTCCATTCTGTTTGCGGCTATCTTCTATTTGAGACAATCGCCGGCTAGTGAACCAGTCTTGCCACCGGAGAATTTGGCGTGATAATCAGCGACCAGTTCACCAGATTGATGAAGCGATCGGGCATGATTCCAATGAACAGCGTGGCGAAAGCAGTTACGCCAAGCGCGGCGCGCATGGCCCAACTTACCGGCAGCAATCCTTTTTCTTCCGGCTTACCCATGAACATGGCATTAGCCATTTTCAAATAATAATAAAGGCCGAAAACCGAATACAGCACGCCTAAAGCTGCAAGCACGTAATGGCCGCTTTCAATCAGGCTGAAAAAGATAAAGTACTTGCCCCAGAATCCGGCGAGCGGCGGAATGCCGGCGAGCGAAAGCAGGAAGATCAGCATCAGCACCGCTTCGACCGGGGCGCGCGCATAGAGGCCGTTAAGATCGTCGACCTCGTCACCGATCACGTTGCGGTGGCGCAGAGAAGCGATCACGCCGAAGGCGCCAAGATTCATGAAGGTGTACACGAGCAAATAAATCAGGATGCCTTTAATGCCGTCCGCGCTCAGGTGGGTAGGAGTTCCGGCGATCAAACCCAGCAACATGTAGCCAACGTGAGCGATGGAGGAATAGGCGAGCAGGCGCTTCGTATTGGTCTGCGTAAGTGCGGCGAAGTTTGCCCCGGTCATCGTCGCAATCGAAACGAAGACGAAAAGTGGAACGTAGATCGGACGCAGGGCGTTGAGACCGAGCATGGCGTTAGGAAATGTAGGATAGTTCGCGCCCAGAATTCGCAGCAGCATCGCCCAGCCTGCCGCTTTTACTGCGACCGACATAAATCCGGTTACGCAGGTGGGCGCGCCCTCATAGGCGTCCGGCGCCCACTGGTGAAATGGAACGGCGGCGATTTTGAAGAGCAATCCGGTCACCGTGGTCAGCAACGCAACGATAACGACGGGGTTGTGAGGATCCCTTGCATGTAGAACCGCAAGACTGTGCCCGATTTCATTCAGGTTGGTGCTTCCGCTCAGGCCATACAGCAGCGACAGGCCGTAGGCGAAAATGCCGGAGGAAAATGCGCCGAGCAGCAAATACTTCAATGCAGCTTCGTTCGAACGCCGGTCCCGGCGAAGGAATCCAACCAACACGTAGGTAGAGATGGCCATCAGTTCGAGGCCGATGAAGATGAGAACAATATCGAAACCAGCGGCCATGCACATCATGCCGACCACTGAGAGCAGCATCAGCGTGTAGTATTCGCCGTGGTTTTCATGCTCGGTGGTCATATAACGAACCGACATGAGAATGGAAATACCCGTAGCCGCAAGGAAGAGATAGAAAAAGAAAATCGCGACCCGGTCCACCAGCATGGTGCCCATCATGCCGACTGCCCCCTGGGACACGCCGCGATAGGTGCCCATCCAAAGTTGGATCTTGACTACTCCCGCCGTCGCGAACAGGACACCTATCAACGCCGTAACCGCATTCGCCCACTTTGATTCGGGCGGGATCATGAGATCAATCAGCAGAATGCCGATAGCAAACAACGTAAGCAAGAGAATGGGCAGCGCCAGCAGGTAATCGCTTGCGCTGAATTGCGGAAGCGAGCCCACTAGTTGTTCCCCTTTGCAGGTTGCACTGGCGCGGGAGTGGCGACAGCGGCAGTAGTCACCGGAGTTGCGGCGCCCTCAGGTTGAGCGGCGGCATTCATCGCACCGTTCGCCTGAGGAGTACGCACATTTTGCACGATCTGATTTACCGGTTGTTCAAGAATTTGAAAGAAAGGCTTGGGATAGAGTCCGATCCAAAATGCCATGATCAGGAGTGGCGCAAATGTGAGCACTTCACGCGGTGTGAGATCGTGCAGCTTTTCGTTCTTGGGATTGGTGACCGGACCGAAGAACACCCGCTGGTAGAGCCACAGAAGGTATGCTGCCGCAAGGACGACTCCGGGAACGGCCCACGCGCCCCATCGCCAGTTCTCCATGAACGTGCCTTGCAGAATAGTGAATTCGCCGACAAAGCCGTTCAGCAGCGGCAGCCCCATCGACGAGAGAAACATGATCATGGTGATGGTGGCGTAGACGGGCATCACGTTCGAAATGCCGCCGTATTCGGAGATCTCGCGGGTATGCCGACGTTCATAGAGAATGCCGACGATTAAGAAGAGCGCTCCAGTAGAGATTCCGTGATTGACCTGCTGCAACACTGACCCGCTTAATCCCAGTGGAGTTAAAGCGAAGATTCCCAGTGTGCAAAATCCCAGATGGCTGACAGAAGAATACGCCACGAGCTTCTTCATGTCTTTCTGCATCAACGAGACCAGCGCACCGTAAATAATCGCAATGATGGAGAGGACAATCATCCAGGAGCGAACTTTCGTGTGCGTGAGCACGTCGGGAAAAAATGGCAGCGAGAAGCGGATAAAGCCGTAAGTTCCCATCTTCAGGAGAACACCGGCCAGGATTACCGAGCCTGCGGTCGGCGCTTCCACGTGCGCGTCAGGCAGCCAGGTGTGGAATGGAAACATCGGCACTTTGATCGCGAAGGCAAAGAAGAATGCAAAGAACAGCAGAATCGCGATAGTCGGCCCGTAGGCCGGATCGGAATAAATCTTCGGAGCAGTTTCGTAGAGTGCCGTCAGGCTAAACGTGTAGATTCCAGTGAGTGCGTGATGGTGAAAATAGAGGAACAGGATGCCAAGCAGCATCAGCACTGAGCCGGCCAGAGTGTACAAGAAGAATTTGATCGCAGCGTAAAGTTTGCGCGGGCCGCCCCAGATGCCAATCAGCAGGTACATGGGGACAAGCATGGCTTCCCAAAAAACAAAAAAGAGGAAGAAATCGAGCGCCATGAAGACGCCGAGCATTCCAGTCTGAAGAATCAGAAACCAGACGTAATATTCCTTGACGCGATTCTCGATCGCGGTCCACGAAGACAGAATCGAAATCCAGCCCAGTAACGTGGTCAGCATAATGAGCAGGAAAGAAATTCCGTCGATGCCGATCAGGTAGCCCGCGCCGATGGTCGGGATCCAGTTGCTGGGCGAGCCCTCAATGAACTTGAAGCCGGGCTCGAAGCGCTGCGCCCAGAACATGGGCACCAGCGGCAGCGAGATCAGGAAGCCGCCGAGCGCGAAAAAATTCGCGATCCAGCGGATGCCGTCCTTGTTCTCTTTGGGAACGAACAGGAGCACAAGGGCGCCAAGGAGCGGCGTAAAGAGGATGATCGAGAGTATGTGGTTTTGCATTTTAGCTTCGAGCTTCCTGCCATGAGCTAAGAACTTCAACTATGAACTTCGAGCCATCCCGCACTTGCCTGCTCGAAGCTCGTAGCTCGCAACTCAGTGATACACGTAATAGCAAACGAAACCGACCAGCCCTGCGGTCATCACCAGTGCATACCATTGCACCAGACCCCATTCAAAAAGCCGCGCGGGATACGAAAGCCAGCGCGACACAATCGCCGGGCCGTTCACGCCGATCCCGTCGATGATCCACTTGTCCCACCAACTGGAAATGGTCGCGCTCAGGCGCGTGATCCATCCAGCTGCGTTGACGGCGCCGTCGACCACATGCGTATCGAACCAGGCGGACGCCGCACCCAACCCAAGAACGCCCAGCCGAACATCGCCAAGCTTGCGGCGGCCGGTAAAAACATAGTCGTACGCCTCGTCCACATAATATTTGTGCAGCAGCACATCGTAGACTGGCGGCGCAGCAGCAGCGATGGGCTCAATGTACCCTTTATCGGCGTGGCGATAGCTGCGCCATGCCATGCCCCAGCCCAGGCCCGCGGCGCACAGAGACAGGGCCATCAGCAGCCACTCCGTGCTGGTGTTGCGCTCTTCTTCCACTCCCGCGACTAACTGGCTCGTTCTGCCCTCTTCCTGAAGCACGCGAGCTTCCCCGGCGAACACCGGCTCAAGAAACTTTGTGAAGCGGTCGGAGCCGCCAAGACTATGCGGCCATCCCAGCCAGCCAGCGCCGATAGCGCAAAGTGCGAGCGCGACCAGCGGCCAGGTCATCGACTTGGGCGATTCATGAATGTGATGTTCGACAGCATGGTCCATGCGCGGACGGCCATGGAAGGTTAAGTACATCAACCGGAACATGTAGAAGGCCGTCATCAGGGCCGTCGCATAACCGATGTACCAAAGGAAACGATAAGCTCCGCCTTCGCGAGACCAAGTCTCCCAGAGAATCGCGTCTTTCGAAAAGAATCCAGCGAAGGGAAAAATACCGGCTATAGCGAGGGTCGCGATAAACATGGTGCGATGAGTGATGGGAATGCGATGACCCAAGTCGCCCATATTGCGCATATCTTGCTCGCCCGACATGGCATGGATCACCGAGCCCGCTCCAAGGAAAAGCAGAGCTTTGAAGAATGCGTGGGTGAAGACGTGGAAGACCCCGGCAGCAAATGCTCCCACACCCAGCGCGAGGAACATGTAGCCGAGTTGAGAGACGGTGGAATAGGCGAGCACACGCTTGATGTCGTTCTGCACCAATCCAATGGTTGCGGCAAAGATTGCGGTGAGCGCCCCGACAATGGCAACCGTCTTCATGGAAGCGGGCGCGAGCACGAAGAGTGCATTCGATCGCGCAACCATATAAACACCGGCGGTAACCATGGTCGCGGCATGGATAAGCGCGGAGACTGGAGTTGGGCCCTCCATGGCGTCGGGCAGCCATATATAAAGCGGAAGCTGCGCCGATTTGCCGCAAGCGCCGACAAATAAAAGCAACGTAGCAGCCGTGATGATGGGATCGCCAATGGCAAAGCGTCCGCTGCGCGCAATATGCGTAACCTCGCTGAAGCGGAGCGTCCCAAAATACCAGGCGATGAAAAACATGCCGAGAAGAAATCCAGCGTCGCCAATACGGTTGACGATGAAGGCCTTGGCCGCCGCGTCGCTGGCGGATTTGCGATGAAAATAAAATCCGATCAGGAGATACGAACACAGGCCGACGCCCTCCCAGCCAACAAACAGCAACACATAGTTGTTGGCGAGAATCAAGGTCAGCATCGAGAACATGAAGAGGTTGAGGTATCCGAAAAAGCGGTAGTAGCCGCCCTCATGCGCCATGTACCCGGTGGAATAAATATGGATCAGCATCCCCACGCCCGTTACAAAAAGCAGCCAGATGCTGGAAAGAGGATCGAGGAGGAAACCCGCATCGGCCTGGAATGAGGCGGGCGATCCGTCATGCATTGTGTACGTCAGGTGGCCGGTGTCAGACCCGAGCCAGCTATAGAGAACCGTCTGATAAGGTTGGTGGAAATTTGCGTCCGTGGAGGACCATGCGGAATATTGCTTGACCGCTCCGCAAACCATGACGAAGGCCAGCACGATGCTTCCCACGCAGACCGCGCTTACCGTCGCTTTCTGCAGCCTTCGGCCGAAAAAAAACATGACCGCGGCGCCGAAGGCGGGCAACAACGGGATCAACCAAATGTGGGTAAGGAACATGCGTTCTCAGTTCTCTGTTCTCAGCTCTTCGTCAAAGACGTAGAGCTGCGAACGACGCTTCTACCACTTGAGTAAATTGACTTCGTCTATGTTCACCGTCTCTTTGTTCCGGAAAAAGGCAATTAGAATTCCAAGGCCCACGGCTGCTTCCGCCGCGGCGTCGGTAATGATAAAGATGGCGAACACCTGCCCGTGCAAACTTCCCCAGAGCCGCGAAAAAGCGACCAGGTTCAGATTCACGGCATTCAAGATGAGCTCGATTGACATGAGCACAATAACCACGTTGCGCCGGGTGAGGACGCCGATTACGCCAAGTAGAAACAGCGCTGCGCCGAGAACCAGATAGTGCAGCGTCGTGATGTGAAGCATCGATTGCATGTAGCAGCTTTCGGCTTCTCTCCTTAATTCTCGTTACTCGGTACTAAGTACTTAGGTATTCGCACTAAATTTTCTTCTTCGCCATCACCACGGCCCCGATGATCGCTACAAGCAACAACAGAGAGGCGATTTCAAAGGCGAACATATACTGGCCGTATAGCAGGGTCGCAATGTTCTGCGTATTGTCGTTTTCCACGACTGGCAACGCGTGATCCGGAAACAAGCTGCTGCCTTTTGCGAAGACCGCGATGAACAATCCCCCCAGCGCGGTCGCGGCGATGACTCCGGCTACCCACTGACTGTTGAATTGGCGCTCTCTTATGGAGCGATCAATGCTCACCAGCATGATTACGAACAAGAACAGAACCATGATGCCGCCGGCGTAAAGAATGATCTGGACGCCCGCGACGAATGGAGCGTAGAGCATCAAGTAAATTGAAGCCTGCGCCAGCAGCGTGACGATCAGCGCCAGCGCGGAATGCACCGGGTTCTTCCGCGTGATCACCAGGATGCCGCCGATGAGCATGATCCCGGACAGCAGATAAAAGAAAAAAGGTGTGGCTACGGGTGCCATATTTTTTGTTGAAGCAACGCTACACTGGCCGTCAGTATGAGGACGCCCAGCCCCATGGGAAGTAGAACTTTCCATCCCATCTGCATTAGTTGATCAAAGCGATATCGCGGGAACGTGCCACGATACCAGATGTAGAGGTACATGAAAGCGGCAACTTTCGCCGTGAACCAGAAGATGTCTTGAACCCGCATACTAACCGCTGGAACAAAGAAAATGAAGCCGATCAAAGCCAGGACGACCCCAAATCCGGCGAGGCCGATGGTTTGAATCCGGAATAACGGATGCTTCGGCATGCGGGCCGCGTTAAAGAAGCAGATCGCCGCGAAGAATAGGAACGCTGCACCTGGGAAAAATGAGAAAAAGAAATTCCAGGTTGCGCTGTTGAGAAGATTCGGGAAAGGCCGCAACCAACCGCCCAGCCACAGCGTAACCGCAATCGACGAAACCGCGATCATGGCGGAATACTCTGCCAGGAAGAATAATGACCAGCGGAAGCCGCTGTACTCGGTGTGGAATCCAGCGGTCAGCTCCGACTCAGCTTCGGCCAGATCGAACGGCGCGCGGTTGGTCTCAGCCACCATGGCAACGGCGAAAATGAAGAACGCGATCAATCCCAGTGGAAAAAACTTGAAGATGAACCACTCGCCCTGCGCAAGTTGCGCCTGCACGATGCCGATCATGCTGAGGGTTCCGGTTCCGCTCGCATTCAGGCTCGTCATCAGGATCGCGGAAACCACCGCGAGGCCCATTGCGACTTCATAGGAGACCATCTGCGCGCTGGAACGCAGCGCCCCCATGAGAGGATAGTGCGAGTTCGAAGCCCACCCCGCCATCACGATGCCCAGCACGCTCAGCGACGAGACGCCGAGCATGAACAGGATGCCAATGTTCATGTCGGTAATAGCGTGCGTGGGGCCGAACGGGACCACGACAAAGACGGTAAACGCGGCCAGGACGACCACGAATGGTGCTATCCAGAAGACAAGCCCATCGGCCTCGGCAGGCATGATGTCTTCTTTGAGCAGCAGCTTGATCGCGTCGGCGATGGGCTGGAGCAATCCATGAGGGCCAACCCGCATGGGGCCAAGCCGCACTTGCATGTGAGCAAGAATTTTTCGCTCAAGCCAGTTCATCGCGATCACGGCGATCGAGAGCCCGACAAACACCGCCATGATGTAGACGAGTGCCCAGAACATATTTCCCGCGGCACCCGGAGTCTGGTCGCTGGTGAGATAGGACTGGATGTATTGAACGATTGCTCCCATCAGCGGTCGACCTCACCGAGCACAATATCGAGTGTGCCGATCACGGCGATCACATCCGCAACGAGTTGGCCGCGGCACATTTTATCCAAAGCTTGCAGGTTCACAAATGAGGGCGGTCGCACTCGTACGCGGTAGGGCTGCGTGGAACCATCGCTCACGATGAAATAGCCGAGCTCGCCCTTCGGCGCCTCAATCGAGTGGTAGACCTCGCCGACGGCGGGCTTTATGACCTTGGGAACTTTGGCCATAATGGGGCCTTCGGGAATTGCAGCCACCGCCTGCTCGATAATCCTCACGGATTGCCGCATCTCCGCCATGCGAACCAGGTATCGATCGTAGGTGTCGCCATTCTCGCCGATCGGAATATCGAAATCGAAGTTTTTATAGTTCGCGTAGGGCTGCGCTTTGCGGAGATCCCATTTCACCCCACTGGCGCGCAGCACAGGGCCGGTGACGCCCAGGGCGATGCAGTCCTTGCCGGAGATGACGCCGACATTCTTCGTGCGGTCCACCCAGATGCGGTTCGTGGTGAGCAATTCTTCGTACTCATCAATTTTCGGCCGGAAGAACTTCAGGAAGTTTTTTACATCAGACTCGAACCCGGAGTAGGTTTCATACTGCAAGCCGCCGATGCGGAAGGCGTGGGTGGTAAGGCGCGCGCCACAGTATTTTTCGTAGATTTTGAGAATCTCTTCACGATCGCGGAAGGTATAAAACAGCGGCGTGATGGCGCCAATGTCGAGCGCATGAGTTCCCAGCCAAAGCTGGTGGCTGGCGATGCGGTTTAGTTCCGTTAGGATCACGCGGACATGTTGAGCGCGCGGAGGAGCTTCGACATTCAGCAGCTTCTCTACCGTCTCGCAATACCCCAATCCGTTTGAGACAGCGGCGACATAATCCATGCGGTCGACGTAAGGATTGAACATCGTGTAAGTGCGATGTTCGCCGATTTTCTCGACGCCGCGGTGCAAATAGCCGATTACGCATTCCAGACCCAGAACTTTTTCGCCGTCAAGACGCAGAATCACGCGCAGCACGCCGTGCGTGGCCGGATGCTGCGGGCCCATGTTGATGACAAGCTCGTTGGCATCAAGAAAAGGCTTCTCGGAGGTTTCGAGATCGAGATGCGAGAGCGTGCTGTTCGGTTCGGTCATTCCCTATTTCGAATCCGCTTACTTCACAACCGCCTGATTCAAAAACCCATTTCTCCGCAGTTGAGGCTAAGTTTCATTGGCCGCTTTCGATCCCCAGGTTAATCTGCACCCATTCGCTGTCCTGTTGCAGGATGCCGTAATCCTTGCGCAGCGGATGTCCCTTCCAGCCGTCTGGCAAAAGAATCCGCTTCATGTCGGGGTGTCCATCAAACTTGATTCCGAACATGTCATACACTTCGCGCTCCAACCAGTTTGCTCCCGGCCAGATCGATACGGAACTGGGCACGCTGTCGCCATCTAAAATTTGCGCGGTCACGCGAATGCGTTCGTTACGAGCGAAAGAATAGAGCACCCACAACACATCGAATTGTTTTTCTCGAGCAGGATAGTGCGCTGCGGTGATATCTACGCAGTAGTCGAATTCCTCTTCGTTGCGCAGCACCTGAAGAAGCTCAGGAATGAGAGAGCGATCGACCACCATATAGTTCTGTCCGGCGTAGGTGAGTGGCTGAATACCTGAACCATAGAGGCTCTTGAGCTTCGCAATCATGGGCGAATCCCAGGGGGTGGGTGCAGGCACGGCCGGCTTGGCGGCTGCTACAGGCTTTCCGGGCACGGATGCCGTTGAGGCGGAGGCAGGATTGGGCGTCACAGGGCTCACCGGATTCCCTGTGGAAGGCGCAGAAGATGGCGATTTGTTTTCGTCCGGCATAGCGCAGAACGCACCAACCTCCGGCGAGCCAGTCTCGGAGAGAACGATAACTTTTATCAGCTTGGAGAAGCGGTGTCAACGAGTCAAATTACAAAGGCGAGAAAGGTTGACAGTCAATTGAAAGACTACGTCGGTGGCCTTTGCGCTATGATTCGATCTGGAAGGATCAATCATGAATAGCGACGAGAAGGCCTGCCCAGTCTGCGGCGAAACCATCAAAGCCGTCGCCATAAAGTGCCGCTTCTGCAATACGGATTTGGCGACCTTTGCGGCATCGAACGAACTCGCAGCCGAAAAAGATCTGTTTTCCGGCCATCCGGCTATGATCTACAGCGTCCGCCAACTCGTGCCTTTTCTCGTGGTAGCCGCGCTGGCCGTCGTCGCCGGCTACATCGTTAACGACAGGAATGTCAAAAATGGCGTCTTATACACGGTCCTCGGCTCTTTGGCGCTATGCGCGATCATCTGTCTCTATTTCTACGTAAAGAGCCTGGGTACGCATTACAGAATTACCACCCAGCGGATCAAACGGGAACGAGGTTTGCTCTCAACAAAGCAGGAAAGCTTGGAACTGTTCCGCGTCGACCACTTCGAATTTCTCAAGCCGCTCGGAATGAGGCTGCTGGGCCAATCGGAGTTGCATTTGTTCTCGTCGGATGCTGAATTTGAGAATTTTTACATTTATGGCGTGCCTAAACTGGAGGCGCTTGCAGAAACTCTGCGCGAGTGTCAGCTTCGTGAGCGCGCACGGCGCGGCTTAACAACCTTCGTCAAAGCTTAAAGCCCTTCCGTAAGCATGGGAGTTACACCCATTCCAAAGCGCCCTTCTGCCACACCCAGATGTAGCCAGCGATGAGGATCACCAGGAAGACCAGCATTTCGATCAGGCCGAACAGGCCGAGGGCTTTGAACTTGACGGCCCATGGAAACAGAAAGATGGTTTCCACATCGAAGACCACGAACAGAATTGCCACGATGTAGTAGCGAACCGTGTAGCGGCCGCGGGCATTGTCGATGGGATCGATGCCGCACTCATAAGGCATCAGCTTGGTTTTGCTGGGATTATTCGGGCGCACCAATTTCGCCGCCAGCAGCGTGACCGGAAGCAACACACCAATGACCGCCATAAAGATAAAGATCGGGACGTAATTTTGCGGCATCGATCGCCTCGCTACTCAGTGCATGTGGCTGAGCACGCAATATTAACGCCGATTGGTTGCTAGTTCAAGAAGCTTGGTCTCAAGAAGTTCAGACAATATGGCTCGGCTGGGAGCGGCCTATTTTTGTAATCGTCTTTTAATAAAAAAGTGAGCAACAGTTTGCGACTACTTCGTATCGAACACTGACGCCCGGTGAGCGAAGACGTCGTCACATGCTTAATCGCCTCGAAGATCGTATCCGCGAACTATGCGCCCAAGCTGTGGCCAGCTCCAATTCGTCCGGCTTCAACGAAGTGATCCACGAACTCCAATCGGCCTTGCATGAGCACACCAAGCGCCTCCGCAAGCGGTTTCTTAGCCCGATCGTTCCGGAGCGCCGCCAAAAGCCGCCCGACGCGCCTTCGGCGTGATCGATTTCACAAAACTTCATTATTTCTTGCTCGTTCCAAATACTTATCGGGAAGTATAAAAACTTTCTTTGCGAGATCGGATTTGAGGGTTGCATCTCGATAATAACGAGATAGGATGCCATTTTTCCCCTCAAGAAGGTCGGGATTACCTCTCGCAAATTCTTCCCAGGTCCTAACTTTGGAACGCACCATCCGCTCGTGAATCAGAAAGAAATATGCGTAGGTGATGGTTTCGTTGTAAAGCTGTGGCTTGTCGCTAAAGGCGGCAAAGCGCTTGAGCGCATTTGTAAATTTTTCTAAGGCCGCAAGCGCCGGATACTCCCGAAGGTACGCGAAGACCAGATGGACATGATCGGAGTGGTGAAACGAATCCGGAGTAACCGTAAGGCTTTCGAAAACCTGAATCAGCTGGCGATCGTTCATAGCCCGAATCTTGCTTGAACTTTGCTAGTGTCCCTTCCCCACTGCAACCGCCCAGGCCGCAGCCGTGTAAATGGCCAGATTTCCCACCTCATACATGCCGTGCAGCAGGTGAATGGCAATTGCCAGCGCAAAGACCGCGACCAGAAGCCACGCGCCCCGAAGGGCAGTTCGGGGAATCAGCATTAACATGCAACCGGCGATTTCGCCCCAACCCAGAATCAGTCGCACGATGTTCGGCATGTGAGTTCTGGCGAAACTATGAGCAGCGCTGGGAATCACAAACAGGATTGCCTCGATCAGAATTACCAGCCCGAGCGTCCACTGCAGGCCGGTTAAAGCGATTTGTGTGCGTTGTTGCCCTGACATGTTCGTTCTCCGGTCGTTCTTTGCTGTTGTTTCTATTTCTCTTTTTCCCTCGCGCGCTTGCGGGTCGGGTGCGATTTGATTTCCTTCAGCCGATGGCTGGCGCTCGAATCCAAATCAAACTCATAGAAGCGCTTTAACTCCTGAATGCGATCGAGCGATGCGGGACTGAATGGTGTTTTGCCATCGAAGGCATGCAGGACAATTCCCTCCAGCAAATCGCCCAGGGTCATGTCGTGATACTCGGCAAAGGCCTTTAGGACCTTCAACAGCCGCTTCTCCATGCGAACGCCGGTTTGTACGCGCTCTACAAATAGCTTCTGATCGTCAGCCATAATGTACCAATGTACCAGTGTACGTCGTTACATACAATGAGAATAAAAGTCGCGGCGATGATCCTTCGTACTACTTAAGTGGCCCTAGCGGTGGACGGTTTTACAAGCGGGCCACTGGCTAAAATCGCTTCGCCGAAGAACGAAACTTCCGCGGCTGTTTGTTTATAATCGCGTTTCAAGCTATTCATCGACACTAGGAGCGCGGAAACGCGCAATTCCCTACCCAAAAAGGACACCCTTGGCTTTCGACGAGAACGTTTACGAACTGCGGCGCGGCAAGCTGAAGCAAATTGAGGCGCTTGGACAGACCGCTTACCGGAGCAAGTATGAATTCACCCACACCATTCCTCAGATTCTCGCCGAGTACTCGGACAAGACGGCGGAGCAACTGGAGAATCCCAGAGTCGATGTGCGCATGGCTGGGCGCATCATGGCGATCCGGCTAATGGGAAAGGCCGGCTTCTGCCATCTGCAACAGGATGGAAAGCGATTGCAGATTTATGTCAAGAAGGACGCGGTGGGCGATACCGGTTTCGAACTTTATAAGTTGCTCGACTTAGGTGATCACATTGGGGTAAGCGGATATCTTTTCCGCACGCGAACCGGCGAACTCACCATTCATGTGGAAGAGATCACATTCCTCAGCAAGGATCTTTTGCCCTTGCCCGTCGGTAAGGCCATCGAGGGCGATGCCTCAACTCAAGGGGCTACTCAGAAGTGGAACGAACTAACGGATGTGGAATTGCGCTACCGGCAGCGCTATGTCGATCTGGTTGTCAATCCGGAGGTGCGCGAGGTTTTTTTGAAGCGCAGCAAACTGGTGCAGTCACTGCGGCGCACTCTCGATTCGCGTGGATTTGTGGAAGTGGAAACTCCCATGATGCAACCCATCGCGGGCGGGGCGGTGGCGCGTCCGTTTATAACCCACCACAACACGCTCGATATGGATTTATACCTGCGCATCGCGCCGGAGCTTTATCTGAAGCGGCTGGTCGTCGGCGGTTTCGACCGCGTGTACGAGATCAACCGCAATTTCCGCAATGAAGGCCTCGGCTGGCGATGGAACCCCGAGTTCACCATGCTGGAGATTTATCAGGCTTACACAGATTATCAAGGGATCATGGACCTGACGCAGGAATTGATTACGCAGTCAGTGAAAGACGTGACCGGTGGAACCAAGACGAAGTGGGGTGATCAGGAGATTGATTGGAGCAATTGGCAAAGGCTGACGATGCGCGAGGCGATCATTCATTACTGGCCGGAAGACAGCTGGCCAGCTCCCCAAATGTCGGAATTTGTTTCCGGCGACTCCGTAAACGTGCTTGTGCAGCGCCTCCATGCTTCGAGAGCGCACATCGCCTATGATCCAAAAGAGCCTAAAGGGAAAACTATCGCGTCCCTGTTTGAGGCTGTGGCCGAAGAACATCTCACCCAGCCAACCATCATCTACGAATTCCCTACCGCAGTGTCCCCGCTCTCCAAACAGAAACCGGATGAGCCGGAGTGGACCGAGCGTTTCGAAATCTACGCAGGACAGATGGAGATCTCGAACGGATTCAGCGAGCTCAACGACCCGGAAGATCAGCGGCGGCGTTTCGAAGGACAGTTGAAGGAACGTGAGCGCGGCGACGAAGAGGCGCACCAGATGGATGAAGATTATATCCGCGCGCTCTCCTATGGAATGCCGCCTACGGGCGGCGTAGGCGTGGGCGTAGACCGGCTCTGTATGCTGTTGACCGATTCGCACACCATCCGAGATGTGATTCTGTTTCCGTTATTGCGGCCGGAGAAAGTCGTGAACACGGAAAATTCGGCAGGGCCCGAAAACAAATCTTGAGCCTGCGCTTGCGCGGAAGTCGAACTGAATGTACCCCACAATGCACTAGAAACAACGGCGGCGGATTCTTATACTTCTCGCATGGTTTTTGGGCTCTGAAATAGCAGCGCTGCCGTAGTGTTCACTGGTCACTGAGCATTGGGTCGGCAGCGCGTTGCTTTCCTTTAAAATACTTCCTCGTCTTGCCTCAATCTAAAAGGCCCAGCGCGACCATCGAAACCTTCTCAAGAAACACCAGCATTTGTAATTGCACTTTCTTGCCCCTTGAGGGAACCCGCAGAAGTTTTTTAATCCCAATCAACAATGGGCAGGCCGGCCTCGAAAAGGCCTGCCTGCCCAATTTCCTGTTGGATCGGTCCACGCTACTGCTTTTTGTTGAGTATGCCGGGCGCCGCAACTGCCGGGTACGTGTAAGGGAAATCCGCTGCGTAAGCAACCGCAGTGGTGTTTGCCCCAGGATTCGTAGTTACATACAATTTTGTGGCTGTAACAGCGACATTCGCAATCGTATAGCTTGAACCGTTGATGGTGATCGAACCACCTTCCCAGCTCGTGCCAGCCGTGAACTTAATACCTGTCTTCCAAGTGACTGCATAACCTTTATTCTTGGTATCGGTGCTGCTTGTGGTTACAGTGCCGGTGGTATCGGGCGCAGTAATACCGAACGGCCCTTCGATCGCACCACCCACGTCCCCGCCCGCTTCGGTAGTACCGCCGAGAGTATTACCGTTGTTTTGAAGATTTGCAGCCGTAGCGACGCCGTTGTTGGGTGCCACTCCGGACTGCGTGAAGTGTGAACGGTAAACCGACAGGCCGTCAGTGCCGCCCGAAGTGTAGAACGGCACGAAGTCCGTCACAGTGTTGTCGACGTTATTCTGCTCCGACTGAGCCAGAACGTCCGGTCCATAAGGATCGGCGCCGAGCAGAGAGTTGGGTATCAGATACCGCTCAACCGACCACGCTTTGTAAGTGCCATTGCGAAGGTTGGGGAAGGAAGGACCACCTTGCCAGACTGCGGCTTGAGACGTAACGGTTCCGTTGGGCAGTTCCTGATTGTTCGTGCCCGGAATCGATAGCGGATCTACGCCGTCAACCGTCAGGTAGTTAAAGTTTGTCCCCGACAGTTTCGATGCATTGGCAAAGCTAAAAGCGATGTAGCCCAGCGAGTTGGCATTGCCGAGAAGGCCGTATGTGGGTGTCTTACTGCTGCCCACCACTTCGCTGGTGCTCAAAGCGCGCTGGCGAGACCCGTGGCCTGGCGTCGCCAGGTTGAGCGGGTTATAGGGCGCACGAGTTGGGTTGATCACACCCACTTCCTGCGAGTCATCCGTATTGCCGACAAAACGGAACAGGTTGTACTCGATCACGTTCATCGCTTCCGCAAGCGGCTCGCGCAGGAACAGGATGAGCGGAGTCCCAGCACCGTCGCCCGGTCCACCAAATGCTGCATTGTGAGTATCCGCAGTGGTGGTGCCGTCGAAGAGATGAGCCAGCGGGAAAGACTTGGTGCCCAGGCCGGTAATCAGATTCGTCGTCGAAGAAGAGAAAACCCCGCCGTTGTTGAGGACGAAGATCATCGGGCCGGCGCCGACCGCGATGGTGGTGTAGGCGGGAACATCGATCTTTGAGATTGGATCGGCTTTGCCGCTTAGGGCAAAGCTGACGGGAGTGGCCGCGGTACCCGTGCCTTGCGCCGTGAGTATCGGAGCTCCAATATACTTGGTCGGCCCCACGTAGCCCAGGCCTGCCCAGGTTGTGGTATTGAGCTTAGCCAAAGCACGGTTGGTCGCAAACAACGCGTCTTCAGGCCGAAGGTCGGTTAAGGCAACATTGATGTGCACGTCCCCTGTTCCATTGGAGGAGGTGCCGACTGCGGCCGCAACGTTGGGAGCGGTCAGCAGGCTGACATCGGGATTGCCATCTGCCCACAGCGAAGTAGGAGAAATCAAGCTCCCGGAAGCGGCGGGAACCAATTGCAATTGAGCTCCGCTGCCTGTCTTTTCCTGGGCGGAGAAGGCGCGCACCGCAACCGTGGCATCGACGCTTTCAGCGGTCCAAATATCGGTGACATTGGTGTTGCCGGTAGGGTCAGAGGCAGACGCAATCCACACCACGAAAACGTTCCCAACTTCCGGAACGATTCTGCCCAGGGAGTCGCGGTTGTCGATGATGTAGGCGGAGTTTTTTGCGGTCCAGTGATAGGTGGCTTGCTGACCTGCACCCCAGGTTCCATTGGCTACGTTGGCGGCGATTTCATTAACGGCAAGTTGATCGGCGGCAAGCGCCGCAGTTAAGAACTGTGAGGTCGCGCTGGCGCCGGCAACGTGGACGGTTTGCGCATTGGCTGGGACAACGGCTGTTATCGCTGTCAGCAGCAGTGTTCCCAAGCGTAATTTGTTCTTCATTTTCGTGTCTCCTTAAAGTAGGGAAAGCGGATTTGTGCACATCCCGCTTGGGGGAACTCAGCTCAAAGCACGCGGAATGCGACTTAAATTCGGTACTTCCTGCTGCGCGAGAAGCCGGGGCCGACTCTCGAATGCACGGAATATATCTTCCTGCCCAATCCATGTCAAGTAATTTTATCGACATTCTTGTGTTATAGAAATATTTCTCCTGCTTTTCTGCTTTGTTGGGATTTGCCGCGAGGTGAGTTATCGCCGCCGGCCCGGAAAAGGAGAGTGCCAAAACCAGGCCGGCGGCGTTCCCGAAGGGAAGCCCCCTCGAAAAGTGGATGGAAGTCAGGCGGAGAGTGTCCCACGCCGCGATCGGCGTGGGACATTTACGTTTACGGCAAGTAGTAGCGGAAGGAGGTGAAGACCATGCCGTCCAGGCCTTCGGGGGTGACTCCGGGCTGTCCGGTTCCGGCGGCGCCGATGCCTGAC